>Ga0247841_10005471_pt1 | contig 20544 bp, 21 predicted proteins | sample LaCruzMarch2015__2_FD_192410 | JGI IMG/M metagenome (GOLD analysis project Ga0247841, IMG submission 192410) | Freshwater microbial communities from meromictic Lake La Cruz, Castile-La Mancha, Spain - LaCruzMarch2015_18m | ecosystem: Environmental > Aquatic > Freshwater > Lake | place: Spain... | reverse complement strand
TTATATGCGGTGTATATAAAGTAGTATTTCCACTATTCCAATATAAGTTTAAATCAGAATCGAAAGTCGGACTTATACCATTTGACCCAGATGTGCCAGAAGTTCCCGGTGATCCAACACCGGATGTCCCACTTGAACCGTTTTCACCAGATGTTCCAGAAGAACCGGATGTTCCTGAACTTCCATCACCTCCCGGTGCACCTGTTCCACTTGTTCCTGAACTTCCAGTGTTTCCACTTGTTCCTGAACTTCCCGGTGCTCCACTTCCACTTGTTCCTGAACTTCCAGTGTTTCCACTTGTTCCTGAACTTCCACTTGTAATACCAGTTACTTGATATATAACACCACCAACCGAAATTAATTTAGTATTATTATCCGATGTATTATCCAAATGTGTCAAATTTATATGCGGTGTATATAAAGTAGTATTTCCACTATTCCAATATAAGTTTAAATCAGAATCGAAAGTCGGACTTATACCATTTGACCCAGATGTGCCAGAAGTTCCCGGTGATCCAACACCGGATGTTCCACTTGATCCATTTTCACCAGATGTGCCAGATGTTCCATCGTTTCCGTTTCCACCAGATGTTCCACTTGATCCATTTGCACCACTTGTCCCTGAACTTCCATCACCTCCCGGTGCACCTGTTCCACTTGTTCCTGAACTTCCACTTGTTCCACTTGTTCCTGAACTTCCACTTCCAGAAGTTATACCGGTTACGTTATATATAAGTCCGTTTATAGAAATTAATTTTGTATTATTATCATCAGTTATATCAAGATGACTTATATTCAAATGTGGTGTGTATAAAGTTGTTGTCCCTGTATTATAATAAAGATTATTGTCTATTATATATGATGGTGTTGTTCCACTTGTTCCTGAACTTCCACTTGTTCCTGAACTACCTAATGCTGATGTCCCACTTGAACCGTTTTCACCAGATGTTCCAGAAGAACCGTTTTCACCGGATGTTCCTGAACTTCCATCACCTCCACCTGTTCCACTTGTCCCTGAACTTCCATCACCTCCACCTGTTCCACTAGTCCCTGAACTACCTGTTCCTGAACTACCGGATGTTCCACTTGATCCATTTTCACCAGATGTGCCAGATGTTCCATCGTTTCCGTTTCCACCAGATGTTCCACTCGATCCATTTGCACCACTAGTCCCTGAACTACCTGTTCCTGAACTACCGGATGTTCCACTTGATCCATTTTCACCAGATGTGCCAGATGTTCCATCGTTTCCGTTTCCACCAGATGTTCCACTCGATCCATTTGCACCACTAGTCCCTGAACTACCTGTTCCTGAACTACCGGATGTTCCACTTGATCCATTTTCACCAGATGTGCCAGATGTTCCATCGTTTCCGTTTCCACCAGATGTTCCACTTGATCCATTTGCACCACTAGTCCCTGAACTACCTGTTCCTGAACTACTTGTTTGTCCAGAACAATAAATATATGTTAAACCTGTATAATAATTTATACCATCACCACGTTTATAGCAACCGGTATCTGTTTCCAGAACATGTTCCCCGTCCGCTATTATTGGATTGCAATTTATCCAGTTTGTTGAAGTGTCCCTTCTGATTTGTATTTGAACTGCCATGTATTTTATTTATTATTTTTAAGATATTATTTTATATTGATAACCACCAACAACAAACAATTTTCCACCAATTGCCAGTCATTTTTGGTTATATCTGTAGAATAATAAGTTCTCCCAGTTAATGGTCCTCCACTTTCTGTTCCTGATGTTAATAACCATATACCATCACCATATATTAAATTGTTTTCTTTACTAACAGAATCATTAAAAGTATAACCATACCAAGTATCTCTATTAATAATTTTTTTTATTATAAAATCTACATTACTAGTATTATTATAATTTAATGCAACATCGCCGTTTTCATTCATTACTACATTACCATTATATGATATATCGTACATTTATTAATTTTTTTTTTTAAAATCCTCTTATTGCTATTACATAGAATTCATTCGGATGATAATGGCCAAACCCGTCCGTCCACCCTGTCTTGTGTTGCCAATCTGGAAATTTTTCCATTCTTTGAGGTAATTCTGGATCTATAAAAAATGTAACAGCAAAAGTATCATCATATTCTGTTGATGTCCAATACATTGTATTTGGTGTTAAACCCATATTTACTCCACTCATCATAAAGTACACATCATTAATTTTACAAATTTCAGTCCAATTCGGAAGGCACCAATCCGTATATCCACTAGCATTTAAATCATTACACAATTTAGCTGCAATACCAGTTTCTGAACATCCATTTACAATTTTTGTAGTATTATAACAACTATTTAAACCAATATCCCAAAATTGTATATCATCTTCTGGAAAACTAATACCATTCCATCCCAATCCTATGTCACCTATAAGAGTTCCCTCACACCCCCAGTTAGTAGTTCCTAAACTATAAGTTGTCATAACACTACCATGAGTTCCACCACTCCAAGTATTGTAAATATAACCACCATATGCAATAGTACCAACAGAAACTGGTGTCAATCCTGATAAACTTATCATAACACCATTTGGCACAGACCCTTGTAAACCTAAATTATCATTATCACCTTTTAAAACTATTCTTTTCATTTTTAAAAATATTTTATTAATCTTAAACAATTTGCATTTTTATTTTGACTAGCACCTGTAGGCCATCCACCCACTGGTGGCATATTAAAATGCCAATATGGAGGGTTATTATCATCTGAAATATAAAGATTTATATTATAAGCTTTTGTTGCACTAATTTCAGATGATGTCCACCAGTAAAGTTGGTTTATATATATCGTCCCACGATCGTTAATAATAAAAGGATCTTTCCAAGGTATTTTTCCCGGATATAAGTATGTTGATAAATGTATCTTTTTCATTTCATCTAAACTAGGAATAAACCAATCATTATATCCACCAATGGTATAATTTTTACATAAATATGTCATATGTGATAATGAACTTGTTGGATTGGTGCATCCAGAATCCCATCTATATATGATTTGTGTATTTTCATATCCTGTTCCTACAGTTCTCCCAGTAGCACCTAAATAAGACCAATGTCCTTGACATCCCCAGTATGTTTTTCCTGTTACCATATCATCCCATAATTCACTTGCTATATTAGAATCGATAGTGGTAACTATTCCATGTGTTTCACCCGGAACCCATAATGAAGTATCTGCACTATTTGCTATATATGCTATAACACCACCTAGATAAAAATCACCAACTTCTAATTGATGTAATTCTACTTTCAAATTTGGATCTAACACTATTTTACAGTCACTATTTAAAATCAGATTCATGTTTATATATTATTTTAACAACCTGTTCCTCCACCATCTATAACCGGAATACCTCCATAAATAGAACACGCATTACCACCTTCCCAGTTTGCACAACAGTTTCCTGTTCCACTACTTCCATTATTACTTATATAATTATAAAAAACTTTACCCCTTTCATCAATCACCAACGTTTTTGTAGAGCCGGAGTAAGATAAGTCACCAATATATAATCCTGTTTCCGTTATGGTTTTACCAGAATTCGTCATCCAATTCATCGCTATAACCGAAGTATTATATGTTATACCCGACGTTGTTACTATTTCAACCGGATCTATAACTAACCACCATGTCGATGAACTTAAAGGTGCACCCTGTGTGGGATTTGTATTTATATATCGATAATATGTCGTTATACCAGATACAGTATTCTTTACTTCGTCACCTAAATAATAGTCTGTTCCCCAATCCCAATCAGGATAAGTTCCACCCGTTATAATTCCTTGTTCGATATAAGTTCCACCACTCGGAATATCTATCGTTATATTATTAGAATTTATTAACGTATTATTGGATGATAAAATATTTCCACTACCATTAATGATATAACCATCTGAATCATTTAACTGATTATCCGAACCATATACCATAAAATCACCTGACTTCATAGTATTTGAATTCCCGATGACTATACCTGTCGAATTCTGTGGATAACTATTCTGTGTTGTCTTTAAACTTGTTGTATTATCTGTTAAAATCTTACCACTATTCAAATCCAATACGTTTTTAACATTCTGGGGTGTCGATTTTGACGGATTTATCCACTCATCAGTAGTGAAAAATCCATAATCAACGTATGTATTTAACTGATACAACTCCACTTTACAGTCCATTCCGTTGTTCCAATCAATTATTCTACTGATAATATACAACGAATTATCAATCATAATCTTCGTCCTGAAGTTAATTGTCGATATATCTGGTACATTCAGACGAATATAATACGTCACTTTCTTAGAATTCGGGTCTAAATACAACGATAATTTGTTCCTCCAATATGTCCAGACAAGATTATTCTGTGTCCTACCATCAATAAAACTGTATTTCGCACTCCCGTAATTCAAATCCAATGTCGGATTATACGGATCATCCAATATGCCCGCATAAGGATCAACACCCGTCAAATCACCAATATGTAAAAATGTTACTCCACTATATTCGTATGTCGGAACTGTTATACCAGATAGATTATCTATCGCTATGACTTTCAACATAGTGAAACCACTATCATAAATTGTTTTACGATAAAGTAATCTTGTGTTGTAATCATTTTCTGTCGGAAGGTAGTTACAAACTTCGTTATCCCATTTATAAATTTTCGAATTGATTAAATTCGTATTTGAAATATAATCCAACATTGTTGATGAGAAAACATCTTTTACTTTTGTTGTTTCTTCACCTAAATATGGATTTTCTATTTTGTAATCACCATAATTTCTAGTAGTTTTATCTAAATAATCTATCAATAACTGGTCAGAATCATCTTCTTCGAAATTAAATTCAACATTTCTGTCAATTAAAATCGGGATTCTTTCTATTTTTATCTCTTTGTTTCTGTTTACTTTGTCACTCCAATCCAAAAAAGTAGTCCCCGAGTAGAAAATATCGTAAGGTTCGATGATGAAATCACCCGGTTTTTCAGGATTTTCAACGTAAACAAGGTTGAATTTATTGGAAATACTCTTAATGAAATCTATTTGTTTCATCTGAATCGGTAACATATTGTTACCATATACCAAAGAATCTAAATAATAATAGTTTTTCTTTACTGGTTCCTTGTTGAAAAATGTTAAAGCATCTGAATCTAATGATGTTTCTGAAATTCTTAAAGTTATATTCCCGTAAATCTTCGGGTTATACGCTTGTGGATCACAATCTAATAATTCTAATCCAACGGAATATCCAAGACGAATGAAAAATTCATCCCCGTCAAAACAATCAACTTCGTCAGCAATCATATAAATACGATTAGTAACATCATCAAATGTCAACCAATCACCAGAATTTACACAACCACGTGTGCAATCAATCGGATATTTCTCCTCCGAAACTGTATAATCAATACCATTACTTCTTCTTATCAACGCTAATTTTAAAAATATATAGTGTTGACTTCCAACCAAATATGTTGTTGGTGAATTATTATCTATATCTATTTTCAAATCGAACTTCATCGCAGATGTAAAGTTGTAACAACCTGTTGAAGTTATGACCCAACTATTTGTCGATGTATCGAATTGTAACAAAGGATTCGATAAAGTTCCACCACTTGTTTGATTGAAAGGGAATTTTACATAGGTATAAGTGGGAACACCATCTGTCGAACGTTTGACCCAATCATAATAATTATCAATACCCACCTTGAATGTTTCTGTTGTATCTGCGAATGGTTCGACCAATTCATTTGGATGAGGTATTACAAGATTTTTAAAAGCTGATGAAGTTAAAAAACTCGATGTGTATGTAAAGTTTGAACGATTAAATATTTCGTCCCATAATTCTTTTGCATAGAATGCAGGTTTTAGATTTTCCACTCTGAAAAAATCTGTCCCTTTTGGTAAACCCGCGAAATCTATAAAGGGATAATAATACCCGGTTGATGTTGTATAGTATGTTGAACCAGTATCCCAAGACGATTGTATATTCGCCCAAGTGAAATAGTGATTATATTTATCGAATATCTTTATATCGTCATTCGTATCATAATTACCACGAATATATTTATCACCGATAACATCCGCAAGATTACGATTATTCGAATAAAATGTCGTATCGTATTCTATCTTACCATCAGTCTTTGAACAAGAATTGATTTCTAAAAATCCCCTCATTACTTCAACAGACGAATTATATAAGATAGCATTCAATTTCTTGTTGAAAAATATAACATTAGAATCACTATATGTATTTGGTTCTACGAAATTAGATTCAATAAACAAGTTGTTGATCAAACGATTGTTGTTATCCGTTCCCGGTATTCTTATCGTTTTACTGTAACTTGAACTTATATCTGACATACCATTACCTACCTGATATGTTAATGATATGTCATTCTCGTCGTATAAATCCAAAGATTCATTCTTAATAGTAACACCAACTATACGAATATCAGTTATATAACCATAGAAATTAGTGTCAGGTGTAAACATAACAACAGGATTACCACTTGTAGGTGTTATTCTTTGTCTATAATTCCCTGTTGAAGTTACGGTTGTTCCCGAATTCCCGAAAAGATAGGGAATAAAACTACCATTTACTGAATCGAAATGTGCGAAAAACTGTAATTCATACTGAACATCTAATTCTTGTGGCTCAGTTATTGTTTGCCATATCGAGTAGGTGTTACTTCCGTAGTGAGACAATCTTCCTTTATCCCAACTCCATCCACTTATGGTTGTGTATATGGGTGGGACTATGGTTGTTCCTGTTACGGAACCTGTCCAATGTTCGGTATACTGTTCGAAATTGTTATTCTGAACTGTAATTTCCGGTTTATAAACTAATTTTAATTCGCTATTCATCAGTATTGTTGAACATTTTTTGGATTTGCGGGTTTTACTTTAATCTCATAATAAATCATTTTATCATTGACCTTCTGTTCGTATTTCATTTCTGTTGATGTTATGATATAAGGAACACCATATTCATATACTGATGTTGGATCGGACGGTTCGTAAAAATATTCCCTTTGTAAAAATACCTTTGGTGATTGGAACATTTGTATTAATAATTGAGATTCAGTTTGTGTTACAGAATCAGATCTTAATGTTACTTCCTCTTCTATTTTTGTATTAAAAATATTTTCACCACTAAAATATGTATCGAATTCTGTTGCTGTTCCCGCTGCATATCTTTGTCTGTATGTAGTCCTGTCAACTTTATAGTTTACATCCATCTTCATTGTGAAAGTAAACCTGTCAAAACCCCCATTTGGATTTAACCAAAACATCTGCCACCTTGAATATTTGTCACATTTTTCCCTACGATAGACATAGAAAGGTTTTTTATTCATCGTGTTTTCACCCGCGTTACAAGATTTTGATAAATATGCTAATCCAGTTCCAGAATGCCACGCTGGTAAACCTACCCTGTGAACATTTGATTGTATAACTGTTCCACCAGATGATACTAAATCGTATTCATAATCATTCTGTGAATCGTATATCGCACTACCAACAGGCATATATACAGGTTGGTTAGATTCATCCTCACAGTAATCAGCAAACGCTGGTGTAACACCCATCAAATCAACAGTATAATATAACCAATTATTTTCTACTGTTGTGGTAACTAAACTTTGTTCTATAAGTTGTCTCATCGACATCGGGAAATAAAACATTTTAGAATCTATATAAGTGTATCCGGTATTAGTATCATAAACAACAGTTGTATAAATATTTGTCCTTGGTGTAATCGGTGGAACATATCTTATGGGTGGTGGAGTATTCGCTGCGATATAAGTCGCAGTAGTTTTTTGATATGTATCATATTCATATCCCGCGGATATTGGTTTTGTCATCACCATACTTTCAGAATATGATGGTGAACTTTCAAACCCATTTGGTAAACCTATGTAATTATCTAAATATGTTGCCGGTAATGTCGCTTGTGTTCCTCCTGTTCCCCAATAATAAATTGTATATTTTATCTTCGTTGGAAGATTTTGAGTTTCTGTTAAAAAATATAAAAACGCCGCGTCATTATTATCCATTCTATATTCGGGTGCATCAGTTAAAAACTTACCACTTGTTGCACCACTCATAACCCATTGAAGATTATTACCTTGAAGATAATTCAATGGAACGTAGTCATATGGTATTTGTTGTTGAACACCGTTATAGAATATTGTTCCACGCGGATTACCTCCCGGTGGTGTAAATTGAACCCACCATGTTGTAGAACCTGTTGGTGCCCCTTGTGTCGGATTACTATTTACATAACGAAGATATACACTTCCGTTTACAACTTCATCGTTTAAATAGTATTCCTGCCAATAATCATATGCCGGATAAAAATTTCCACCTGTTGTTTCATCATATGGTGAACCTTGTTTTTGTGGTGGTGTTGTCGGTGTTGAAGAATAATAATCCCAACATTTTATAGCGAATTCCTTTGCACTATTCTGACAATCTGATAACGCGGTTGTCGATAAATTGAAATCGTATGTAATATAATTCTTATATACACTTGTCGGATTAAACACACAGGTTCCATCATTCAACGGATATAGTTTAAAAGTTCCAATCAATGTTCCAGTTGTTCCGGAAATCGTAGGGTCAAATAAATATAATTCTATAAGAAAATTATAATTCGGTTCCTGATATTTATCGGAACTGAAAAAATATGAGCAACGATTGGTGTCATATACTCTTGACCATTCGGATGGTTTATTTATTAGTGTGATTGCCATTTATTTAAATATTATTTTTATATCTCTTATAACCGCACCCGCTACATCTTTTTTGAATTGTTCCGATTGTAAAATCTTCATCGGTTGTGTTATAAAATCAACTCCTTTTGTTCCATCCCTTCCAATCTTTCTCGCTATTACAAACGCGATTGAACGTATTTGTGAATCGGTTTTAATATTTTTCTGTTGTCTTGTGGTTGTTGTCCCCCTTCTAGTTTTAATGTTATAAGAAACGATGCTGCTTGAATTTTCAGGTCTCGCACCCTTACGAGCAATTGTTGGTGATGTTCGTTTCACCATACTTTCAACACGACCTTTACCACCTACAACTGGTATTTTCTTAACTCTTAACCATGCTTCAATCGCATCGGTCGGTGGTTGTTTCTTTCCCGCACCCCTACCGACCTTTACGACTGATCCATAATTCGCCATACTTATAGTAAAGCCCTGAACATTATTCGATTTTTGAAATCTTGCCTGTATCGAATTGATGAGATTACCCGTTGCAAACTTACGATTTGATACAAGTATCTCCCTCATATTTTCCACAACCATTTCTGAATAATATCTGAAAACATCTCTTAAACTTCCTGTCATAATGGTATCATGTTTTTTGAATTCTTATATTCTTCAATCTTAGCAGACTGTTTCGACACAACTAAATAATCCCATACATCTTGTAATTTCATATTATACACCTGTCTCATTACCAGCGGATTACTGTCTGATATTTTTAATGCTAATATATCCCAACTAAAGAATTTATTTATTTCGTCAATCTGTTTTTGATATATTAAAGGTTTATTTTTTTCTTCCTCTGATTCAAATAATAAATATTTATATTCCTCGAACATTTTTTCACGTTGAGATAAAAAAAAAGTATCAACCCATTCGCTTCATTCATATCCAAATCCAATAATTCATTCGCAATCTTATCTTGTTTATTCAAATTGTATTCTTCAATACCGTATCTAAATTTCTTCCACAACCACTTCTTAGGTCTAACATAAATCGCTAAAAGTCGATGAAGATTTTTTACATTATCACCCTCCGCGAGTATCTGATCAAGACGAACAAACTGTTCGTATTTCGATTGTAAGAAATCCTGTTCCACTCCGAATATTTTACCATTGACAATAATCCACTTACCAGTCCATTCTTTCGCTTTGATTTCCATCTTCTTATATATTTCATCCCTAACTTTCTCCATACTTTGATTCATATTTATATTTAAAGATGTGCATAAGTATTCTTCATACAATGTTGACCCTGAATCCAAGGTGTGTAAATATTGATAATGTTTCAATTTCATTCTTCTGTTATTATTTTCTTATCTGTCGGTAATGGTTTTTTAAATTCCTTAATTTTAGTTACACCTAAATATACCTTATCAGTATTCGGTGTATCTGTTTCTTTCTTAACATCTTCCCTATATTTCTTATGGAAGTATGGTGATAAAATAGGATCGAATTCATCTAAATTTTCTTTCGGATGATCTTTAATCCATTGGTCGAAAGTTGGTTTCATCGCACCATAAATATTTAACAGTTGTCCTGATGATTGTTCGGTGCAACTTCTACACGAACGATCTACAACAATACCAATTAGTTTACCTGCTTTTTCAAGTAAGTTACCTGATGCACTTTGTCGGTTTGGTAAAATCTCCGATTCATACAAAACCATAAAATCAATTTCATTTTGTTTCATACTCATATATATTATTTTCTAGATTTTAATTTCTTCTTCGCCGGTTTTCTAACGGGAATTTTTCTTTCGTTGTTTAACTGATGATAAGTTTCTGTTTTATTTACTTCTTTAAAATCATTTAAAACTGGTAACATATCCGTTTCAACAATATCCTTTATTATCTCTTCCTGAATCAATTCTGGTTTTATAAATACATTATCTTCCAACTCAACATAACGAATGGATTGTGCAAGATATATTGCATATTCAGGTAATAATTTTTTATATTGTTTCAATATATCAATACCACCCGCTTGTGCACACGAACGACAACCGATATTTATCGGTATCCCTACCAAATTTCCAGCGTATTGTAACATATGCATTGGTAAGTTTTTTTGTCTAGGAAGAATTTCTTTCTCCATATATTCCATGAACTCTATTTGTCTTTCTGTCATAACTTTACTACTTTGTTTTTATCTGTCACAAACATATTCCATGATAATTTATTTTGACAGTATTTTATATTTTGTTCCAATTGATCCAAATAATTCTTTTTGAAGTAATTGTACTTTCTTCTATAATATAAACCCTCCGATTCATTCGTGCCCAGTAATTCCCGATATCGTTTTATATGTTTGTGAATGTCCGTATCATGATCTACTTCCACATTGAAATAATATTCGTTACAAAATAAAAATAATTTTAATTCCATTTGATGATATATTTCTTTATTAAAAATGTAAGGTAAAACACCACAGGACAAATCAGGATACCGTAAAACGATCCGAACGACACAAGATACCATATCCAAAAAAAGTGTGCCCCTGTGCAAAGTGGGCAAGAAAATAGTTTTATGAAGAAATTTACTATTTTATATCCACTTGTTGTTCCGGCTGGGATTTTTATCAAGTCCTCAACTAAAAAAATCCCCCAAGCACTACTTACTATCATCATCCATATTATTATAAGTATCATAACTATTTAATATATTTTTTTTAGATTCATTTATTAAAGTCCTTACTGTCGATCTACATATCTTAAAACGTTTACCCACTTCACTCATTGACAACCCACGTGTTATATAGAATTTAAATATTTCATAACCAAATACTTTTCTTGTTTCTAAATTTGTTAAACCTGTTGTCCCATACGGTATTCTATTCATTTCACTAAATATGAAATCCATCTTTCTATCTCTTTCAGTAACACCAATATTTTCATCAACTATGTTTTCTAATTCATCATTGAACAAATTCGATACATAAGATGAACAAAAATAAAAAGTAATACCGCTTCCAGTATCATAAATATATTCAAGTTTGTTTATCTTCTGTGAAGAATCTGATATTTTAAAATTTATATTATAAAAAGAACGATAATAATTTCTTTGATTCAGAATTATTCGATTAATATATTTCTTTAATTCCTTACGGAAATATATATCATTGATAAGTTGGTTATCCATGTTTAATAAAAATTCACAAACATATTGAACAAGATCATCCCCACTTTCGTCCAAACCACTTTCAGAAATCAATTTAGTAACCATCCCTTTCAGATTATATTTTCTGAAAACTATTTCTACGATCTCGTTATTGGTCATATCACCGAAAAATTCCCTACCGATTTATTTTTGAACTCCCAATATGCACGAAGATACATACTATCACACGAATCGGGACTACGCCCAAGTCTTTGTTTAACAGTATCTTTCGGAGTTATACCGTGTTTATCTTCTTTGATTACTTTCTGATACGCTAAATGGTCTTGTATAAGTTTGTCATCATATGGAAAATTATAATTAACACGATAATCATTGACCAGTTCCGCGTATTTAAACATTAGTTGTGATTTGATGTTTGTATATTTTTCACCAAGTAACGGTGATGAACTACCAACAAATCTTACACATCCTTTTAAATACGATGCAACACCCGCACCAACCCCCACAGAATCAACGATAACATATTGTATCGGTATTCTGTATTCACCAATCAATTGTTTTACTTTGTCAACAACACCTGATGTTTCTGTTTGTTTGAGGGTATATATTTTTGTAGCGTTCCATCCTTTCCAATGGGTAATATATGTTTGATCACTTCCAACATCACCAACGTCAACTGTCAGATATTGTTTATCATCTGGATTATTAAAATATTCGTTATAAAAACAGTTTGTTATAGCTTCATATTTAAATAATTCAAAATCACTATCTTGGAAATCCCAGTTACCATATAGTAATCTTTCTTTCAATCCTGTCTCAAGTTTATCCAAAGATTGTATATACGATTTCGGTAAATATTTATTATCCTTTGCGAGACATTGAACAAACTTTGTGTCGGGAGTTGGATTTTTAATGAAATAATTATGTGGCCAACTTCTTGTGGGGTTCGATGCACATAATATTTTTGGTGTTAGATTATATTCATTCAGTTTATAACGACAACGGGAACTCAATACTTGAAATGCAGTGAAAGTTACCTCGGACAACTCATCAATACAGATTGATGTAACTTCTAATGATCCGAATCGGTCGAATGAAGTATCCGCGGGGAACGGGAACAAATCTAATAAAACGATTTCTGATTTATTATCGAATGTAAAAGTATTCGTCTGATTGTTGAAGTTTACATATTGTGTTAAACCCCATTCTAAAATCAAATCTTGTATGGTTTTAACAGTAGATCTTTTTAGAGTTGACAATCTACTACGACATAACGCGTGACGTGTTCCGGGATAACGAAAACAAGAAATTAATAAATATGCCGAAATCAAATACGACTTACCACCACCTACTCCACCCCCGAACAAAACTGATTGTATGCCGGGACGTTCTAGTAATTGAAATGTTTCATGTTGTTTTTTATTCGGTTTAAATTGGATCAATTGAGATGGTATTATTTTCATCATCGGATGGTGGAAGATATTGTATCTGAACCGGTGCAGATATTTCAATATAGTGTTTATCAATCAGATAACCACTCATCTTCGCAACCAACGCATATAATGGTGATAATGAAATCCATTTCTTTTCTTTTTTGATTTCTTTAATATCTTCCATTATTGACATTATCAAAGTTTCCCTTGTTAAATATAAGTTTTTAAACTTCTTTGAGTTTAATTCATCAATGTAATCGTATGCTGCCTGTGGATTTTTCTTAAACACCTTGTCGAAATATAAGGTTTTATTTTCTTTTGTTGTATGAGATCTTTCTGGGAAAAGTGTATCGAATGAACGAACACGATCCCAATCGAATAGAAATAAGTTTTGTAACACAACCAAATCCTTAGCACTCAACGGTTTGACTTCATCTGTTTTCTTCACCCATGTTTTCATGATGCTATATATTGTTGATAAGCAGGCATAAAAAACCCGGATGTTACTCCGGGTCAAGGTAGGACTTGGAAAATAGAAAAAAATTATCATGATAGTATTTCAGTTGATCATTTTTCACAACAGAATCCAAACCCAAATTGTAAATGAAAAACACCGAGAGAGAGAGAGAGAGAGTGGCAGACTTGGCCAAGCTATATCTAGTTATGCTATATTTAGCCGGAACAGCGCGCGTACAGCGCTGTACTGTATATCTCTCGGGTCTCTCTCTCTCTCCGCGTTTTTCGTTTACAGTTTGGGAACGGGGATGACTCTCTCTCTCTCTCCGCGTTTTTCGTTTACAGTTTGGGAACGGGGATGACTCTATCACGTGTTTTTCTGTTTACAATTTGGAAATGGTTTTATCATGATATATTTTCATCCAAGAAATATTTACCGAATCTTTTGAATTCTTCGTAACCTTTTTCATCCGACCAGTTCGATTTTAGATTCACCCAGTCGATTATTTGTTCGTGAACATCCACTCTAATATCTCCACCACCAGCTTCTACCATACATTCGTGTAAAATTTGCATATCAGCGTCTTTCGTTTGCTCAGTTGTTTCTACATACAACGCGTCGTGTAATGTGGTGGATATTCTCAAACCTCGATCTAGGCAAAGATGAACAGCTTTTCTCAATATAACCGCTGCTTCACCTTGAACCGGGAAGTTTACGATACTTGTTTTATTTCCGTTACTACCGATTCTTCTCCAACCATCGGTTAATAGAATTTGTGAGTTCCTTAAATATCTTTCATATGTTGTCTGTTTCCATCTGTGATATTTATTGAATACTTTTTGATACATTTCTAAATAAAACTGTGCTCTTTGCTCTTTTGTAGCGTGGTGTGGAGCTTCCCTACCGTATACTCTAACTCTTTTTTGTATTTCTTTGTCCCCGTTAAAAAGTTTTTCCCTGTCATCATCCGTTAACGCGTCGATATTAGCTGCAGTCAGTCTTAACCCCAAGGAGTCAACACCCATGCCGTATCCCATCCCCAACAACATTGATTTGGATAATGCACGTGTTTGACTGTATCTCATTTGGAGGTCGGTATTTACAACTCCGTTAGAATCGTGGAACAATCCTTTAATTCTTTTGATGTCGGGAGGTATGATATTTGCTTTACACGCGAACCAAGTGTATGGATCTCCTGTTTTGTATGCAGTCAACATGTGTTCGTCACCCGAGAGAAACCCTTGTATATAAATCTCTTGTGCACTATAATCACCACCGATAACACAACCGTTGACAAGATTCCTTACCCATCTACTCATACCGAAAACGTAACCGTCTGATGGTTTTGGTTGATTACGACTAGTAACCGAACCGTAAGGCATCAATGAACCTCTCCAACGATTATCACTTCCGATATTGCTTAACATCTTCTGAATATTTTTCGGTTTAAAATATCCAATATCTTTTCTAGCATCGATAGTGGCTTGTAAAACTCTGATTTCTCTGAATGAATCTCTTAAAGGTTCCAATGTTTTCTTGTCATATTTGTATTGTCCTTTTTCCGTTTTAGGCCATTTTATACCGGAGTTGCTTACGAATTCCTCGAACAGGTGATATTTCTGAACAAACTTTGATTTCTTTTTATCCCATTCGAAAAATTTGTATACTTCATTACATCTTGTCGGTATGTCAACTGACAGATTATAGAAATTGCTGGCGAAGTTTTTAACTTTTTCTACATCTATTGGTATACCATTACATTCTATGGTCGCTACATCCAACATCCACTTACCATATTCTAAAACATCTTTTCTACGATACGATTCTGAATATGTATATATGATACTAAAACATTTTTCAAATAGTGGGTATAGATATTGTGTATCATCCGCACAATAATCCATTATATCATCTTTATTTTCTTCGATATTCCCAAAAAGAATAATATCCCTCATCTTGTCTTTATGTTCCGTAACCATATCCACATCTAATAATTTAATACAAGCGTGTACTAAGGAGGGGTTATATTTCCTTGTATGTAAATCTTCGTGTCTGTAATAGTTACCGTCAGAATCTTGGTAGTATTCGCCATCTCTTCTTTCACCCTTCTTTGGAGCGTGTGTTTTCAACATTACTTTTTTACCATCTTCTACGGTTACATAGTCGCCCCAGTTGTAACTGTCTATACCGTAAAGTATCATTCTCCACATCGGATAAATATCGTATACTTTAGCTTTTTTCAGATATTCCCTTGTCATACCTATGGATAAGAAAAATCTGTATTCAGCCGCTGACATGAATGTTAGAATATAGTAACCATTTTCTATATAATTTATGAAATCTTTCTTGAAATCCTCCATTTGGTCATACCAATATTTACGGATTTCGTTTGTTTCGTGATCTCGTATAACCGCACAGACCGGGTTTACGAATCTTTCCTGTGTGTTGTTGAACTCTGTGTCAACCGATATAAATTTACCTGTCATACAATTTATTCTTCGTTTAGTATATCATCTAATCCTTTGGATCTATCATAATTTTCTCCCAAAGCTTTTTTAACTGTGACAAATCCATCTTTTACGGAACATCTACTTTTGTTAATTTGAACACCAACGTATTTTTGTAATAGTATACCCTCTTTTTGTTCGTATTCACCAGTCTTGACTCCATTCATATGGAACAGGTTTAATATTTTATCGTATTTAATTTCCTTAATACCGGATACTTCTCTGAATTTTTCTATACAGTCCTGTAGGTCAACTTTCGAAAGTTCCCCTCCCCAAGTAAAAAAAGATTTAAATATCAGATGTGCTATAGTTGTATCATCAGCTACAAAATCCCTAACTGTTTGTTTCTGTCTTTCGGATAAAACAATATCGCAATCGTTAAGACACAACTTATCATAGGATATTTTACATGTCGTAAGAAACGCTGGCATTTCAGACAACAGATTTTCTTCCAGACTTGGTTTACCAAGATCCATCATGTATTTTTTATCCTCCGGTAACGGATCTTGTATTTTAATAATCACCGCTCGACTTATACCCGCGACATCACCAACGACAACAGGAGGGCAGTTTGCGGTAAAAAGTATTTTAGTGTTAGCTTCTATTGAGTAAGGATTTGGATTACCTTTTTTATCCACCATGAACGAGTTACCCGCGGATACTGTTTTTATGGATGGTAAACTCATAGCGACAGGACTTTCACAATCATCAAAATAAATAAGTCTGTATCTATCGAAATACGAACCCCAGAATTTATCTGTAATCTGACTGACTTTTACCGGACTCATAAAATGGTCACCGCCGAATTTCCCTATTGTTTCAGATGTTATGGATTTACCACTTTCTCCGGAATCATACAACCACAACATTTGACGGGATTTGTTCCTTGCTACGAAAATAGAATATACAAAAGCTTTATATACCTCCCAATCATCTTCTAAAAATTGTTTACCCCAAGTATCCCAGTGTATATGTTCCCCCAAAACAATCTTATTCAGATCGAAAAACTTATAGCATGGAGTGTCAGGATCGTTTGTGAATTGTTCTAATTTATTTACCGAAAAATTCGGGTCGCTTAATATGTAAGATTTTATTTTATCGTATTTAGTGTATATTGGAGGAACACAACCCATCTTCCTTTCTTTTTCTGTTATCAAAAAACTTGTCCTACCGTCATTCAACATTTTCATATAGATATCCTGAATTTGGTTTGTCCTTTCAACACCCAAATCATTGAAAGGGTTTTCAGAACACTCTGACCATTCGTTAAGTTCGAAACTTTTCCTGTAAATATATTTATCACTCTCCCTACAAAATAGAATATTGTTGTTTAGAAAAGGTCTGAATTTACCGACAGGGTCATAGATGGTGATATTGGATTCGGAATTCTTTTTCTCCGCTTCCTCCTTCCTTCTTTTAAACAGGATTTTATTTACATCGGATTCAAACCAAAAAACATTCGGACCTACTTTCTGTCTTATTTTCGACAATTCAACATCTCTGTCTAATTTTACGGTGCTGCTATATTTGAACATATCAGCTACCTCATTTTTACCTAGTTTTTTTTCTTCTTCCATTTTAAAATTTATTATTTTTACAAAGATACAAAATCGGTCACAATAAAAAAATTATTCTTTATTTTTCGATTTGAATCTTCTATTGAGTTCGTCTAGTAGTGTATCATCATCTATTTTAGATAACAATAAAACTAGGAAATCTTTCATTTTAGATATGCCTTTATTGTAACCTTTTTCGAACATATCCAATTCGTATTCTTGTTGTTCCCCGGGTGTTAAACCCAGAGAATTTTCATTTTTGTTATTCATGTTTGTCATAATTACTACAATTACTTATTTTTTAAGTGGCACACCATTTGAATGTTGCCATTATTTTTTTCCTTAATAACATCAAACCCACATTTTTTCCAGAATATAACCGACTTCGCGTAAGATTCTAACTCAATCACATTGTAGCCAGAATAGATACACACTTTTTTTAAATCTTCTATAAAACCATATCCGACACCTTGACCTCTCAAACCATCAACTATTAAAAAATCTCTTATGTAAAGTGTATCATCTAAATATTCGTTAGCTACAAGACAACCAACAACACCATCCCTGCCGCCCGATAAATATTTACCGTTTAGTATTATTCTATAATACCTGATTTCCTTACTCTCACCAGTTATCATTGGTTGTTGTTCCATAATATCACCACTACGCATAACTATTTTATGATTAAAATCCATCATTTTAGATATAGGTATTTTTACTAATTTAAACCTATCGGATAAAAATGAAATAGATTTTGAAGGTATCAACAAATTTATAAAAGATTCTAGAGTCCCAATCCCGAAGAATGAATTATCATCTTTCATAAAACATCCTTTCTTTTATTTTCTATCAGTTGGGCACATTCTTCTAAGAGTAAACTCACAAACTCACTTTTACCCATTCGTAATCTATTAGCGTTTTCACCTACTAGCCAGTAGGCACGTTCGGTTATTTCATACCTAACACTCTTCAAATCAGTCTTTTCTCCTGTTTTCTCCATAATATACATGATTATTTTTAAGCTTATATATAAATATTGTGAGTTTGTTTTCAAAATAATATTAGAAATTTTTAAAACTTTAAGTCAAAACCGATTTATAATAAGTGTAACCACAAAATATTCGTTTAGTTGCGAAGGTTACGTTAATTTTAAAAAACAATCCTATGAAAAAAATGGAAAAGAAAAATGAAGATGTTGAAATCAGCAATGAAAACGAAGAAATCGAAGATTTTGATTTCGGGTTTGACACAGATGAAAGTGGTAGTAAGTATTCACAGATGTATTGGGTAAAACCGTATACAAAAGCAGACCCGAAGAATCCACCGTATTTTGAAGTGACCAAAAGAGTGTCCGGTAAATATCAAAAAAAGAAGGTTGAAGCTATAGCTGGAAATCTTGTTTCTATCAAACTCAACGAGTATGAGTATGATAATAAACCGAAAAGAGGGCTATTATTCATGTTTGAAAAGATGAACGAGGATGGAAATCTAGAGGGTATGCAACTGAAATGTGGTTGGAACAAAACGTTAAGGTCTATGTGTAACAGCCTTTTAAACGTGACTAAGCCGATTGATAAGATGTTTTTGAAATTGTATACAAACCATAAGGGTGATGTTTCAATCATGTTTAAAATAAACGGCAATCCCGGAAATTGGAAATACAAGTGGGAGGATATTGAACCTATGAGGTATGGTATTAAGGATTCGGAAGGCGAAGTTTTGAGTTGGGATTACAAAAAAATGGACAAGTATTTTGAAGATCAGATACTTGATGAAAAGTTTTTATCTGTTATTCTACCTAATTTCAATCCGAATACGGGAAAAGAAAAGGCTACATCACCACATGGTGAAAAGACTGTTATCGTTGAAAAGTCTATGAGTGAGATATTCGAAGCAGACCCTGATTTCGAATTGGATACGGATGAACCAGTAGTTAAAAAGAAAAAGAAATAATCATGAAGGCGATAGGATTCAGCAAAGTGGAAATGCCTTTTGTGGAGGAACTACAATGGTATTCTAATGATGACGAATCGGAAATCGGTTGTGTGTTTCTAGATAAAATTGACAAAAATTATTCGTTATCTTTATTTTTAAAATCAGATGACGATCATATTTTCGAATGTTACAACACATTGGTTGATTTCAATACTTTTTACGAAGCTCAAAAATGGTTGTCCGATAAGTGGGCAATCGGATATAAATAAGTTTATTAATGATGAAGATGATGTGACAGAAACTAAACAACGGAATAATATGATAATAAATATAATACTACTAATTGTTTTAGTAGTGATTTTTGATATAGTATATGAAAAATGGGAAAATAAATAATGGGTCCAATTGGATCCATTTCCCCCCATCACTTCACCCAAGTAAATAAAGTGTGTCATTTGTATTCCAGACACAAGGCTCCTCGCAGGGAATTGCAAGAATGTTTGAGGGGTCGGAACCGGGAGTGACTACTACACCCCGGTTTTTTTATTTCAATAATTTTACTTATCTTTGTAATCTAACATTTAAAACAAACAATATGAAAACGACAGAAATTACTTGGATTGATTTGAACACTCCTCCTGATGATTATAACATGTCTGATGATGTGCTTCATACCATTTTAGATCATATGGAACTTATACCAAAGGAACAAAAGTTTCGTTTTGGTTT
>Ga0247841_10005470_pt1 | contig 20545 bp, 27 predicted proteins | sample LaCruzMarch2015__2_FD_192410 | JGI IMG/M metagenome (GOLD analysis project Ga0247841, IMG submission 192410) | Freshwater microbial communities from meromictic Lake La Cruz, Castile-La Mancha, Spain - LaCruzMarch2015_18m | ecosystem: Environmental > Aquatic > Freshwater > Lake | place: Spain... | reverse complement strand
AACAACAAATGAAGCTGTTGAATTCTACATCAATGAATCTCAACAGAAGCATTGGAATTAATTACACGCCATACCCTTTAGGGTATGGTTCTTGACACAAAAGACAAAAACGCCCATTTAAAGATTATTTTTCACTTCCAGGAGGCAGATTAATTATAGGAGAAAGCATAAAGCAAGCAACAGAAAGGATTATGAAAGAAAAGTTTAATATATCTGCAAAATTTAATAAAATTAATTCAATTTCCCTAGAACACGTAAAAAAGAACAGCAAAACTCTCCACAGCTTTATATTAATCCTAGTATCTGCATCAACAAAAGATGAAATAGAACTAACAAATATAAAACAAAACAAAAGAAAGATTATAATCTCAGATTACAAACTCATAACTCAAGATTCTGATAAAGAAATTTCTATTCCAACTATTTACTCGAGGGATTAACCCCCTCACATTTTGCCTTCTGTTCTGCAATTTTAATTATCTGTTCATAATATCTGTTAAATCTTTGTTGGGCTTCCTTTAATTTTTCATCAGCAATTGTTCCAAATTTTGAATCTAAAGAATCCTTTTTGCTATCTTTTGGAAAAAATTGACCATTAATAGTAACTCCATCTTTAGAATAGGTTAATTTATTTGGAATATTTACTTCATCTTGGTAAATCTGTTTATTTTCTCCTGCGAAAATCTTTTCAACCAAGTCCTTACCTTGATAAATAAGCATTTCACTTCTTGAATTGTAATCATTGTGAGAGTATGTTACTCGTTGCCCATCTACATCAAAAGTAAGTTCGTTTCTATGAATAAAATGATAAGGCACTGTAACCAACTCACCAATCGCAGATCCAATGAGAAGTGAGCAAATTAAGCATCCGGGGTTTTTGTTTGTCATCTTAAGCAGCAACCTCCACTTTTGACGCATGTTCGTCAATGAATTTATCATAGGCCCTATCTGCTTCATGCAAAGCATCCATATCATCTGTTAATGTGTTTAAATCAATTTTCAAAATAGCAACAGGTTTTGCCCCATTTCTCCTATATGCAGGCCTGCAAGTTTTCCCAATATAAGTTAAGTCTCTAGAATCATAAACAGCATTATACCAAATTTTATCATGGCCATATTTCAACCAACTAGCTTGCACTAATTTCTCTTTTTCGCTGTCTGCCCAAAGTATATCTTCTGGTGATTCTTGACTCCGAACTTCCCACATATTAGAATATTCATCTCTATCAGTACCATATTTTAAAACCTGCTCCATTCTATCTGAAGAAAAAGTTCTATAAACTAAATCAGTTCTATAAACGCCTAAATGTTCTAAGGCTTTAACACTATCTAAAGCCATGTTAGCCCAAGTGTGCGGTTTTACTTCTATTACCGGCATTCCTTGTGGGCTTTCCCAAATTCCTAATTTATATACTAATCCTTTATCTTCAGTTTGTCTCGTTTGTGTTTCGTTTGTCATTTTTATCTCCTGATTAATCACTTAATCATTACTATATAGTAGTATATACTTCTTTATTAATATTTCTCCTTTATTTTTGTTCAAAACGCAATATTTAAATACATTAAGCTACTTTTATCCTAAATATGACCGAAATAATTAAACTAGACTTAAAAGATAGAAAGATATTGCTAGAATTAGATAAAAATTCAAGACAGAGTAATTCAGAGATTGCGAAAAAAGTAAGACTAAATAAGAATACAGTTAATTATAAGATAAACAAACTTGTAGAAAATAAAGTTATTCTTGGCTATTATTCCACAATAGATAGTGCTAAGCTAGGATATTTTAGCTTTAGAGTTTATCTAAAATTCTTTAATTCAACTCCTGAGCAAGAGAAAGAAATAACAGACTGGCTAAAATCTCACAAGCAAGTCGGAGTTGTATCAAGAATAGAAACAATCTATGACTTGGGATTTATGGCATGGGTTAAAAATGTCTATGAATTTGATGACTTATGGCTAGAATTCAAAAAGAAATTCAGAAAATACTTCTGGAATGAAAGAGTAGACGTTTTTACAAAAGTAAGTCACTTCAAAAGAAAATACCTTCTAGAAGGACATAAGACAGAAGAGCCCGAATTTATAGGAAATAGTAGCCTGGTCAAATATGATGAGTTAGATATGAAAATATTAAGAATTTTAGCTGAAAATGCCAGAATGCCCTTAATAGAAATCTCATCAAAACTAAGAACCTCTCCAAGAACAATTGCCTTTAGAATAAAACAGCTTGAAAAGAACAAAATTATTCAAGGTTATAGAGTAAACATTAATCTCCAATCAATCGGATACGAATATTATAAACTAAACATGACTCTAAATAATTTTGAAGAATACAATAAACTTTTAGAATTTGCCCAATCTCATCCAAATATAATTTATATAGATAGAACAATTTCAGACCTAGATTTTGAGATAGATGTTGAAATAAAAGGCAAAACAGAACTTCTTAAGTTAATAGACGAAATAAAATCCAAGTTTAATATCAGAAGCACAGAAATTTGTTCATTCAAAGAATATCTCAAGCTTGAAACTCTGCCGCAGAGTTGATTATTCAAACAACCTCGCAAGTGAAAAAATCCCAGATTCTCCAAATTGAGGAGCATAAATCTGCATTCCCACAGGAATGCCATCTATCTTACCAACAGGAATTGAAATTGCAGGCAAACCAGCAATGTTTGCCAAACAAGTTAAAGCATCTGCATTATAAGCATCTTCTAATTTCACTTTCTCTCCCAACTTCCAAGGTAAAATAGGAAGTGTAGGCATAATAATAAAATCAACTTTCTTAAAAGCCTCATTAAACTCCTTTCTAATCAATTCTTTAGCCTGAAGTGCTTTTCTATAATATTTTCCTGCAAATTCCGCCTTTGTTATTTCGCTTCCTCCTAAAATTCTTCTTAAAACCTCTTCACCACAACTTTCCTCAATCTTCTTGCCATATCTTCTTCCATCATATTTTCTTGTTCCTGAAAAAAACTCAGTAAATACAATAGGATAATATGTTTGCACACCCAAATCAATATGTTTTAAATCAATTTTAACAACCTCAAATTTATTTTTGCCAGCAATTTCCTTAACTTTCTTATCAACTAGCTCTAAAACTTTCTTATCAACATTTATTACAGGAATTCCAATCTTTATCTTGCTAAGTTTCTCAACTTTTATTTCCTTACTTGGGAAAGTTGTTGCATCTTTTTCATCTTTTCCTTTTATAACATTAAGAAGCAACAAAGCATCTTCTGTATTCTTTGCAATAGTCCCTATACAATCAAAACTCATACACATATCAATCAGCCCATATCTAGAAACCAAGCCGTAGCTTGGTTTCATCCCTACAATCCCACAGCAAGAAGCAGGATTTCTTATGCTTCCGCCTGTATCACTTCCAAGAGCAATATCACAAAACCCTGCTGCAACAGCAGCAGCACTTCCAGAAGAACTACCCCCAGGAATTCTATCGAGTGTAACAGGATTTTTACACGCACCAAAAGCAGAAGTTTCTCCACTCCAACCACAAGCAAACTCGTCCATATTTGTCATTCCGATAATTAAGCCATCTTCTTTCCCAATTTTCTCAACAACAGTTGCATCATATGGAGAAGTATAATTCTCAAGTGTATGAGAAGCACAATTAGCAATCATCCCTTTAACATTTATGCAAGACTTAATAGCAATAATCTTTCCTGCTAACTTGCCTGCTTTTCCTTTTTTGATTTTCTCATCTATCTCTTTTGCCTGCTCCATAGCCAAAGGATTCAAATGAAGTATTGCATTTATCTTCTTGCCTTTGAAATTATCTTTTTCTATTGCTTCCAGATATTTTTTTAATTTTTCCTGCGTGTTCATTTTCCAACTAACTCACTCAAAGATTTAAATTCATTTGAAACAGGAATAATTTCTTCCTTAAGTTTTCCTTTGTCTTTATACAAAATATACGCATTTGCCCCTCTTCTTGAAGATAATACTCTATATTTGCCATCAACAACCTCAATAGCAGCACACTCCTTTAAAGCAACAGCCCTCCCATCATAAGAACCCATCATTTTTAACAAACTATCTCTTCTAAGTCCATCCCTATCATAATGAGGACAAGCAAAAAGAGGAATTAGCCCCAAACCATCCAATTGAATATATCTTTTTTCTTTTGCTAAAACAGAATCACTATGCCCATGCCTAAACCAGCAAATAGCTCCTGCAGAAACACCTGATAAAACAATATTATTTTTAGCAGCTTTTTTTAACAACTTATCAACCCCCAACCCCCTCCATAAATTTAACATCTTCAGAGTTCCAGAGCCTCCACCAACATAAATAATATCTGCACTTAAAATTTTTCTTTCAATCTCTTTCTTACTTATTCCCCTTGATACAAATTTATCTTCTGAAGATTTGTCTCTATCAATCAAATAAAGAACATCTGTCTCACATCCAAGTCTTTTGCCATAATAACTCTGAATTACTTTATAATAAGATTCACTATCATTAGACGCCTGAGGCAAAAATAACAATTTAGGATGTTTTTTTCCACTAAGCTTCACAACCTCTTTATCAATTGGTAAAGTCTCAATAGGGTATTTCTTTTTTGTTTTTTTGTCTTTTCTTCCTATTTCCCCGCCACCAATTGCAACTATTTTCATTTTTCTAAAACCAAACCCCCAATATAATCTTGACTAAAAACCTCTTTATTTTTAAAAAATATCTTTTCATGCCCAATAAATCTTTTAATATCTCCTTTAACTTGACAAGAGTATTTCCAATCTCCTTCTTCTAAAATTTTAGGCCCTCTAAACGGCATTCCTTCATTAACTAAACCCAATGCTTTTTTCAAAAAACTATAAGCTTGTTTAGCAAACACAATATCATCCTGAAATCCAGTTAGCATTCCACCAGAATATGCCATTGTCCAAATAGTTTTTCCACTTTTACCCCCAAGCCGAACTTCTTCCATTCCAGGAGCTTGAAAAAAACCAATATAACTATCTCTATAATATAAATCTCCTTCTGAAAACTCTAATTCTTTATGTTTGGGTCTTTCTGCTTCAATTTCCATACTATTTTCAGAAGCATAGGTAGCTTTTTTTGCCTTTACTAAAAATTTTGCTATTTCTTTTAAATCTGTTTCATTTTTCATCTTTCCAAAATCCTGACACTCCTTTTAATTGCTATAAAACCATAAGCCCATAAAAATGGAAGCCAAATAGGCATAACTCCAAACAAACTTTTTCTAACAAAAGTTTCAACACCACTGCCAATAAAAAGATACTCAAAAAGAATCATTATAAAAAATCCAAAAATAAAAATAATATACTCTTTTTTAACATAGTTAGCAAAAAAAGCAACAGCAATTATAACAATAAAAGCCAAAGTTAAATAATAATCATTATCAACTAATGGAATCAAAAGAATCATAAGAAGAATTGGAATTGCTTCTATTGCAATTTTAAATAACTTATCAAAATTTATCATACCCAACCCCCTTTTTCAGCTTCAATACAATCTCCACTTGTCTTAGGTGCATTTTTCATCATAATTTCCCTATCAATCTTGCAATTTCCACTAGAATCCTCTTTTCTCCTATCACAATCTCTCTCAACCCTTGCCTCTTCAACATTAACCTTCTCAAGTGCCTTTGCAAAACTATCTAATATCTTTTTAGCTTCTTGCCTTGTCTTTTCAACATCAATTGCCATGTTAATTATAAGAATAATTTGTTTAAAAATCTGCTGATATCTCCATTACCAATTTTCAGATAATATTAAGATACCCCCATTTAATAAACACCTAATAATCCCAATAATAAATAGTAATTATTAATATTAAATTACTAACTATTATTTAAAAAAATAAAAAAAGAAATAGTAAATCTAATTACCAGCTGTCGTCAGAACCTTCTTCAGCAGGTTCTTTGTCATCGTCTTCATCGTCATCGAAGAGTCCTTCGTCTTCGTCTACCTTTTTTACTTCCTTATCCTCGTCTTCGTCTTCTTCTACAATTTTTTTTGCCATTTTAAATTGAACCTCAGTGAAATTTAAAAGCCCGATGACATCAGTCTTCGGGATTTCAAAATCGTGAGATTTTGAGTACCTCCTTTAAATTTAGATTAAAGTTAAGGAATTTTCTTGATTTTTAAACCTTTCTACACAGCTTCATTAGCCGAGAATAAGTTTTTAAATTAATCATTGTTGCTTGCCTTTCAGCTTCTTTTCTATCAGATTTAAATAAATTATACAACCTTTTTATCCCTCTAACCTGAAAATTCTTTTTCTTTACATTTACCTCAATTATCTTGCCTTTAGAATAAACAAATAACCTTTTATGCCTAGCATCTCGGGTAGGAATAACACAATCAAATAAATTATAACCCATTTTCCAGCATTCAATTATATCTTTCGGCTTCCCAACACCCATTGCATACTTTATTTTATCATCAGGAAGAAGTTTTGCAGTATAATTCAAAATTCCTTTCAGTAGCTTTCCTTTATTTATAGGCCAACCACCAAAAGCATAACCATCAAATCCTATTTCAATCAATTTTTCAGCACATAATTTTCTTAGTTTCTTATTTTCTCCCCCCTGAACAATTCCAAACAAAAGGGGTTTTTCCTTCATCCCAGAAGTTAGTTTCAAAAATTCTTTTTTACATCTTTCAGCCCATTTAATTGTCCTTTCTACACTTTCCTTCATCTCTTTATCATCAACGTGCCTGCAATCATCCAAACACATAATAATATCACTTCCCAACTTTACTTGAATCTCAATTGCTTTTTCAGGACTTAGTTCTATTTTTCTCCCATCCAGATAAAAAACAGCTTTATTATCATCTATTTTCCCATTTTCTTTACTTTTATGTATCAAAGAAAACACCTGAAATCCTCCTGAATCAGATATTACTATTCCAGGAAACTTCATATATTTATGAATTCCAATTTTTTCAATTTTCTCAACAAGATTATGTTTAAACAAATGATAAGTATTCACAACAACCCCTGAAACACCTGTCTTAACTATATCCTTACTATCCAAGGAGATAATATGCCCATAGGTTGCATCCGGGAAGAATGCCGGAAGCTTCAGCTTCTTGCCCCTTATTATTACTTGTTTTAGTTTATTCATTTTAAATAATCAAGGAAGAACAAGCTTGTTTTTAAGTCTTAGTTTATGCTAAAATTTCTTGTTTAATGCCCTTATTTACAAGCATCCAATCAAGTTTAATCAAATTTTCAACAAAAAAGTTATCCATATTAAACTTATAAAAGTCAGACTTCCCAATCGCTCTTGTTTTAACAATAATTCCACTTTCCACCCATTTATCAAAAAATAGTTTTATAGAATTATAACTAACATTACTTTCTCTTGCTATTTCAGTCATAGGAAAATCAAACATATGATTATCTATCAAAAAGTCCAATACTCTTAATTGAGGCGTATCCCCAAACTGCATTAAAAATAGCGACTTATTTTCTTTAGCTTTCATAATTTAATATAGAATTGAGCATTTATAAATGTTTCTATTAGAGAAACAATTATTTCAATTATAGAAATAAGATAAAAATTAAAAACTCTTCTAATTTAAATAAGAGATGTATGAATTAGAAAAAGCGCAGGTGATGTTTAAGCTGGCGAGAAAAGACAACTGGAATAATTGCTATGATAGAATAGAGCACTTTAAAAGATTTCAAAATCTTCAAGAAATTCTAAAAGAATTATCAAAAATTAGCTGGATAATTATTCACAAAAAAGGAAAGTTTACAGGAATTGCCTTAAATACCCAATACAAAAAAGAGATTATTGAATTTATAGAACAACAAATGCCTTATCTAAAAGGAGCAATTTCATAGCTTTAACTGAAAATCTTCTTGTTTATTTATACTAAAATCTCCATTCAAAGTTAGTAAATTAATCTTATCAACAAAAAATTTAATCTTAATTTTCTGTTTTTCTAACTCCTGAACTGCTTTGTTAATCTCTTCTTCACTATTAAAAACTCCCAAAGTCACATGAGGAATATAAACAGGCATATCTTTATTCTTAAATCCAGACAAAATTCCGCTATTAAATTTTTTATACAATTCAATAATCTTCTCGTTTCCCTTATCAATCAGCAAATAAAGATAATACTCTTTTGCAGACTTTTCAAATCCCCTTAAAATTATTTCAAACTTCCCAAAATTGTTAATAATATTATTAATATGTTCCCTTAATTCCCCATCATCAACTTCAAAAGGATAAACTAGACTTATATGACTTTTAATCTTTCCATAATTTTTGTCATACTTCTTTCTTATTCTATCTATCTCTTTATTTTCAATTATAATATTAATTACTTGTTTCATAACTCTATCTAGAATTCAAAGTTTATAAATTAAGGAGTCAATCTATCTCTATCTCTTGGAAACATAGTAGCTTCCTTAACATTGTCCAAACCACAAATTATCTGAGTTATCCTCTCTAATCCAATTGCCCAACCAGCATGAGGTGGAGCTCCAAATTTAAAGCTGTCAATATAAGATTCAAAATTCTTAGGATTTAGTCCCTTAGCTTTAATTCTCTTAGTTAACAATTCAGGAAGATGAATTCTCTGCCCACCTGATGAAATTTCAACACCACCATACAACGCATCAAAACCACAAGATTCTTTTGCATTTTCTTTCTCATCTTTAGGCATGATATAAAATGGCTTAATTGAAGTTGGCCATGAATGTGTAAAAACAATATCTCCAGGATACATCTCACATAACTTTTTCTCTTGTTCAGGTGTAAAATCCTCTCCAACCTTTCCACCAACTTTCTTTATTGCATCTTCATAATGCAAATAAACTCCTTTAGGTATTTTCAAATCTTTAATTCCCAAAATATCCAATTCAATCTTACAATTTTCAAGAACTTTTTTGACTACACTCTTAACACTCTCTTCAAGTTCTTTCATAATTGACTCTTGATTATTAAAAGCAGCTTCAATATCCACCATTCTTATCTCATTAATATGTCTTGTAGTATTATGTTTCTCAGCTCTCCATGCAGGCCCAATTGTAAATGTCTTTTCCATTGAACAAGCCAACATCTGTTTGTATAACTGAGGAGATTGAGCTAAGAACGCTTTCTTTTCAAAGTATTTAACTTCAAATAATTCTGTGCCACCTTCTGAAGCAGCACTAATTACATAGGGTGGCTGAATTTCAGTATAATTTCTTCCATAAAAATATTCTCTAAATGCATGGGAAATAGTTGTTTGTATTCTAAATATTGCCTGAATTCTTCTTCTATGCAAATCCAAGAACCTATAATCCAACCTCTTAGGCAACTCTGTCTTTGAAAAATCAGAAACATCAATAGGAAGAGGATGTTCTGCTTTAGCAAGCAAAGTTATTTTTTCAGGAGAAATTTCAATTCCACCAGGAGCTTGTTTAGCCAGTTTAGCCTTTCCTTCAATCTCAATAACACTTTCTCTTGACTGTGACATTAAATTAAACAGCTCTTCACTCATTTCTTTTTTAACCCCTACAACTTGAATAACTCCTGTTACATCTCTTAATACAAGAAATCTTATCTTTCCAAGCTCACGAGTATCATGAACCCAGCCTTTAATTAGGACTTTCTCTTCTTTCTTCCCCTCAATTATATCTTTGATGTATGATCTTTCCATAATTTAGTTAGAAATAGTGTATTTAAAAATTCTTCTATGCCGTAGTACCATATCTTGCTGGTCCGCCCCTAAGCTCCCTCAGTGAGAGTATAGCAGATTTATCCCTAGCCAAAAACAAAAGATTCTCTATTCTCTCATATCCCTCTGATTTTCTCAGTTTGGGGGTTTTGGCAAATTCAAGATACCAATGGAGAACTCTCGAGCTAAATTCATCTTTAACAAAAAGCTGATTAATATTTGCATAATTCAAAAAACTCATTTTTTCATATGCCCTTTTGCTTAATTCATTAGAAGCAAAATCCAAAGATTCTTCAGACAACCTTCTTATACCCTCTTGCACTAAATCATCAGAAACACCACAACCACAAACCAAATGGTCCTGCAATCTTTGTAATTTTTCTCTTCTTTCCTTTTTATCCATAATCCAATATAGTAACAAGATTTATAAATATTTATATTCACAACTATATATTGTGGGTTGCTGGAAACTCGTAAGAAACCCGCTGGAGGTGTCGTACAATGAAACTAATAATCCTCGGAATACAAGGAAGTGGAAAAGGAACACAAGGAAAGCTAATTGCAGAAAAATACAAACTAAAACATATTTCTACAGGAGACTTACTACGAGCAGAGGTTAAAAAGAAATCAGAACTAGGCAGGGAAATTTCAAGTTATATAGACAAAGGAAATCTTGTCCCTGATTCGCTAATAACTAAAATGCTACAGCAAAACCTCCCTAAAGATAATTATCTGCTAGATGGCTATCCAAGAAACATAGAACAGGCAAAAACACTGGACAAAATAGCAAAAGTAGATAGAGCTATTTTCCTTGAACTAGGCGAAGACGAAGTCTACAAAAGACTAAGCTCAAGATATTCTTGTACTAAATGTAAAATAGACTACGGATTAAACCGCATGCCAAAAAAAGACGGAATTTGCGACAAGTGTGGAGAAGAAATGCCTTTAAGAAAAGATGATAATCCAGAGGCAATTAAAAAAAGGGTTGCAATTTTTAATAAAGAAACTTTCCCCCTTATAGACTATTATAAATCAAGAATTGTAAGAATAAACGGAAATCAAACAGTTGAAAATGTTTTTGGAGATATTGCTAAAATTTTAGGCTAATTATCTAAAATCAATCTCACCAAGAACATTTACTCCCACTCTTCTTAAATCATCTGCAAATGCTTTCTGCTTTTCATACTCATTAATACCAACAATCACACTAACAATTTTCATAGCACTTTTATATTTTCTCTCTTCAAATTTTCTTGCACCATATTCTGTTAATCCTGTTACAACTAAATGCCTATGGCAAAGAGTCATAAAATCCATTCTTTCTAAATATCTATTCATCCCCCAAGAAATCGCAAAATAAGTTCTTGCTAAATCTACATCCTTATTAGCCAATTTTATTGCATCAGTAAAAATCTCATTTGCATGTTCTTCAACTAGATCTTCAACTAACATTTTATTTATTAATAAAGGGAGTTTAAAAGCCTATGTAAATCAAAAACACTAAAGCATAGCAAAAGACTTCATAAAAAAGATAACTAAAGCTAAAAGCCAGCAATAAAAAGCAAAATATCTAAAGTTCTCAATACTGACATATCTTGTAAAAACAAACATTCCAAGTAATCCAAAGACAAAAGCAGAAGCAAATCCAGCCATAAACACACCATAGCTTAAATTTGAAATTTTACCGAATTCAAGAATACTTGCTCCTAAAATAGCAGGGATAGCAAGTAAAAATGAAAATTTCATTGCCTTATTCTTATCCAAACCAGCCATTATCCCTGAAGAAATTGTTGCCCCGCTTCTGGAAATTCCAGGTAAAATAGCAAGAGCCTGAGAAAGCCCAATCAAACTAACACTGCTAAAACTTAACTCTTCTGCTCTTGAGAAAAATGAAGCAATAAACAAGAAAAATCCAGATACAACAAAACCTACCCCGACTAACATTAAACTAGAAAAAGCATCTTCAGCAACATATCTAATCAAAAATCCAACAACAGCAGCAGGAATAGAAGCAATAACAATATAAATACCGAATTTAAAATTCTCACTGCTAGTTCTTAATAAAAAAACATCTCTTAATATGACAAAAATATCCTCATAGAAAAAAGCCAATATAGCGAGCAAAGTAGCTAAATGAACAACAACATCAAATCCAACATTAATATTATTATTTAAATTTTGAAACAAAGCAAGATGCCCGCTCGAAGAAACAGGTAAAAACTCAGTCAAACCCTGAACCATTCCCAAAAGAATAGCAAATATTAAAGTCATATAAAATTAAGAAAAACAGAATTTATAAATATATCCGTCGGTTAATATTTATAAATTATAATGATTAAATCAAAAACACGATGCCCCACTCCACCTTAAAAGGTGGAGTTTGAAAAGGGGCTCGTGTTTAGGATGCTCAGAGAAATCTGAAGTTGCCTTGCAACTTCTCCATCCTAAAGGATGGAGTTTATTTCTCTGACATTATATAAACTATTTCAAAATACTTAATTTTATGCTAAATGGTAATACAATTAATATTATTTAATTAACAACACCATATTGCGCATCATTAATAAACCCGTGATTAAAATAGGTATATTTAATAAAAAAATCAAGGTTTTCCAGGAACAATATGATGTTCTCTGCACCTTGGCTCATAACCCTCTAAAGTATCTCCTAAAAATAAAACAGGCGAATTATAATCTGCAGGCTTTCCATTTATAAGTCTTTGGCATCTTGTAGCTTCTTTTCCGCAGTTATCATAAACACAAACAGCAGTCAGTTTAGTTATAACATCAGCTCGTGCCATTAATTCAGGCATAACTCCAAAACCCTCTCCTCTAAAATTTAAATCCAATCCAGCAACAAGAACATTTAAATTTCTACTAATTAACTTCTCCACAACCTCAATTAAACTTCTATCAAAAAATTGTGCTTCATCTATTGCAACAACCTGATGTTCCCTATTTAACAAATCTAATATTTCTTTTGGATTTTTTTCACTAATAGTCTCACATCCCAACTCAACAGCACCAAATCTTGTTTTTACACCAGTATTTCTTTTATCATATCCAGGTTTAACAAGAAGACATCCACCTTTAGCCACATATCCAATTCTATCAACCCTATAGAGCATCTCTCTTGTTTTTCCAGAACACATTGGCCCTGTAAATATCTCAAGTTTTCCAGGATTAAGGTTTGCATTATACATTTTAAATTGAGTGTAGCGAAATTTAAAAGCCTGCGGATTCGCAAATCTGCAGGATTTTTTTCATAACTTAAATCAGTTTAAGGTTTATAAGAATTATTGTACTAGAAGATATATAATCACTTCACAAGTCTATCCAAAACAAGCATAACTTCTTTGCCATTAACCTTTCCCTTAAACTTAGCCATCGCAAGCCCCATATAGGCATTTTTAGAAAGTCCTGGCTTTTCCTTAATTAACTTAAGAACTTCTTCATCTAAATTTTCAACCTTTTCTCTTTTAAGAGCATCTTCTAATTTCTTTCCTGTAACAATATCTTTCATAACTTCAAGAACATCATTTTCATTTATCTTTTTATTCTGAACATTCTGAAGTATTGTTTCAATAACATCTATACTCAACTTTTGTTCAATATCTTCTTTCTTCTTTCCTGTTTTCTCAACTTCCTTCATCCATAAAGTTAAAATCTTTCCAATTAGCTCAGGCTTATTATAAACCTCGATTAATTCCTTAAATTCATCAAGCTTATTTTCAGCAACTAAAATTTTAACTATCTCGTCATTTAATCCGTGTTTTTTCAACTCATCTTTAATCTCACTTCTTAATTTTGGCATTGATTTCTTAACTTCATTAATAAAATCTCTTGAAATATACAACAAAGGCAAGTCTGTCTCAGGATACATTCTTGCTCCTCCAGGCATAGGTCTTAAAAATGTTGTTGTGCCATCTTCATTTGCTTTTCTTACCTCACTTACAGACTTTTTCTTTTTAATCAAATCTTCTTGTCTTTTTGTTTCTGTCTCAATTGTTTTAATAATTAAATCAGGCTCTTGAACACCTTTTAATTCTATTCTCTCCCCCCACTTACCATCAACAGAAACACTCAAATTAACATCCTGTCTTATTGTTCCTAATCCTCTTTTAACTTTACAAGCTCTTAAAATATCTCCTATATGTAAAGCAGCTTCTTTCGCCATCTCAGGATTTGAAATATCAGGAGAAGTTGCAATTTCAACAAGTGGAATTCCCAATCTATCCAACCTATAAACCACTTTATTTCCTTCTCTAGAAATAATTCTAGCTGCATCTTCTTCTAAAAAAACACCTTGAATTCCAACTCTTCCTTGTTTTGTGTCAAAATAACCATTTTTAGCAATCATAACTGTTCTTTGAAATCCAGAAGTATTGCTCCCATCAATAACAGTCTTTCTCATAACTTGTGTATAAGACAAAATTTCACAATTAAGCAAAATAGAAATTTGTATTGCTATTTTCAACGCTTCTTTATTCATCTCATGAGGTGGTTCTTCATCCAATTCAACTAAACAGCAATTATCATAATATCCCTGATATGTAAATTCTCTATCCCGAGAAGCTTCAAACTGAACAGCTTCGTCTGTCTCTCCTGTTTCCCCTTTAACAGCATGTAATTTTCTCTCAATACTATAATCAGGATTATCTTTTCTTAATATTCCAGGACAATTACAAAATAATTTTCCTGTATCTAACTGTTGATGAATTTCTAATCCGCTTTTAATTTGTATTTTTTCTTTTTCAGCCATTTTACTCTTCTAACCTCAAATTTATCTCTCCACTAAAATTCTCAAGCATCTTTTCTTTTATTTTTGCTCTCCAATCTTTATGCCCCAAAACCCAGCCTAATTTTGCAAGAGCTGTCTCAGAAGTCATATCTTCTAAGAAAATAACTCCTGTTTTTTCAAGTCTTCTTCCAGGAGAATAAACTTTTGGATTTAATCTTCCATAAATTGTTTGACAAGTTGCACAAACCACAAGTCCGTTATCAATTGCTTTCTTAATAGAAGGAAGTAAATTCTTCCTTGCTTCATCACTTGCAACATGCCCCAATCCTGTTAATTCCAGAATAATACCATTATATCTAGAAGAAAGATAATCGAAAATCTCAGCATCCATTCCAGGATAAAATTTAATCAAAGCAATCTTGTCGCTAAATTTATCATCTAAAATAACTTTTTTCTCATTTCTCCTATTATAACTGCCACTCATTTCAATTTTATCAGAGAAAATTTTCGCAATAGACTTGCAATTTATTGGCTTAAATGCATCTCTTTTTGAGCTATGCATTTTTCTCACTTTACTTCCTCTTAATGCATAACAAAAATCATCATTACTAGAACCATGTCCAACAAGCATAACTTCTGCAACATCAGAAATAGCCATTTTAGCAGCACAAATTAAATTTAATCTTGCATCACTTGAAGCTCTATCAGAACTTCTTTGAGAATAAGTCAAAACAACAGGCTTGTTCAAATCTCTCAAGAAAAAAGATAAAGCAGCAGAAGTGTAATGAATTGTATCTGTTCCATGAGTCACAATTACTCCTGCACAATTTTTATCATTTAAACTCTTTTCAACCTCGCTAGCAATCGCTTTCCAGTCTAAATAATCCATATTTTCAGAAAGTTTTGTAAAAGGCATAACAATTCTTTTTATATTAACTATTTCCATTAGCTCAGGATACATCTCAAATAATTGTTCTGGTTTTGTCAATGGCTTAACTCCTCCTGTCTCATAGTCAATCTTACTAGAGATAGTTCCACCTGTCACAATAATATCAATTTTAGGCAAGTTCTTATCTACTATCCTTTCTGTTTTTTCTTCCTTCTTATCTTTTCTCTTCTCAATCAATTCAATCTTAAGAACATCATCTTTTCTGATTCCAATATTATACCCAGATTTTAGCTTTATTAAGTATATTTCAGGATTTTCCTGATTATCAATTAAAACCCCTGTTATCTCTTCCTTAACAGTGCTTATTTTGATTTTATCTCCTGGTTTTACTTCTTCCATAAATTAATGAGAAAAAGACTATATAAAAAACTATCTTCCCCATTAATAATACCTACCAATTACAAGTTAATTATTTTCCCTATAAAAAACAAACGAATAACATATTGATAATAAACAAGGATAAATGTTAATTAATAATATAGATTTGAGTAAATTAGAATAATTAATAAAACCCCATTATCCAATATTATTCTTCAATGTAGTAATCTTTATATACCCCTGTATAATAATCCCGAGATGGAAAAAGCCAGCTTTACAATCCCAATTCCTAGAAAACACTCATGCGGAACAGATTGCGAAGAAAGATATGTTCATATTAGAAAGGGCTATTTTAACAAACCAGACTATCCTATTGACTATTGCCCAAAATGTGAATTATATACGTATCATCATGGCAAGAATGGAAAAAGGGGCATAGAGGCAAGAAACCCAGAAGAAGTTGCTAAATATATTGAAGATTTAATTTCTTAAATATTTGATAAGAAGAGCAATATATAAAAACCTCTCTTTATTTAATATAAAATGCAACAAGAACTAAAAATAGGTTTAGAAATACACGGCTATTTGCAGACAAAGGAAAAACTCTTTTGTAATTGTAAAGCTCAAAGACACTCCACAAAAGAAAATATCAAGCCAAATACAAACATCTGCCCTATTTGTTCTGCCCAGCCAGGATGCAAACCAATGCTTCCAAATGAAGAGGCAATAAAGAAAATTATTCAAATAGCCTTAATACTAAACTGTAAAATTTCTCCACAAATCACCTGGCAGAGAAAGCACTATAACTGGCCAGACCTTCCAAAAGGCTATCAAAATACAATTTCAGGAGCTCATTCAATTCCAAATGCAACAAATGGTAAATTTAATGATATAAAAATTCGCGAGATACACTTGGAAGAAGACCCTGCATCCTGGAATCCTGAAACAGGTTGTATAGACTACAACAGAAGCGGACTTCCACTAGTGGAAATCGTTACAGAGCCTGATTTTTCTTCAATAGAACAAGTTGAAGCATGGCTAAACTCCCTTATTCTCTCATTATCTTATATTAAAGCATTAGATAAAAATGCAGGAATAAAAGCAGATGTAAATGTTTCAACTAAAAAAACAGATTTTAAAACACGAGTTGAGATAAAAAATGTCTCAAGCATAGAAGCAATTAAATCTGCAATTTTAGCAGAGGCAGAAAGGCAAAAAAAAGAAGAAGTTGTTCAAGAAACACGAAGATTTGATATAAAAACAGGCAAAACAACAAGAATGAGAACAAAAGAGCAGGCAGAAGACTATAGATTTATTCCAGAGCCAGATCTTCCAATAATAAAAATAACAACAAAAGAAATAGAAGAAATAAAAAAACAACTTCCTGAAACTCCTGAAAAGAAACTTGAAAATTTAATAAAAAAATATAAAATAGACAAAAAGTCAGCAGAAGTTCTCTATAGAAATTTCGAACTAGTTGAATTTTTCGAAAAACTAATAGAAAAAATCTCTCCTCAAATAGCCCTATCTTGGGTTACAATAGAATTGCTAAGAGTTTTAAATTATAATAAATCCTCATTAGAAAATCCAGAAGCAGACATCAAGTCAGAACACCTTGCAGAATTAATTCAAGCAGTCGAATCAAAGAAGTTAACAGAACTAAAGGCAAAACAAATGTTAAATGATTTTTATCCAAAATCCTTCTCAATATCAAGCAAGTTAAAATCAAGCCAGAGAATAACAGATGAAAAAGAAATTCAAGTTTTTGTAGAAAAAGCAATAAAACAAAATGAAAAAGCCTCAAGTGACTACAAATCAGGAGAAAAGCAAGCATTAAACTTCTTGTTAGGAGAAGTCATGAAGTTGTCAAATAAAAGGGCAGACTTTCAAGTTGCCAGAAAGGTTTTGGAGAAGTTGTTAAAATCTTAAACCCCCAACTCTTTCTGTAATTGTAATGTAGAAGCAATAGCAATTCCTTGTAATTTGCCAATTTCTTCTCTTCCTAGATACTGAGTAGATATATTGGGCACTGAAAAAGCTTTATCCGCCCAATCATCCTTGCCATAAATAGTTATTCCTTTTCTCGCAGCATCTCTCCATAAATCTGTTCCAGGTAAAGGGGTTACAATTGAGAATGAAGCTCGATTAACCCCATACTTTTTTATTAAATGATGAGCAAAACCAATTGTTTCATAAACAGTTTCCTCTGTATCTTCTGGATGCCCAATCATAAAACCACATATAATATACTTAAACCCTGCCTCTCTCGCAGTCCTTACTGCATCTTCAGCATCTTTTATTGTTATCCCCTTAGATATGCTTTTTAAAATTCTATCACTTCCAGATTCTATCCCTATCTGCAAAGTAGTGCATCCACTCCCAGTCATTGCTCTTGCAACTTCAGAGGGAAGAGTATCTGCTCTTGTTAAAGCACTCCATTCTAAACCCCTATTTTTTAAGCCTTCACAGATTTCCAACAATCTTCTAGAGTCTACAGGAAGAGTATCATCTAAAAAAGTTATTTCATTCAAACTAGGATAAGTCTCAAGAATTTTTTTTACTTCGAGCAAAACATTTTTAGCACTTCTAGCCCTATAAGTATGACCTGACATTGCTCCACAACTGCAAAAGTTACAAGTATATGGACAACCTCTTGCGCTTATAATTGCTCCCGGGTGGGCATATGCTCCTGCATTAATCTTTTCTCTATCAATAAATGGAAGAGCATCTAAATTCTGAATTAAAGGTCTATTTGGAGTCTGAACTATTCTTTTCTTACTATCTAAAAAAGAAATGCCCAATACACTCTCTAAATCAAAAGGCCTTTCTGCTAAAACGTTTTGTGAAACTTCAAATAAAGTTTCTTCACCCTCTCCTCTAACAACAATATCACATCCCCCTCTCAAACAATTGTCAGCCATAAAAGTCGGATGAATTCCACCAGCAATAACTTTTATATGGGGATAATTTTCCTTTATCGTTCTAGCGATTAAAGCAGCCTTAGGCCAAACATGAGTTACAGCAGACACCCCCATAATTTTAGGGTTATGAGTTTCAATTAAACTCTTAGTATAAGAAATAGTTTCTGTCTCATCCATATAATCAATATTTTGTAACCTATAATCAACCACCTCTGTTTTTATACCTCTTTCTTCCAAAAACGCAGAAAGATTTCCAAGAGCTAATGGCGGAGTAGAATTGTCTTTAAACTTCAAACTACCAATTTCTTTCAAGCTTTCAGTATTTGGCGGAATTAATAACAACAGGTCTTTATTTTTTTGGTTATTCATTTTATTAGAGAATAACCACCTCTTTATTTACAAACTAGCTTGAAGCAACTTCTAAATAACTAACTTGTGGCTGGGTTGTCATTGCACAAGAAACAATACTACCCAACTCTCTTCCCATAGCCTCTGCAGTTCTTTCAACCGGAATTCCAGTACTTAAAGAAAAAGCAGTTGCTAATCTTTTTATACCTTCAACAGTCTCTCCAGAACCACGCTGGCCTGAAAAACATTCAGTAATAGCACCACCAACAACTTTTCCTATATGCTTGCCAACTTCTTCATATGGAACTCCAGCTTCAGCTGCATAAGTTTCTGCCATCTTCAATATTTTTTCGTTATTCATTTTAGCCTCCTTTATACCCAAATACTATACTGTTTATATCACCTTTTATCTAAAAAAGATACAAAAGGTAATATTTATATACTTAAATTTACTTTATTTCCCATAATGGGCATAGACCTAAGAGATAAAAAGATATTATATGAATTAGATAAAAATGCCAGAGTTTCGTATTCAGAAATAGCAAAGAAAATAAAACTAAGTAAAAATGCAGTAATTAATAGAATAAAAGAAATGGAGAAACAGCAGATTATTCTAGGATATAATACTCTAATTAATATTAATGAACTGGGATTCACAACCTATGATGTTTATTTAAAATTTAAAGATACAACTCTTGAAAAAGAAAAAGAGATTATAGACTCGCTAATAAAGAATAAAGAAGTTTGGTTTGTTGGAAAATGTGAAGGAGATATTAACCTCGCTCTATTAATTTCAACAAAAACCCCTGAAGAGTTTGATAAAATATGGAATAATATCTATTCAAAAATAAAACACCATATAGAAGTTGTAAGAATAGCGATTTTATTAGAATATCATCATTTTGGAAGAAAATACCTGCTAGAAGATAAAAAAGAAAGGGCAATTGCAATAGTTGGAAAGAGAAGCAATCAGGAAGTTCCAGTTAAAGATCTAAAAATTCTTAAAATTCTTTCTCAAAATGCCAGAATTTCCCTACTAGACATGTCAGAAAAACTAAAGTTAACTCCAAAAGCAGTCCACTATAGAATTGAAAAACTAAAAAAGCAGAATATAATTTTAGGATATAAAGCAAATATTAACTTTTCAAAGCTAGGATATGAATATTATAAAGTTATGATTGAATTAAATGATTTAGAAATAATCCCAAAATTATATGATTGGATTTTATCAAACCCTAATGCAGTTTACTATGACAAATTTATAGGTGGGCATGATTTTGAATTTGATTTGGAACTTGCTTCTTTCAATTTATTTGTAAAATTTATAGAAGAATTAAAAGCAAAGTTTAAAGGCACAATAAAACAGTATTCTTTTCTGAGGCCCACAATAATCTACAAGTCAAATTATTTTTAATTAAACCCTAACCCGATAAACAGTATCTATTTCTCTAATCTGCCTAACAACATCATCAGAAACAGGACTGTCAAGAACCATACCCTAAAGGGTATGGCGTGTAATTAATTCCAATGCTTCTGTTGAGATTCATTGATGTAGAATTCAACAGCTTCATTTGTTGTTGAACCAATGCTTCTACAAAAATATCCCT
>Ga0247841_10005467_pt1 | contig 20550 bp, 20 predicted proteins | sample LaCruzMarch2015__2_FD_192410 | JGI IMG/M metagenome (GOLD analysis project Ga0247841, IMG submission 192410) | Freshwater microbial communities from meromictic Lake La Cruz, Castile-La Mancha, Spain - LaCruzMarch2015_18m | ecosystem: Environmental > Aquatic > Freshwater > Lake | place: Spain... | reverse complement strand
AACTGTGTAGTCATTGCCGTCGCTGCAGCTGCGGGTGTTTGGCTCGTTCTTGCACTCACCGCCCACACATGAGTCGTCTGTGCATGGGTTCCCGTCGTCGCAGTCTCTCATTATGTAGCTGCACTCGCCGGTGCTGGGATTGCAGGAACCTATAGTGCATGCATTGCCGGCGTTGCACGTTTTGCTTGTCCCGGAACAGCTTCCGCCGGAACATTTATCCTCGATTGTGCAAGGATCGCCGTCGTCGCAGTCTTTCCCATCGATATTAGTGTAGATACAAAAACCATTATCGCATGAGTCTTTGGTGCATTTCTCATTATCATCGCAATCCTTGTTTATTTCGCATTCATCCCCCGCAGCAGGGTCTGTAGGAGTACTAATACTTTCTCCAGGCAAGTTACTGCCGCTGCCAGGAGTCCCAGATATGCCAATGCTATCCACAACAGCGCTCACAGTCCCTCCCGTCGCACCGCCGAGAGAGCTGTTGTGGAAGAAGCTAAGAAGTACCGCTGCCGAAATCGCTATTGCGACAAGCGCTATAATAGCAAGGATCTTCTGCTCCATCTTTTCTCGTATTGGCACATAACTAAGACGTGATTAATTATAAAAATTGCTTAGATGCAGTAATATTTTGCACTTAAATGCAGTAATATTTTGCATGTGATATCCCTTTGCTGTAATTAATTAAGACATGTCTGTTAAAAACAAGATGATAATGGATGCCGCAAACAAGGTCGCCTCGCTGGCCAAAAAGATAACCGAGCTCCCCTTAGGCAAGCCGAGCTTCTTGCCAAAGGAAAGATACACAGCTAAAGACTTTGACTTAAAGAATTTTAGGCCCATAGAGAGTATTGATGGGCAGATACAGGGGACTCAAGACTCAGGACTCAAGACTGTTAAGCTCGCCTTCCTTGACGGGGGAAACCTCGCGCTTATTGACGCACCCTCATTCTCAGTCCACTTTGAAAGGGTCTATGCGAACTGCTTTGAGGGAGATAAGCGGGTTGCACTAAAAACCCCAAGCAAGATAGAGTTCTTTGCCGTCGCCACTTCGTCGGGCACGGTTTCTGACACTGTGGATAATCTCGATTATAAGATAACCTTTGTGCCACTTAATCAGGAACATAGAAAATACCTGCCTGACGAGAAGGACCTGGTCTTCGACTCGTATGACGAGAGCATGCGGGTCGGTTTTGAGCGGATGGAGATATCGCGCATGGGTGATATCGCGCGCTCCTTTGCCGAGTGGAATTGCGCGCGCTTCATATGTGAGGGCCTGGATAGCGGCGACATCTTTGTCAGGGACGGGACCCTCCACGCACCTTACAGCAATCAGGCAAGGTATGCTGATAGGGCTTATGATACCGCGCGCAAGAGAGGCGTGCTCTTCTGCGGGGTGTCAAAGACTTCGCAGCTTTACACTACGACCGGCCTGCCGCTCGTCGCAGCGATAGGAAGGCTTGCGCGAGAGAATAAGATCAAGGCTCCTGGATATTACGAAAACGTGGTTGACATAACGGACCCCGCTCACAAGGCCGACCTTAGCTTCGCGCGCTTCCACGCAAGGAGCGACCACACGTTCAGAGTAGAGATATTGAAGGGCCAAGAGGAGCATAAAGATGCTATCATGTCCGCATTGGCAGAGAACTCGCGCGACATATCATTCCCAGGATACCCCTATGGCCTTGTGGATGCTGACAAGAACGCGCGGGTGTCTTACGACGAATTAGAGGCTCTGAGAATGTTGTTATTTTTACAAATCTCAAAGACCGGAAAATTTGAGGTCTTCAAAGACTTCCTTTCGAGCGGGAACGCACACGACTGGCTGAACAGGATAGTGTGAGAGTGTTACAAATCCAGATAATGTGAGAATAATATAATCTAAGGGCATTGCAAATAGATTAGGTTTATTTTGTTTTCAGTTCAAACATACCGATGGAAATCGTGGGGCAGGTCATAGCCGGCGAGTATGGAGAGATACTTGTCAGGCAGAAGAGCGAGAAGGATATAGAGCTTGGGGAGCTATTAGTATCTGATTCCGGAAGCCCGGGTGAAAAGGCGGGCGATGGTGAAAGGACTATACTGCATGTTTACAACCTTGTCTACGGCTCGCAGATAAGCCCAAAGTCTTTGGAGCTTCTGTCTGGGATGATGCTAGAGGGATACGGCTCCGATTTGGGTTTCATGGAGCCTGCCCTGCGGAACTATGTGCTTGCACAGCTCAAAGGCATCGTGTCTGTAAAAAACGGAAAGGCACATGTGCCAAAGTCGCTCCCGAAGTTCTTCAGCGAGATAAGGAAGATAGCGAAATCTGATTTGGATTTCTTAGAGAATCCTGAAAATCCTCTCTTCGTCGGCAACATACGGTCAGGCTCGAAGGACATGGGCATCGCCATAAACCTCGATGGAAAAGATGTCCTTTCACACCATGTGCTCATACCAGCGACCACAGGCCGCGGGAAATCCAACCTTGTAAGAGTCATGTGATCTTCTGCAGTCGGAAAGGGTTACTGTGGTATGCTGATATTTGACCCGCACGATGAGTATTATAACGGACCCGGGAACGGGAAAGAGATGGGGCTCAAAGACCACCCGCAGGCAAAGGATTATGTCGTGCACTACGCACTCACGCCGGAGCCCGGCGGCCGGACCCTTGTGATAAACTACCGCCTCTTAAAGCCTTGGTTCTTCCAGGGCGTTTTGGACTTATCGCCTGCGCAGAGAGATGCGATGTATGCATTCTACAAGAAGAACAAAGAGGAGTGGATAAGGGATATACTCACACTGACTCCAGATAAGTACCCAACGGGAGTAAAGGAAGAGTCAGTCGGTGTGCTGATAAGAAAGCTGAACTTGTTAGGCATGTCAGGCCAGGACGGAAAAGTCGAGTGCACTGGCGTCATTTCTGCAACCGCAGGGGAAACTATATTGGATGAAATAGTCTCGGAACTCGAGAAAGCGAAGACGGTTATAGTTGATACGTCGTCCTTCTCAGGCGAGACTGAGCTGCTCATATCCTCGATGATAGCTTCAAGGATGCTGGATAGGTACAAGACGTGCAAAGCCAGTGGCGAGCTGAGGACCAAACCTGTTATATCTATTATATTAGAGGAGGCGCCCCGCGTAATAGGAAAAGAGGTCCTGGAAGCCGGGCCTAACATATTCTCGACGATAGCGCGCGAAGGAAGAAAGTTCAAGGTCGGCCTGGTGGCGATAACTCAGCTGCCGTCGCTCATACCGCGTGAGATACTCGCCAATATGAACACCAAGATAATATTAGGCATAGAAATGGAGCCTGAGAGGAACGCGATAATAGAATCTGCTTCGCAGGATTTATCAAAAGACGGAAGGAACATAGCCGCGCTCGACAAGGGCGAAGCGCTGATAACTTCAAACTTCACGAAGTTTGCAATTCCAGTGTCTATACCACTGTTTGATAAAGCTTACATTTCTAAGTTCTCATCAGAGAAGAAGACTAAGAGTGATTTTTCAGGGTTTAAATAAGTTCAGATAATAAGCAGATGACACCGATGCACACTACGCCAAAGAAATGACACCGATGCACACTACGCCAAAGAAATGACACCGATGCACACTACGCCAAAGAAATGACACCGATGCACACTACGCCAAAGAAATGACACCGATGCACACCACACCACAGCGCCATATGATCCTGAAGTCAGGGCATATGATAGCATCAAAGAGTCATGCTGGCATCTATTTGCCACTAAGCTATTGCATGGGTGCGGTTTTGCACAATCCCGGCACGCCCGGTGCAGTAATAGCGCACAGAAGCTGGATCTCCACTAAGGATGAGAGAAGCGAACCATCAGAAACGCAGGTACATGAACTCTTTACAGGAAGGCCCTTCATGACAAGGGGTAAGTTCGCCAACCCACATGATTTGGTACCCTTCATGCTACTCGGCGCCAAACATCTAGGGATACCGGAAAAACCACATCTTTCAATCATTCTGAATAAGGCTTCTGGAGAACCACCAAAGGATTGGGAGCCTAGAATGTGGGAGTATCTGGAGTCAGCGATGAAACGCGGGGCGATATCCCGCTCAAGTATCTTAAAGGTACCAGCGACAACACGTGTCCCAATGGTAAATACGCTGACTGGAGAAGTGGAATTCGTTAGCTTTAGAAAGGTGCCGCTCGATAAGTGGGACCAGCCTGAGGATAACCCGGAATGGGACGAGTGAAATAAAGTAACCTTATTATTTTTCATAATGAAATTTGCACACATGGCCGACCTGCATCTTGGTGGTTGGCGGGACCCCGAGCTTGAGAGAATTAATCTCGAGGCATTCGAGAAGGCTATGGACACGTGCCTGCGGGAGCAAGTAGACTTCATCCTTATAAGCGGCGACTTCTTTGACACCTCGATGCCGCCTTTCGACATACTCGACTTCGTCTCGAAAAAACTCAACGATGTCAAGCTGGCAGGGATACCTGTCTATTCCATATCAGGTTCGCACGATTATTCGCCTTCAGGAAAGACCATACTGAAGGTGCTTGAGAACGCCGAACTGCTGATAAATGTCGCAAAAGGCGATGAATCTGGGGAAGGGAAGATAAAACTAAGATTTGTCACCGACAAAAAGACGGGTGCAAAGATCATGGGTATCTTTGGCAAGAAAGGGGCTCTTGAAGAAGAGTTCTATAAGCAGCTGGACAGGTCTATCGAGGATGAACAGGGGTACAAGATATTCCTTTTCCACTCTGGCATAGCCGAGTTCAGGCCAGATTACCTCAAGGACGTCCCTGCAATGCCGCTTTCACTATTGCCGAAGGGCTTTGACTATTATGCGGGCGGGCATATACACCACCGCAATGAGCAGGTTTATGGCAAGGGCAAGGTAGTTTTTCCTGGCCCGCTGTTCCCGTGCAACTTCCAGGAGCTTGAGAGGTTCGGCAATGGGGGGTTCTATATCATTGAGAACGGGTCTCCCCGATTTATCGATATCAACAACCACGATGTGAAGGTCATCAAAGCCGATGCAAAGGGGAAGAGTGCAAAGGAAGTCGAATCCGAATTGCTCGCAAAGGTAGAATCGCTTGGTAAAGCAACTGGTGACGCATGTTTCATCTTGCTTATACGAGTATCTGGGACCTTGAATGAAGGCAAACCCTCAGAGATAAACTTCAGGAAGCTCACTGAGGATGCGCAAAAACGAGGCGCGCTTGTAGTAAGAAGGAACACCAACGCCCTCAGTTCGCTTGAATACGAAGAGGTCAAAGTGTCAGCAGACTCGATAGAACAGCTTGAGGAGAAGCTGATAACAGAGAACATGGGCAAAAGCAAGATGAAAGGCGAGCGTGGGCTGATAAGCGCTATGATGAAGGCACTTGACGTCGAGAAGATGGAGGGCGAAACTACAGCAACTTTTGAGGCAAGGCTGCTCTCTGAAGCAGACACCGCCGTTTCAGAATCACATCAGAGTTCTCACCTCAAGAATACATAGGAGCGCGATGAATTTAAATAAACACAGCAATTAATAGAACACACCCAAAATGAGACAATCTCTGAACTTATCTGTTTTCTTGGCTATCGTGATTACCATGCTCATACCCAGCGCTTTGGCATGGGGCAACGGGTTTTCCATATACGACGACCCAATATTCGCTGATGACACCTACACCTGGAGCAGCACGACAATGTATGGTACGCATGACTATCTAACGCAGAAGGCGCTTGAGCTCCTGCCCGAAAATGAAAGAACATGGGTAAATAATAGGGCGTTGTTCTATGGGACTGAGCTGCCCGACAGCAGCGGCTACGATGAAAGCATAAACGACCGGCCTGCACAGTATGCATATTTCAACGAGGACGGCCAGGCAATCGACTCATCTTTGGCAACACGGTCTATGAAGAGGTATGACTCGGCGATTGAAGCCCTTGCAAGGGGAGGTAACACTACCGCATCCAAATATGCCGGCACCCTAATATCTTATGTATCCGACGCAGGATTGTTTTCTAGAGTCATCGCGGAGCCGCTGAACGGGCTTAGGTATGAGGGGTATGTCCAAATGATGACCAAGGTGGTTTACCCGTCAGATGAGTTCGAAGACCTTTATGGAGGTTATATCAAGTACGACGGCCAGCTTGAGATCATATCGCCTTATGATGCCATCATGAAAGTGGCGCGCGCGACTTACCTCGGCAAGAAGGACGGCTCGTGCACCGCCCAGTGGATGGATGACAATTATAACAATGATGACCCTGATTTCATATCATGCGCCGGCAGGAACCTGAACAATGCTGTCAATGCTATGGCTGATGTGCTGCACACCCTTTATCAAACAGGCGTGAATGGGAAGGAATATGAAGTATACGCATATGACTGGGAAAATGCAGCCGTGCAAGATGGCACGCCTGAGATCTTAGATGACAATGGTGAAACTGATGAGCCTGAAGAGGGGACCGAAGGCCCTGAGGTCGGATTGTCAGACGGGTCAGATGAGCCAAATCAAGAGCCACCCAAGATAACTATTAATGAAGAACCGCTGCCACAGCCTAAGAAAGCTAGTAAGGGCGGTGAGTGGGTCTATATCATCGCCCTGGCAGTATTAGCTGCAATAGCGCTCCTCGCCCTAATGTCAGTCAATAGAAGGAAGGCGAAGAAGCTCCCAGAGATCTCAAAGAAGGCGGAATTTATCGCTAAAAAAACTAAGCAGGCTAATACAAAGATTAATACAAAGAAGACGAAGAAAGCAAAGAAGAAATAGAAGGGCCCTGAGGCCCGTTTTCAACCCCAACTGAGAGAATTAGCCTGAAGGGGCTCGCGCCCCGGTTCAGCGGATAAGATAGCTGGAGACCATATAAAGGGCTGAGCCTTGGCTATGAGCAGTGAGCAGTGGCTGCTGCGCGCAGATACGCAGATAAAAATCTCTTTTTAAACCCGGTGTTTAGAAATTACACGGCTTGGGAGTGATATGGACAAAAAGATAAGCTATGTGCTCGCGATATTGATACCGATTCTGATAGTTGCTGCGATATTCTTGGCGTTCCCGCGGGACAAACCCAAGACAGACACCGTGCCAGAATACAACACGGACTGGGCCTCCTGCTCCGAGGACAGCGACTGCATTGTCGTGTCATCGCACCCCTGTGGTGATTACCCGTGCGGCGGCCTTACAATAAACGGGAATTACTCAGCTGAGTACCAAACATATCTAAATGAATTGACTGCGTATTACAACAAAATCGGCAAGACCTGCTCGCCGAATTGTCTCGCATCCGAAGAGAAGATACCTAAGTGTGTAAACTCAAAATGTGTTGTAGATAAGGAAACTTCAGAACCAGCTCGAACTAAGCCATTTGCAAAAACACTCGCAGATGCTGCCAACGCGATGTGGGGCCGAGAGGGAGTCATCTATCCGGCGACCAGTGAAATAGCAAACGAAGGGTGGTTTAGGAACAGCTTCAATGTGCCCGAAGGCGCGGAATATTCCAATATCTGTTATATATTCTCAAGGGGCGAGCTCAGGAGAACGACTGACAACCTGACGTTCTTCCTGGATTATGGCGCAGTCAATGTGAGCGGAAGCGAAACCTGCAAGATGGAAGTTGCAGGAGGGCCAGTATCGCAATGTGGCAAGCTCACGCTGTACATGGACCTGGAAGCGATGAAAACAAGCTATGACCGGGCTCAGGACAACTGGGACGACTTCATTACATGCGAAAGCTCTATTGACTCGACTTTCTGTAAGAGTGAATGCAAGACTCTTCTTGAGACGCTGATGTTCCAGGAGAGATACCCGATGCAATAGCTACTGAGAAGGCTACGCTGCCCAAATCTTCTTTTACTTTATTTTATTTCATTTTATTTGTTTATTTCGTTTTATTTCTTTTTATTACGCCTCCCGTTAGAATCCAGCTTTAAGCAAATCCGGTTATTTTAAACCCGTTTCACTGCATGGGACCTAAAAAAAACGATAGGGTTGATTCGACATTTGAAGGAATAGTGAAGGCTATGGGCCTGGTCTTCGGAGACATTGGAACCAGCCCGATATACACGCTAGCCGTGGTCTTTATGTTCATCGAGCCGACGCCCCAAAATGTCATGGGGATACTCTCCCTGGTCATATGGACGCTTTTGGTACTTGTCACTGCCGAATATGCTTGGCTTGCGATGAGCCTGAGCAAGAAGGGTGAGGGCGGCAGCATCGTAATGAGGGAGATACTCATACCCTTGCTTAAGTCGTCGAGGAAATATGTGTTTTTCACTATCTTGACTTTCGTTGGAGTCTCTCTTCTCATTGGTGATGGTGTGATAACGCCAGCGATAAGTATACTGAGTGCAGTCGAGGGCATGACCCTTATACCCGGGCTCGAAGGTATAAGTCAAACTATCATTGTTATGATAGCAGCCCTGATCGCAATATGGTTATTCTCCTTCCAGAAGCACGGCAGCGACCGGGTCTCAAAATCATTCGGCCCGATAATGCTCATATGGTTCTCTGTTCTGGCAATATCGGGGATAGTCTCCATAGTCAGCCATCCATCAGTTATTGAAGCATTCAATCCATTTTTCGCCTTGAGTTTCCTTTTTTCAAATGGGATAGCCGGGTTTTTCATACTCTCAGAAGTGGTCTTGTGTGCAACTGGTGGTGAAGCCCTTTATGCTGACATGGGACACCTTGGTAGGAAGCCCATAATGAGAGCCTGGTCTATTGTGTTCTTCGCGCTGATACTGAATTACCTTGGGCAAGGCGTCTTTGCAATGCAGCATCCCGAGGCAGGCAACATCTTCTTTGGCATGCTCCTTTCACAAACAGGGTTCTTGTATGTGCCACTTGTGATCCTTGCAATAATGGCAACAGTGATAGCTTCACAGGCGATGATAAGTGGCATGTTCTCAGTTGTTTATCAGGGTATCAACACGGGGCTCTTGCCAAAGCTGAGGATAGAATACACCTCAGTAAAACTGAAATCGCAAATATATATACCGCTGATAAACTGGGCCCTGTTGGTGACTATAATACTTATGATGCTGTTCTTCGGCTCGTCGGCAAACCTGTCAAATGCCTACGGCCTTGCGGTCACGGGTTCTATGACCGCAACAGGCATAATGATGACAGTCATCTTCTATCTTAAGAAGAAAAGATTGAAGACAGTATTCGCTGCATGCGTTACAATCATAGATTTCATCTACCTTGCCTCGACCATGATGAAGATACCTATGGGCGGCTTCTGGTCGCTTGCAATATCTGCAGTACCCTTCACGATAGTATCAGTGTATATGCTCGGACAAAAGAGGCTTGCTGGCGCTATCCGGCCGATAACAATTGACAGCTTCCTGCCAAGATATGAGGAGTACTACAAATCTGCTGTAAAAATACCTGGGACTGCACTCTTCTTCACCAAGCATACCAGGACAATACCGCAGTATATTTCGCGCGTCATGTTTGACAACGGGATAATCTACCAAAACAACATACTGCTGTCCATAGTCCAAAAGGATGAGCCTTACGGCATCGACTATGGCTTCAAAGAGCCCCTCGGGCTTGGCCTCAGGCACTTCCAGATAGACTTCGGCTACATGGAGGTACTTGACGTCGGCAGCATACTCACGAAAGCAAAGCTCGACCAGAGGGTTATCTTCTACGGGCAGGAAGAGATCAAAACTAAAAACCCCTTCTGGAAGATTTATTCCATCATAAAAAGGCTTGCAACCACGTCCGTAAGATTCTACAAGCTGCCTGCGGAGAAACTCCATGGCGTGGTCGTGCGAGTCGAGTTTGACAGGGGCGACTTGATTGGGGAAGACCCTGAACATGTCGGGCCCGACAGCTGATCAGTACGTTCGGCCCAGCTTAGACCTAATGCATTTTATCCCCCGGGGTTCTAATTTAACGATGATCCTGAGGGCGGTAAGGCTTGATAACATACGCAGCTATCTGAGCCAGGAGATCCAGTTCCCAGAGGGGCAGGTCCTTCTTTCAGGCGACATAGGGAGCGGCAAGAGTACTATACTGCTGGCGATAGATTTCGCCCTCTTTGGGATACAGCGAGACCTCACAGGCGCAAGCCTGCTCAGGCACGGCAAGGAACAGGGTTCTGTTGAGCTTGACTTTATTGTCGGCAAGAAAGAGTATTCAATAAAGAGAACCCTAAAGAGGTCTAAGGACTCGGTAAGGCAGTCTGCCGGGCATATAATCTCGGATGGCACGAAGACCGATCTGACTGCCCAGGAATCCAAGTCATTCATACTCAGCCTGCTGGGTTACCCGCCGCAAGCTCTCAAAAAAGACTCTGCGCTCCTTTACAGATACACGGTTTACACGCCACAAGAGCAGATGAAGGGCATCATAGAAGCAGACCCTGAAGAGCGGCTGGACCTGATACGAAGGCTCTTTGGAATGGACAGGTATAAGCGGATAGCAGAGAATTCGGAGTCATATGCCAAAGAGCTGCGCAGCAGGGTAAGGGAGCTAGCGGGCTCGATATCAGATCTCAGCTTAAAGACGAGAGAGCGTGACGAATTGGAAAAAACGCTGCTAGCCGACAGGAAAAAGTTAGAAGAGCTCAAGAACGGCCTTAAGATACAAGAGGATATCGTGAAGAAGAAGAAAAACGAAGTCGACGAGCTTGCAAAGAAGATAGAACAGGTCAACAAGATGAAGCAGGAATATTCATCTCTCCGTGCTGAATTCGATGTGCTGAAGAGCGAAAGCTCCCGGATGAAAGCGGCACACGATGAGACCGAGCCGAAGATCAAGGACGTTGAGCAGAAGCTCTCTGCGTTTAAAGAGATGAAGAAGCCAGAGTCCACACTGCAGGATTTATCCCAAAGGATCGCCTCACTCGAGAAAGAAGAAAGGGAAGGCCTTTCTAAGATTGCCTCATTAGAAACAGAGATCGCATCGCTCAGCAAGATACTTGACAAAGGCATTTGCGGCACTTGCCGCCAGAAGGTCGCGGACAGGGACGGTTTCAAAAAGGGCATTGAAGAGAAAGAAGGGGAGATAAAAAAGCTAGTAACAAGGCAGAAGGCATCCAGGGAGCAGATTGTGAAACTGCGTGAAGACTCCGTCAGCATACAGACCTATGAGTCCAAGATGCGTGAACTGCGGTCTTTGGAAGAAAGGAAGAAGGACCTTGTCGAATCGATCTCGCGATATAGAGTGGAGATCACATCCAAGCAGGTGAAGATGAAGTCCCTGGCTGAACGGATAAACTCGCTCGCAAAGGAGCTGAAAGAAGACTCGAATTCAGCCCAGTTCAAGGAAAAACAGGGGGAATATGAAGAGCTGAGAGCTGTGAGGGAGAAAATGGCCCGGGAAGAATCAACTGTCGAAGAGAAGATCAGAGGGCTTAATTCCCGGTTGGCCTCAATAAAGAGCGAGATATCAGCCAAGGAAGAAGCGAAAGGCAGGATGGAGCAGTACATCTTCTATGAAAACTGGATACGGGACTTTTTTGTAAAGCTCATGGGCACTATTGAGAAACACGTGCTTGTCAGCGTGCAGCAGGAGTTCAACTCGCTCTTCCAGAAATGGTTTAGCATGCTTGTGATGGACGAGAACATGTCCGCGCGCGTAGATGACCGGTTTTCTGTCATAATAGAACAGAACGGTTTTGAAACGGAATACGCTTTCATGTCAGGCGGTGAAAGGACTGCCATTGCGCTTGCATACCGGCTCGCGCTCAACAGGGTCATAAACGACTTGATTGAGAGAATACGGACGAAAGACCTTATGATATTGGACGAACCTACGGATGGGTTCTCATCAGACCAGATGAACTCTGTCAGGGATGTGCTCAGCGAGCTTGGCACCCGGCAGACTATAATAGTCAGCCACGAGCCTAAGATAGAAAGCTTTGTCGAGAGCACGCTGAGGTTTGTTAAGGAGAATGGGATAAGCAGGGCTGTAGTGTAACTTTGCCATAGTCAATCATTAGTGTAATCTGCACTCAATACAATCCAAAATGAAAATCGGCTATCCGTGCATAAACCGCAGCATAGGATGCACTGCGAATTCGACCTTCAGGCTTGCAAACTATTCCGAGGAGAGGCTGATAGAGACTATAGGGGCGAATCTAGAGTGCCTTGAAAGGATTTTACATTACAACATCGAGAAAGGCCTCCTGTTCTTCAGGATCAGCTCGGACATCGTTCCCTTCGCGTCGCACCCCATATGCAAAACAGACTGGGCCAAGCATTTCAAAAGGGAACTGGCAAGTCTTGGCGGACTCATAAGGGAGAGCGGCATGCGCATCTCGATGCACCCCGACCAGTTCACGCTCCTGAACTCGCCAAGCGAGGATGTGACCCGGCGAAGCATCGCAGAGCTGGAATATCACTGCATGCTGTTGGATGCCATGGGCTTGGATGATACTGCGAAGGTGCAGATACACGTTGGCGGCGTGTATTCCGACATGGAATCAGCGATCGAGCGCTTTTGCGCACGGTATAAGACGCTTGGTGCGCAGATAAAAAACCGCCTTGTGATCGAAAACGACCACAGGCTGTACTCGCTAAGGGATTGTTTACAGCTCAGCAAACAGATAAAGATCCCTGTGCTCTTTGACAGCTTCCACCATGAGTGCCTTAACAACGGCGAGACATTCCGCAATGCAGTCATCGCTGCGAGCAGCACTTGGACAAAAGACGATGGACTGCTGATGTGCGACTACAGCAGCCAAAAGCCTGATGCTGCTTGGGGGACACATACCGAGCACATAGACATAACCCTCTTCAGGGACTTCATAAACAGGATGAGGGGCCTTGATTTTGACATCATGTTGGAGATAAAGGATAAGGAAAAGAGCGCGCTCCTGGCGTTAGGGGCATATGAGGAGCTAAGGCACCCGCCGAGCTATTTACTTAAGCACCCGCGTACTGTTTAGTCATGCACCGCGGATTAGTTGAGCACCCATATTGAAAGGGTCAGCAGAGTAGCAAAGCTCACCCAGCACAGGTAGGGCACGAGAAGCCAGGCAGCCGTTTTTGAGACCTTCTTGAACTGTTTTATTGTCAGCCAGATGAATACCCAAAGGGCAATTATCTCAATAAACGCAGCCAATGGGGCTTTCAATCCGAAGAAAACCGCTGACCATAATAGGTTCAAAACCAGCTGTATTGAGAAAATGTGGACACCTTTTTTTACATCTACCTTGCCAAAGCCTTCCTTCCAGACCAGGTAAAGTGAAGCGCCCATCATTATGAACAACGCGGTCCACACTGGCGCAAATATCCAGTTTGGCGGGCTGAAGAAGGGTTTATTGAGAGTGACATACCACGTTGGTATCGCGGCTATGTTGAAAATTGAGCCTATTGCACCTGCTGAAAGGCAAGCTCCTAGTGAAAGGAGAAGCTTAACAACATTTTTTGCATTCATGGTTAAGGTTACCAAATCGTGGTTAAAAAAGGTTTGTAAGGGCTTTTCTTCGCTCACAATCAAAATTTTGCACAAGAAATGGAACTAAAAATAATCGAGGAGTTGTGGAAGGTCATACAGGACCGCAAGGCTAATCCCAAGAAGGAATCCTACACAAATAAGCTTCTCGCCGATGAGGAGCTTATCTTCGAGAAGCTCAGGGAGGAGCTCGGCGAGATAGAGGAGTCTGTAAGGATAGGAAAGCTTGGCTCTGAGAAGGATGGTACTGTCTGGGAAGCCTCAGATTTCCTATACCACCTGCTTGTCCTGCTTGCGGCTAAGGACATTAAGCTTGATGACGTCCTTAAAGAGCTCAAGAGGCGCAGATAGGAATAGTGCAATATTATCAGAAGTTTATTATAAGTTTATTATAAGTTATTTTGAGATGATAAGGGGTATTCTGGGATACTAAAGGCTCAAAACTATAAACTGAAGACCCAATACTCAAGACTGACGACCTAGAAAGCCACGCCGTCGTCGTAGCTGTTGAACTCATCTGTGGCATATATGTCCTCTTCAGAATCCTCCCCAAACAGCTCGTCGAACTCGTCGCGCTTCTTCTTTTTTTTCTTCTTTTTCTCGTCGTCCTCTTCTTCCTCGTCCTCGCCAAAGAGTTCGTCTACTATGTCCTTCTTTTTCTTTGGCTGCCCATCCTCATCCAGAAGGTCTTCATCCTCGACCTCCTTAGAGTCTTTAGTAGGCTTTGTAACTGCAAGCTTCTTCTTAGTCGGTGCCCTAGACTGGACCTTTTTCTTTGACAGCTTTCCTGCAGAAGCCTTCCTAGATGGTGATTTCTTTGCCATATCTTTGGGGTCTTCGCGCAACATTACAACACACTCTATAAAAACCTTTATTGTAAGAATAATTAGGGACTATTAGGGGATTAAAGAGGATATGGTTGAGGAGGACACACTAAAGTTGAGGATGACTCACTAAAGTTGGAGGGGACACACTAAAGTTGAGGAGGACACACTATGATTAGGGGGGATACACTAAAGCTTGGCCCGGCTTATCTCGTAATAAACAGGGCCCCTATCGGTCACAGTGGCAAATAGCATCGCCTTTTTGACATTCGCAGCCAGCCTGGCCGAGCGAGTTATCTCTACGTAATCCAGCCTGGCGCTCTCGGGCATGACATGGACCATCCATTTGGAGTGGGAGGTTGAGGGAGTCTTGCCCCGGGGATATACGACAAAGTCACAGCCGAATTTTATCCCAGACTTGGCGACATATCCCCTGACTGAGCGAAGGTCCCTGAACACGTCAAATTTCATGCCAAAGCCCTCGTTAAAACACTCACCGGCGCCCATCAACTCATTGAGCTTCATCTTGTCGCCGTCTTTGCTGTATATCTGCAGCTTCTTTTCCTCGAGCAAGAGACAAGCCTCGTAAAGATTGATGTAGAGCTGATCCTTCTTGAGTTCCCCGAAAGAGCGCGTAGCGAGCTGTGCCGCAAGCTTTGCATCGTGCACGATGACCCTGTCGCCCGAAAGCACGGGCTGCAGCTGCTCGGTCTTCTTGCCCTTGATTACACTCTTGCGTACAGCCATGTTAAAGCTTGGTAATTATGAGGTTAAATCTTGATAAGGATGATTTTAAAGCTTGATATTGATATCCTCAGTCTCTACGTCTTTGCCAATATAAATAACAAGGAAGTGGCCCTTGCTTGCCTGCCCTATGTTTATGACGCGCGTGTTGCCTATGGCATCGACAGACCTTGCCTCGTGTATGTGACCGCAGACGTTTAGCACGGGCTGGTGCCGTTCTATGACCCTTCGTATAGACTTGCTGCCAACGTTTCCAAAGGGGAGCTTATCGGCGTTTGTGCCATGCGGAGGCTCGTGAGTCAGGAGTATTAGATGAGAGGCCTTTGACCCGGCCATTTCCATGAGTTTGTCAAGTGAGCTTTCGATAAGCTCCTCTGGAAACTCACTCGGCGTATTGAAAGGAGTAGGGTGGCTCCCTCCCCAGCCGATGAATGCCGCATTCCCCAGGCTGCGCACATTGTTATGGAAAGCTATTTTCTTTTCCTCTAAAAGGTCCCTGAGGCTTGCCGAATCACAGTTGCCGAATAGAGACCATATGTCAGAATAGCCTGAAAGGCGCTCCAGCATATGCTGTGCGTCATCAATATTTGCTTTGCTGTCCCCGGGCCGCATGGAGAAATCACCAAGGTAGGCTGCAGCGTCAAAATCGCCGCCTTTGAGTATCTTCTCTGCAGCATCTACTGCCTTCCTCTCGCCATGCATATCAGAGAATGCAAGGACCTTGCGGACTCTAGTCATGTAAGAATAGTGATGTGATAGAAGTTAGCAATACATCATCACTGAAGACTCGAGACTGCAGACTGAAGACTCAAGACTGCAGACTGAAGACCCAAGACTCAAGACAGTTAAGGTAAATTCCCGTCCTTGTCTATTTCGCCCTGCCTTATCCTCTCGCTGCTGATTGGCTTGCCATCATCAGCCAGGGTGAAAGGGACTTCTATTATGGCCAGCTTCTTGAGGCCCTTTTTCACGCGCACAGCGTTTATCTCTTTCGCACGCAGAGAGGTCTCCTCACTGACGATTATCGCTGATATTTCAGGGTCTGTCGTGGACGGGCCATAAAAGTCGTTTATCTCGGTTATCTTGAACGGCTTCTTCAGAGGCTTGCAGAAGTGGGTTATGACATCGCCCCTCATCTTGAAAGACTCGACTTCGCCTGTCCTGAACCTCTGCGCGAACTGGTCGCTCGTCATGCCGATTATTACAGAGTCGCTCAGGTCAAAAGCAGTCCTGAGAAGATCTTCGTGCCCCTTATGGAAGCTGTCGAACGTGCCGCCTACTATCGATTTTTTGAAAGACATTTTAGAAGTTTCTTAGAATCAATCTCCTTTTAGTGGGCAATATTAGAGGGTATAAAAAGAAAAAGGTATTGGGCCCACTGGCTATCCGAGAAGCTTGTTCACAATATTCCTGACAACAACCTTCATCGGCTCTTTTGGCGGCCCAAAGGTGCTGACCTGGCCTGTAAGCTGCTTCACAGCCTCGCGCTTTATCTCTATATCCAAGTCTGGAAACTCCTTGAACAAGAACTCTGTCGCGCTCTTGAGCCAAGCCTCAGTCTCCATGTCTATATAATAGTCCTTGTGGACGACATCCAGGTCCTTGAGGTCCTGCTCGGCTTTCATATTCTTAAGGCGTTCTTGCTCCTTACGCCACTCCTCGCGCTTCCTGCGAAGGATGCCCTGTAGCACTAAGTCATGAGTATCGGGAGGGGCTTTGATATCCATATTCTCAGTAGTTTGATACTGTTGCTATACACTTAGAATTCGCGCTTAACTCACATTCTGAATGTACCTTGAAGACTACCTGTCTTAACGCAGTTATGGATGAAGGGGTCACGCTCAGCTTGATGCCATCTCGGCATATTGAGCCTGAGCATACGAAGGTCAATGAGGATACTCCCGTGCTTTGCGCCAAAGAAGAATTTGTTATTGATTCGCCGAGGCTCAAGCATATCCGCGATTCCACCACTTGTAGGCCAAGCTTCGCACGCTGGAGTGAATTTGATAACTCCCCTAGCGCGTCAGTCGTGCAACTGGGCGTGCATTCAATTCCCTTGGGCTCAAAGAGCAATGCATTTAATATCAATAGTGTGATTCCTAGTATGGCCCCGATAAAGAATCCCGACACTATTAGTTTAATGTTTACATAGACCATATTGGGCAAAGAAGTTGCTTGATTAACATTATGATATCGTGTCTTAACAAAAAAATCAACGCGAGTCCGATAATCAAACCGATTATGCGCTGTATCTGTTCCTCTCTCATCTTGATAGACCAAGGTACTAAGGGGAGGAAGAATAAAAATATGAGTGTGGTTAGTTATGCCCTACCTGCCGGGTTCCGGGATAGTGCCTATTCGAGCAATGCATTAATCCCGTTGACAATCGCATACACCGAAGCCATTATTATGTCGGTGTCGACGCCGGAAGCGGTTATGACCTTGCTGCCCGACTTCATTCTGACCTGCACAGATACAGTAGCATCTGTGCCCCCGGTTATAGCGTCAACGTGGTATTCTTCGAGCTTTATGTCCCTGCTGCCCACTGCCTGGAGTATAGCTTTTATCGCCGCATCGACAGGTCCGTCGCCAGAGGAGTCTTCAGTCTTCAATTTGCCGTCTGCACGCACCTTGACTATAGCTCGTGGGGTCACTTTGGTTCCTGATTCTATCTTTATGTCGATGACTTCCAGGAAATCATCCTTCTTCTCGCCCTTCACCTGCCGGACTATGGCATAAAGGTCAGCATCTGTTATTGTCTTGCCCCGGTCGCCGATGACCTTTATCTCGTCAAATACTTTCTTGAACTGCTCTTCTGTGACGGTTATCTTGAAGTTATCAAGTATCGCCTTCAGGCCTTTGCCCCCAACGTGCTTGCCGAATCGGAACGTCTTCTCCCTGCCAACGTATTCTGGCTTGACATATTCATATGTCTCAGGGTTCTTCAGCAGGCCATCAACATGTATCCCTGACTCATGCATGAAAGCGTTCTTACCGACGAGGGCCTTGTTAGGCTGCACTGGCACCCCTGTCAAGTCCTCGACCAGGCGCGACACCTCGAATATCTTTGGAGTCTTTATGTTTGTCTTGAATCCATAAAGCAGTTCCAGCGATGCGACCACTTCTTCCAGCGGCGCGTTGCCAGCCCTCTCGCCCAGCCCATTTATTGTGACGTCGACCGTGTCAGCTCCAGCAAGCACTGAAGCTACTGTATTAGCCACTGCAAGGCCAAGGTCGTCATGGCAATGGACGCCATATGACATCTTCCTGTGCACGGAAAGCTGTTTGAAGAATGATGCCATCTTCTCAGGAGTAGATGCGCCCACAGTATCGGCTATCGTGAACCTGTCGACACGGCTGCCTACTGTGTCAAGCACCTTCTTGAGATAATCGATATCGCTCCTCGAGCCGTCCTCGCAACACAGGTCTATGTAAAGGCCACAGTCTTTTGACTGCTGTACGACTTTGTCCAGTGTTTTCAAAAACTGTTCTGGAGTCGTCCCAAGCTTTGACCTTATGTGGCTTTCACTTGTCGGGGCTACGAGAAACAATCCATCCACCCCACAGCTGTGGCATAACGCCACTTCCTTTTCCAGGACACGTGAGAAGCTAAGGACCTTGGCTTTCAGCCTCTCTTTTGAAATCAGGCTTATGCTCTTGGCTTCGCCTGGGCTTGTGCATGCAGAACCGGCTTCTATGAAATCGACGCCCAGCTCATCTAAAGCCTTGGCTATTTTGACCTTTTCCTCCGGAGTCAGCGAAACCCCTGGAGTCTGCTCCCCGTCGCGGAGCGTTGTATCCAATACTCTCACTCTCATGCCCATCTTGCGGCTTAATTTGAAGGGGGGGCGTAATAAATTATTTATGGGGGCGGGTATCAGACAATAAAGTGATCCAGTAATAATTAATAGTGTTTGCTCACACAGTATTTAATACCTTTTATTGGTAATAGATGCATGCCTATAACCGGAAAAGCAGCTAGACACCCAACGCCAAAGGCTCTGAACGTAGGTAACGTTAGGTTCAGCAGCGACCCGCGCATCCACTTCAAGGCGATGGGCCCATATGTAGAGCATAGGGACCCTGTGAAAAGTGATCCGCTGCCCGAAGAGGTTGGGAAAGAGCTTGAGAGGACGGAAAGGTCGTGGCGGAGAGAGTACCCTGATAACATCCGATTGTCGGCCATCATCCGTGAGAGGAGGCTTCTAAATGCGCTCCATCCCAACCGCATCTATGATGCTTCTGACTTACTTGCAGACCTCATACATCAAAAGGGCATCTCCCGGGAAGAACTGCACCCCTGGGTCTGCGCACTCCAGAGTCTGAATGTTCGCCTGTCGTTGGTAGGGCATAAAGCCTTTCAGGGCTCCTTAGACAATGCCATAACAGCACTAAAAGCAGATGCGCCAAATATGCTGGATAAGACATTGCAAGCTGAGGGTACCTCTCTGACGACTAATGAATTGATGAAAAGGCTTCACACCCTGCCAGCCAATAGGATCAGGTCCGGCTTGACACTGCTTGAGATCGCAGGCAGAGTGGAGAAGGTGCCATGCGACAAGAACCCAGGCAAGGGCGGCCAGATGTGGGGATGGGTGCATACGGAGCACGCTGACAAGGCGCGCCTCGCACCGACCAATCTAGGATTCCAGCTGCTGCGCATGCTACATGAAGGGCCAAAGACACTCAAAGAGCTTAACGAGGCTACAAAAGCGAACCACAGGAACATCCACACCTACCTGGCCAGGTTCGAGGAAGCCGGGCTCTTAGATCCACTTAAGTCTGCCGGGCCCCGTCGAGGAGCGGCTCTGCCAAGGTCCCTGACTGTGAAGGGCTCTGCGATCATGCAGGAACAGCTGTCAACCCCGCAAGGGCAAAGGTATTTCCTTGCCCCTGTGAGGCAAGCAATAATCGGGGCAGTGCCCAAAGGCCCGAGCGCATCGAACATGAACGGTGTAAGGAACATAATCCAGTTCTATGAAGTCAGACAGGCATATGACCGGCTAAGGGCAGGGCGGACGATCCTCCCCCACAATGAAAGGCCCCGGCTATACCGGCAATTCGGCATTGGGGAATCCAAATTAGATTATATACTGCAGATGAAACACCTGCCTGTCAGTGGGATATCCCGGCAGCGGCTGCTGGCAGATGTCATGCCTGTCTTGAAGCGCGAACACCCAGCAGCTTACAAATGGTTTGGCAACTTCGTAGTGGAAAACTTTGATAGGTTCCCTGCAGCACACGGAAAGCGGTTAAAGTCCAAATTGACTAGGGCGATGAGAAGCAAGCAAATGGCAGGGCTGGATAATCTAAGGGCTGCCAACCCGAATGATTTCTTGCCGATAGCGAGGGCAGTCTTCGGGACGCGTCTCCCGCGTGGGATCCGTATGCGGCATCTAAGGGAGATACGCAATGAACTCCATTATGAGCTCGGCATGGCAAGGGAGCATGGAACCTCTTATAGAATAGGGATTCCAAAAAGGCCTGGGTATATGATTGAAAACGAGTATAAGACGGTTGTGTCTATGCTCCAGGAACTTCAGGCTGCAGAGGACGCCCGGACGCATAAGACTCGCAACGTACCAAGAACCGGAAGCTGGCAATAGAAC
>Ga0247841_10005464_pt1 | contig 20558 bp, 18 predicted proteins | sample LaCruzMarch2015__2_FD_192410 | JGI IMG/M metagenome (GOLD analysis project Ga0247841, IMG submission 192410) | Freshwater microbial communities from meromictic Lake La Cruz, Castile-La Mancha, Spain - LaCruzMarch2015_18m | ecosystem: Environmental > Aquatic > Freshwater > Lake | place: Spain... | reverse complement strand
ATGATGGGCGCCGCCGCCTGCACGCCGCCTGGAAACAGGCCGGCAGCAAGGCAGAACACGACCGCCCATACGGCCAGCCACCTGAAAAGGGACATATGTGCTTGCCTTTCGCTTATCACCGGGTATCAATCCGTAAGGCCGGGCGCATTTATATCTGTATTATAATGACAATTCATATCGTTGTCGATTCCACCGCGTACGCTGCGGTGAAAGCTCACGTACAATTGATTATGGCCCATGATTGTTAAGGGAATATTAAGAGGGCTGCTATTTCAGCTTGAGCGGCAGTCCTGCCGTCATGAGTATGACCTGGTCTGCGGCCTGCGCCAGCTGCTGGTTGGCCTTGCCCAGGGTATCCCGGTATACCCGCGCCAACCTGTTGTCCGGCACTATGCCGCTGCCTGCCTCGTTGGAGACTAATATAAAGCTGCAATCCGAGCGGCGCATCGATTCGACCAGGCCGTCCACTTCGTCAGCCACAGCTTTTTCGGCTGCGCCCTGGTCAATTGTCTCCCCCATGCAATTGGCGGCCAGCAGCGTGATGCAGTCGATGATGACCGTGTCGTATTTGCCGTCTACGCCTTCGAGCGCGGCTGCCAGGCCATCCTTAGCTTCCAGTGTGTCCCAGCCGGGTGGACGCGACTTCCTGTGGGCCTGGATGCGCTCCCGCATTTCATTATCCAGCGGTTGGGCCGTGGCGCAGAAGAGTACCCTGCCGCCCCTTTCCCCGGCCAGTTGCTGGGCGTAGGAACTCTTGCCGCTGCGCGCACCGCCCAGTATCAGTATGATTCTCTTGTCAGCGGTCATATCAAATCAAAAGGGAAATGGGATTTTGAACAGGTTGTAGCCGGATACATAGGGCATCAGGTGCGTAAGGGCAATGATCAAGACCAGTGTAGCGGCCTCCCCCGTCTCGATCAGCGCGCCGCAGCAGTCGCCCGTCAGTCCGCCGAAAAGGTGCTTGAAGAGCAGACCAGGATAGTATAACAGGATGAAAATCCCGGCCATCAGCAGCGGGCCTATGATCAGCCCGTTGAGCAGTATGGCGGCAACCAACGCTATGGCCGTTGCCCCGGCATACCCGCTCCAGCCCGCGCCGCTTTTAAGGGCGAAGAAGGAACCGCTCTCTTTGGCCGCCGGGAAGAGCAGTACCATTCCCGTGACGGACCAGCGGCTGAGCAGGGGAAAGGTCAGCAGGGCGGATATGCCGACAGCAGACGAAAGGCAAGCGTACTTGGTGAGCAGCAGCAGGCAGGCTGCCGTGATGCCGAAGGCCCCCACCCGTGTGTCTGCCATGATCTCCAGCCGCTGCACCCTGGTCTTGCCTGCCACCAGCGCGTCGCAGGTATCCATAAGGCCGTCGATGTGGTGGGCCCCCGTGATGATGGCCAGTGCGGCCACCAGCAGGACGCTGTCTACTGCAGAGGGCAGAAAGAGGCGGAATACGGCGTAAAGCAGGGCCAGCAGCAACCCTATAACCAGCCCTACAACGGGGAAATATATTATGGAACGCCCCGTCAGCCGCATCTCCTCGTCCCCGGCGGATTCCGCAGGCAGAATGAGTATGGTCTTCATATCGCCTGGGGCGTATTCGGTGGGCTGCTCAGATGCCGGGGTTGCCAGCCGGGTACCGCCCGCTGCCTCGCCGATCTTCGGTGCGGGCGTGGGCAGGATGGTCAGGAAGCGCAGCACGGCCCAAAAGCTCACAGCTTTACCTCCTGTGTGATATCGGACACCCCGGCCCCCTCGAAGGTGGCCATCTCACGCATGAGGTTGATCGAACACTCAGCTAAAAATATGCCCAGCGCCGCGCCCGTGCCCTCGCCAAGGCGAAGGTCGAGCTCCAGCAGAGGCCGCAGTCCTATACGTTCCAGGCAAGCGGCGTGTCCCCTCTCAGCTGATAGGTGAGCGGCGATCAGGTAATCCTTGATCTGCGGGCAGATGCCTGCTGCTATAAGGGCCGCAGCACCAGAGATAAAGCCGTCGATAACCACGGGTACGCGGTTGGCCGCCCCGGCAATCATGGCGCCGGCCAGTCCGCCGATTTCGAAGCCGCCCACCTTTTGCAGCACACCGATTGCGTCGATGGGGTCCGGGCTGTTGACCGCCAGTGACTGCTCGATGATCTCTATCTTGTGTTCCAAGTGTTCATTCCCGATGCCGGTGCCGCGGCCTGTCACCTCCCGCACAGGTTTGCCTGTCATTGCCGCAGTGATGGCGCTGGCCGAGGTTGTGTTGCCTATGCCCATGTCGCCGGTACCCAGGATGTCGAGGCCGCTTGCCAGTTCATTTTCGAACACCTCTGCGCCTGACAGCAGGCTGCTTATGGCCTGGTCCCGGCCCATGGCCGGCCCGGTGCTCATATCGGCGGTGCCGAAGTCGATCATTTTACATTTGATTCCCTGGTATGACGGCAGACCACCATTTACGCCCATATCCACGATGGCCACGCGCGCCCCGGCCATGCGGGCCAGTACGTTGATGGCGGCGCCCCCTGCAGCGAAGTTGAGCGCCATCTGGCGGGTGACCTCCTGCGGGTAGAGGCTGATGCCGCGGGCGGTCACACCGTGGTCGGCCGCCATGATAATAATGACCTTGTCTTTTATGCGCGGGATGGCCTCACCGCGTATGCCTGCTATCTGTACCGCCAGTTTTTCCAGCGCACCCAGGCTGCCGCGCGGTTTGGTCAGGCTGTCCAACCTGCGCCTGGCAGCCTCGCGGGCTGCTCCGTCGGGAGGCCCCACCCGGTTGACCAGGTTCTCTAACTTTTGCATGTTGTTCATATAGCCCTAATCTAACCTCGTCATTGCGAGCCCGAAGGGCGCGGCAATCTTGTCCCTGGAAATTAGATTGCTTCGTCGCTGCGCTCCTCGCAATGACAGGACATTATTCATTAATATTCTATCCCCTTGCGCTGGTGAATCCCCTCCGAGAAGGGGTGCTTGATCATGAGCATCTCGGTCACCAGGTCGGCCTGCCGCACCACCTCCTGCGGGGCCTTGCGTCCCGTGAGCACCAGTTCCACACCTGCCGGCTTGATCTTTATTAGCTCCAGTACCTGCGGCAGGCTGAGCATGCCCCGCCAGTGGGCGATGAATATCTCGTCCAGCACCACCACGTCGTACTTGCCACCGGTCAATGCATTTACAGCGAAGTCGTAGGCCGCCCAGGTTTCCCGCAGGATTTCCTCCTCCCCTTTCTTGAAAAGGTCGCCCTTGCCGAACTGGATGATCTCGAATGGTTTGTACTTGTCCGCGAAGAAATTCTCCCCTCCGGGTTGTGTCTTGAGGAACTGTATGAAGATCACCCTCAGGCCCTGGGCGGAGGCTCGCAGAGCCTGCCCCAGCGCGGCGGTGGTCTTGCCCTTGCCGTCGCCAGTGTAAACCTGTACAAGTCCCCTAAAATCCTGCTCTGCCATGTGTCCCTCCGCAACTGATATTGTACCGCATGGGCCTCAACCCGCTTTCCCGGCTATCTCCGCGATTGCTTTGACCAACCTGCGGCAGTCAACCATGCGCCGCGGCGAGATGCGCACGTAGGCCGGCAACCCGAAGGAGGTGCAGTCCCGCACCAAAACTCCCTTTTCCAGCAGGCGGCTTTTAAAAAGGGCGGCATCGCCTGCCTTCAGAAGGAAGAAATGCGTGTCCGTGGGGATCAACTTGTATCCCAGCGCGGTCAATTTGCTCACCAGGTAGGTTTTACACTTTTGTATGCGGGTATTGCACTCCCGCATATAACCACCGCAGCTTAAGGTCGCGATGCCCGCCTGCTGCGCCGGGGAACTGACGTTCCAGGGGGGAAGCACCTTTTCCAGGTTGCCGATCATCTCCCGGCAGGCCAGTCCGTAACCCAGCCGCAGGCCGGCCAGGGCGCAGTCCTTGGTCATTGACCGTATCACCAGTACGTTGGGCTTCTTTATGAGCGCGGGTGCATCGCCGATTTGCCCCGTGAACTCCATATAGGCCTCGTCAATTATTACCAGTGTATCGGGGAAAGCTTTCACCAGCCTGCCCACGTCCCCTTGCGGCAGCAGTTGGCCGGTGGGGTTATTGGGGTTGCACAGGAAGACGGCCCCGGCATTGTGGCCGCGCACGAAGGAAATGAAGCCGTCCATGTGCAGTTGGAAGTCGTGTTCCTCTCTCAGCTTATATTCAGTCACCGCGGCCCCGGCCAGCCGGCATGACAGTTCGTATTCCCCGTATGTGGGTGACGGGATGACAACGCTGTTGCCCGCTGAAAGGTATGCCTGCGCGGCCAACCTGATGATATCGGTCGAGCCGCTCCCCGCCATGATATTTGCGGCGGCTATGCCAAGGTTCCGCGAAAGGGATTTCACCAGCTCGCGTGAGTGGGGATCAGGATAGTCTGAGATATTTGTTTTATGCAGGGCCCGGCGCACCCCGGGGGGTGGTCCGTACGGGTTGCAGCAGGTGCTGAAGTCCAGTATGCCGTCTCTGCCCTTCAGACCGGCCCAGCCTGTCCCGCCGTGCTCAACTGTGGCTATATACTCGACATGGGGATTAACGCGCAAGGCCAAGCAGCACCTCCGCAGCAGCAACCATTATGACCCACATGCCCGCGGACGTCAGCATCACGGCCTGGGATTGTGTCACAGTGGCGATCGATATTACGGCGTTGCCGCCGGTCAGCCTGTATTCGCCGAATTTTTCCAATACTACGCCCAGCGAACCCGCCATGGCGCACATGCTCCATCCCGCGTTGGGACTGTGTGTCCTGCCGTGCTGTGCCAGCATGGCCTGCCAGCTGCCGGCGGGATTTGCCCGGCAGAGGCCCGAGGCGGTTACGATCAAGATCGCGCTCAGCCGGGCGGGTACGTAATTGAGCACGTCGTCCAGGCGGGCGGCAAATTTGCCGGTGTATTCCCACCGGCCTCGGTACCCGACCATGGCATCGAAAGTATTTACGATGCGGTACACTATGGCTCCGGGTAGTCCGAAAATAGCGAAATAGAACAGCGGCGCGATGAAGGAGTCGCACAGGTTTTCCGCGCAGGACTCCACAGCTGCCGACATCAGTTGCTCATCGCTTAAATTGGAGGTGTCGCGGCTGACCAGTGCCCGAGCCTTAAACCTGGCCGCTTCAATGTCGCTCCCGCAAAGGCTTAGCTTGACCTCCTGCACTGCCTGCCAGAGTCCCCTCAGGGAGAAGGTATTTTTCAGCAGGCAGACCGACAGGATGACATAAATGACCGGGTTGAGGGTGAGCAGCCAGGCGAATCCGAAATAGAGCGGGACCGCGACGGCCGCGCAGGTTAAAATGACCATTGCCATACCAAAAAAGAATTGCCTCCTGGCTCCTGCTGCGGGCTCTGATTTCAGTTCCATGGAGATGAGATTTCCCAGCCATGCCACGGGATGGAAGCGGTTGGGCGCCTCGCCCAGAAGCGCATCCAGCAGCAATGCACCGCACAGGATATAGAGCCCTGAAAGTTCCACCGCTACCTGTCCTCCGCCTTTCCAGCCGAGGTGACCAGCGCCGTGGGCAGCCCATTGACCGGGTGGGCGCAGACCGCAACTTCCACGCCGAATACCTCGCGCAGGGTGGGAGAGTCTATAACGTCCTTGGGGCTGCCCTCCTTAAATATAACACCGTTTTTAAGCATGATGACCCGGTCGCCGTACTGCGAGGCCAGGTTGACGTCGTGAAGTGCCGACACTATGCTCAGGCCCCGTTCCCGGCAGAGCTTTTTGAGGAAATCCAGTATGCCCGCCTGGTAATTTATGTCCAGGTTGGCCGTTGGTTCGTCCAGAAGCAGTATGCCGGCCTCCTGCGCCAGCGCGCGGGCGATCAGCACCCGCTGCCTTTCCCCGCCGGATAGCTCGTTGACGCGGCGTCCGGCTAGCTGTCCCGTCTCAGTGGCCTCCATGGCATTTGCCGCGGCCAGGATATCGCTGCTGCCCTCGTACCTGAGCAGCCCCAGGTGGGGTGTGCGTCCCATCATAACTATCTCCATTGCCGTGAAAAGCTCGGGCAGGAATGCCCCCTGCGGTACCAGCGCGATCTTGCGTGCCACCTGTGCGCGGCTGCGGCTGTCCATGGGCTGCCCATCCAATTTGACCATGCCGCTGAACGGCCTGAGCAGTCCGCACATGCCCTTGAGCAGCGTGCTCTTGCCTGAGCCGTTGGGCCCGATTACCGCCAGGAATTCGCCGGCACGCGTTTGCAGCGTTATATCATGCAACACCGTCCTCTCCCCGTACCTGAAGCCTGCGTTGGTGAGGGATATGACCGGCATTAAAACACCGCCTTTTTCTTCTGGTTGAGCAGGTAGAGGAAGAAGGGGGCGCCGATGATGGCGGTGATGATGCCCACCGGTATCTCGGCCGGGGCCATGATGGTCCTGGCGGCTGTGTCGGCCAGTATGAGGAAGGCCGCCCCGCCCAGCAGGGACATGGGCATCAGTAGGCGGTAGTCCGGCCCGCATATCATCCTCACTGCGTGGGGGATTATGATGCCTACAAATCCGATGGCGCCGCAGAAGCACACCGCCGCGGCCGTGGCCAGCGTGGCAGCCACCAGGATAATGATCTTGGTACGCTCCACATTGATACCGAGTTGCTCGGCCTGCTCCTCGTCCAGCTGCATCACGTTCAGCGGGCGTGCCGTCAGCAGCAGGACGGTTGCTCCGGTCAGTATGTATGGCGTCATGATACCCACCCGCCACCAGTCGGCCAGGGCGAAGGTGCCCAGCAGCCAGAACACGATGCCGTGTACGCGGTCGCCCGAGATGATGATGAGGTAGGAAGTGATGGATGCCAAAAATGCACCGATGGCCACGCCTCCCAGAATGAGGGTGGTGACGGGCAGCGTCTTCCCTGTTCGTGCTATGGAGTAGACCGCCCCCACGCTGATTATGGCCCCCAGGAAGGCCAGCACTGGTACCAGTGCAGCCGGGAAAGCTGCAGGCAGCAGGAAACCGCAGACGGCGCCCAACGCCGCCCCTTGCGAAACGCCTGTCAGGTAGGGGTCGGCCAGCGGGTTACGGAACATGCCCTGGTAGGCCGCCCCGGCCACCGCCAGCGCCGCGCCGGTGAGGCCTGCCATGAGTACGCGCGGAAGGCGTATGTCCCAGACAATCGTGTTCAGGACGGAGGAGTAGGCATCCGTATTGCCAGGGGAAAACAGCCTTGCCTGCAAAACGGCGATTATGTCCGGTAGCGGGATGGCGGTACTGCCGGCCGTGACCGCCCACAGGGCCACGGCGGCTAACCCAAGCGCCGCCAGTGCCAGTGCCAGCCTGCCGCGGTTCACCCTGGCGCGGTGCAGCTCAAGTTCCCTTGTTAGTGCCGTTTCCATCGTAAATATTCTTTATTGCCCGTGGGTAAATCATTGCGCCGGTTTGGAGAAAAGATCCGGGTGCAGGAACGAGGCGACTTGTTCCAATGCCGCTATGCAGCGCGGGCTGTAGCGGTATACCAGGTCCCCCTCGATCTTGTAAATCCGGCTGTTCTTGACGGCGGAGGTGTTGCTCATGCGCGGGTCGCTGGTCACGAAGTCCCACAGCGGGTCGCTCGATTTATCCATGCTGGTGGGCACGATGATGATCTGGGGGTCCGCGCTGATCATGGACTCCAGGTTCATGGAGCCGAAGCCGTTGATTTCGGCGGCGATATTGGTCCCGCCAGCCATGCGGATTATATCGTCAATCAGGGTGGAACTGCCAGCAACCATCAGCGGGTCGTTCCAGATCATTAGCAGCGCGCGCGGGCGCTGCCCGGGCGCCAGGCCGGCTGTTACGGCCGTCACGGTGTCCACGCGTTTCTGCAGCGAGGAGGTCAGTTCCGCCGCGGCCTTAGCGGCGCCAGCCAGTTCGCCGGTGAGTGTGATATCGTTGATGGCGCCCTTGACCGTTTTAGGGTAGAGCGAGACCACGCGGAAGCCCATTTTCTGCAGCTGCGGTGTGACGCTCTTGCTGTGTATATCCGATGCCAGCACCAGGTCCGGCCTCAGTTCCACCGCCTTTTCGATGTCCACTGTGCTGAATCCCCCCACCCGGGCCTTGTTTTTGGCTGCCGGAGGGTAGTTGCAGAACTCGGTGACACCCACCAGCCTGTCCTCTAATCCCAGCGCGTAGACTATCTCGGTATTGGCGGGGGCTAAAGAGATGATGCGTTGACCGGGGGGAGTTTGCGTTATGGGGTTGCCCGAGTCATCCCTCTGTTCGGTGAAGGGCGTGCCCGGTGCAGAGCAAGCGCAAACATATAAAAGGCCGGCTATAGCCATGCAGATCAATGATTTTACCGGTATATTTTTCATGTCAACCCCACCTTTAAATAGAAAACCCCCTGCCCGTAGGAGCAGGGGGACTGTCAATAAATAACAAATCCCGCCTCCTTGCTCCGCGGAGGCAGCTTTTCAGCAGGGTGGCGTTCTGACTTTAACAGTAGGCGGGACTGTACCGGTATTGCGCCGGTTTGCACTCCGTTTAAGCCCGTGGTCACCCGCGGGCGCCCTGCTTCAAATATTCAGTTGGCCTAAAGCATATAGCGTCAGGCGGCTGATGTCAAAATACGCTTTAGGGCAAATTCATTGCCAGCGCGGCAGCCTTAACGTTATAATCTACCACAGGGTCAGATATATGGCGTTTAAGAAGATTCCGTCCTGGACCATCGTTTTATTATTGCTCATAGTAATTGTGGTGGTAGCGCTCTGGTTGCGCGTTGTGCTGCCCTATAACCAGGTGTTTGTCGGGGACTGGGTGAAGATGACGGGCGTTGATGCATACTATTACATGCGCCTGCTGGATAACCTGTCCGCGCATTTCCCCCATTTGACGCAGTTTGACCCCTATCTTCAATATCCGGGTGGTACGGTGACTGGCACCTCGCCGGATTTCTTCGCCTATTTCATGGGTGGCATTATTTGGCTGGCAAGCCTGGGCAAAGCCGACCAGCATATGGTGGACGTGATTGCTGTGTATATACCGCCTATGCTGGCGGTATTGACCATACTGGCTGTATTTGTCATCGGGGCACTCTTGAGCAGCAAGTGGCTGGGGTTGATGGCTGCAGGGCTACTGGCCATCATGCCCGGTGAGTTCCTCAACAGGTCGCTGCTCGGTTATACCGATCAACACATCTCCGAGGTAATGTTCTCCACCGGTATAATGCTGTTCGTGTTTTTGGCGGTGAGAGCGGGACAAGGCAGACGGTTGGAGGATATGGCAAAAGCAGGCTGGTCAGGCGTAGGTAAGCTAGTATTTTTCAGCATCCTGGCCGGGATTTTTATGGGCCTTTATATGTTGACCTGGGCTGGTGCGCTGCTGTTTGCCCTGATAGCCTTCGTATTCATCGTTGTGCAGGCCATTATCGACCACCTGATGGGCCGGCCGCTTGGCTATCTTGGCGTCCTGGGGGTTGGCCTGTTTGGGATGGCACTGGCGTTGTACTTGCCCTGGATGCGGAACATGCTGACGGTGCTGGCCCTTACTGCAGGCCTACTGGTATCAATCCTGTTGCCGGTTATCTCGAGGTGGATGAGTAATCGTGAGTTCAAGCCCGTTATCTACCCGGCTGTAATAGCCGGCCTGGCTGTGCTTTTTGTGGTTCTGCTGGCGTTGGTAAATCCATCGATGCTGCAATTGGTAGTCGGCACCTTGTCAATCATTTTTATCTGGCCGGTGGGGACAACCATTATGGAGATGCAGCCTCTACTCATCCAGCAGGGAAATTTCACCTTTGGGGTGGCATTGGGGAATTATATGCTGGCCTTTTTCTTCAGCCTCATATGTATGGCGGGCTTGTTCTACCAGGTGATAAGAAAGGGGCAACCTGACAAAACACTCCTGCTAATTTGGAGCATAATAATACTTTTCTCTGCCCTGTCCATGAGGCGTTTCGCCTATTATTTCGCGGTCAACGTGGCGCTGCTCACGGGCTATCTATGCTGGATACCGCTTAACGCACTGATCAGGAAAAAGGAGGCGTCGCCTGCGGCAGCCGTTCCCATGAATATTTCGGCCAAGGGGAAGAAGCGTGCGGCAAAGCAGGCGCGGCATTCAAGGTCGACCGGGAGGTCTGCAGCGAAGGGCAACGTAGCAGTAGCATTGGTGCTGGCCGCTATAGCGCTGCTGGTATATTACCCCAACATTGGGCCCATGCCGGATGGGCAGAAGCCTGCCATTGACCTGGCTACGCGGCCTTTATTTGCCCCCTCAAACGCATGGTGTGAGGCTATGGACTGGCTGCGCACAAAGACACCGGAGCCGTTCAGCAAAGCGGATACGTACTATGGATTATACAAACCTGTCAATCAACCGGGAGGCTTCGAATATCCCGCCGGTGCCTACGGGACGCTGGCATGGTGGGATTACGGCTACTGGATAGCCCGCATAGGCCAGCGTCCACCGGCTACCAACCCGGGAACTGGTCAGATCGAGTCGGCATATTTTTTTACTGCCCAGGATGAGGTGTCGGCTAAGCCGACTATAAATATGTATGGTACACGTTACGTTATCGTGGATAACGAGATTGCTGCCTACGACGGTAAATTCCATGCGCTAGCTACCCTGAGTAATTCAAATTACTCGAAGTTTTACGACGTATTTCTAAAGAAGCAGAATAACCAGTATGTACCCTCAATTCTTTTTTACCCGGAATTTTACCGCAGCATGGTTGCCAGGCTGTATAACTTTGACGGCAAGGCCGTGATACCGGAGAGTATTACTGTTATCGAATTCAGGGAGTTCTCGGCGCAGGACGATAACAAGTATAAAGAGATAGTCGATAACAGGAAATTCACTTCCTATGAGGCGGCACAGCAGTTCATCAAGGATAACAGCGGCAAGAATTACATTATTACAGGAGAGGACCCCAATATAAGCCCTGTGCCACTGGACGAGTTGAAGGACTATAAGCCTGTTTACAGTTCGAACCAAAAGGTGATTGTGGGCTCTAAATCCCAGCCAAACATCAAAATCTTTGAGTATAAGAAAGATGTTTACAGGTGAAATATCAATAATTGTAAGTGTTGGAACGAAGGGAAGTCCGGTAAATACAGCAGAATATACCAAGAGAGCGAGAAAGCCATCTCATCCTGTGTTTGATAATTACCAGACATACAGCATCGGTTTACATTACATCTGGCGTTTGAGGCAGGCCTTGCCGGGATATCTGAAATTAAAAGGACATTTAAGCTGATGCCACGCGAAGGGTCAGTCAATTGAGTACAATACGTCGTGTAGCCCGGAACACCATAGTTCTGCTTTTTGCGCAAGCTATAAGCTATTTGCTGGCTTTTTTTTATACCATATACATGGCAAGGTACCTGGGTCCGGAAGAATATGGGATAGTTGCGCTCGCTGTAGCTATAACCGCAATTTACAGTATACTGATTGATTTTGGCATACAACAACTTTTGGTACGAGATATGGCCACTGACCGTGATCTAGCCTCACACCACATTATCAACGCTTGCTCGATAAAGGTAGTTCTGGTGGTTGTGGCATATGGATTGATGGCAATAGCTGTTAATTTACTAGGTTATACCCAGCAAACAATCACCGTGATCTATATCTTCGGCATCGCAACAGTCATCAATTCTTTTAGCCAGACGTTCTTATCTGTTTCCTGGGCTTTGGAGAAAATGGAGTATCTGGCTGTCGGACAGGTTATCGGCGCTGTTGTTCTGACGATAGGCATAGTCTTTGCGGTCAAAGTTGGGCAAGACGTAATACTTATTAGTCTGATCTACATAGTGGCCAATATTATTGTCCTAATATATAGTCTGCTTGCCTTGGGATTTGTTATCGGGAAAAAGCGAACGAATCTTAGAAAAAATATCTTTAAGTCAGATATTCAAAATTATTTTATAATTCTCAAACAAGTGTGGCCTATCGGATTGATACTACTGATGGGTATTATCCGATTAAAATCGGATACCATCATGCTTTCTGTGTTGAGTGGAGAACAGGCTGTGGGATTGTATAATGCCGCATATAGATTTGTAGACATGGTTGTTTTGATCCCAGCAATGCTGATGACAGCGCTTTTTCCGGTGATGTCCTATTACTATAAACATTCCGTTGATAAGTATAAGATTGCTTGTACAAAGGCAGCCAAATATTTATTAATCTTGGCCTTGCCGATAGCTGTGTATGTCAATTGCTTCAGCAGTCAGATCGTTAGCTTGACATTTGGCCAGCAGTACCAGGACTCCGTATTTGCTCTGAATATACTAATTTGGGCAGGCAGCGTTATGTATCTTGGTTCACTTGTAGGAAATATGTTTATAACGTCTGAAAATCAGGTAAAAGGCATGTTGGTAGCAGCTGTTATGCTTGCCACAAATGTGACATTAAATTTAATTCTGATACCCATTATAAGTTTTATTGGTGCATCAATTGCGTTACTGGTTACAGAGGTATTTGGTATAACTGCCAGCATAATGCTGTTAAGAGGGGTGGGTCAAAAACTAAATATGCTTGAAGTCATTAAAGCTCCTACATTTGGTATAGTTATTATGGTACTGTTATTTGCCACGGCAGGATTCATGCAATTTAACTTGGTACTCACCAGTATTGTAGCACTGATATTTTACATATATGTGATTATTAAAGTAGGTATAAGAAAGGACGATCTGTTGTTATTGAAAGAATTGATTAACATCAATAACGGCATAAAATCCGCAGATTGAAATTGGCAAAGTTGATATGTGCCATAAAAAAGGGATTTGCGCTATTGTAGTTAGCTATAATCCTGGCATTGGTATTCTTACAACGGTAGACTCGATAAAATACCAGGTGGACGAAGTGATAATAATTGACAGCGGCTCAACTTCGCACACATTAATATCTTAAAAACAGCTGAATAATTATCCTGATATTATTGGCGAGTAAAATAAAATCAGGAACGCGACTCGATGAATTATTTTGTTAAGATCACTTTTAAACCAATTGCTGGAAATATTCTTGACAACAGAGTCATTTCATATAATAGTTGAACTTTACAATTTAGGTTTACCAAAGGCTCAATTAGATAATCGTAAAAAAGGATGCCCTTTCTGAAGAGAATTCTTGAGTCAACTTTTGCAAAATGGAAGTCGAAATAGTGACAATGAGCATAATCGTTTGCAAAATAATCAAATGTCCTAACAGTAAACACTTTAATATGGGTGGGATCAACATAACTTGTCATAGATGTAAAGTGAGTCGTAAGAATTACTAATCTACCACCCTTTTTCAGGATTCTGTATAGATCCTTGAGTAATGGGATATATTCTAAATGCTCGATAATGTGAGAACATAGAACTTCATCAAACTCGGCATCTTTAAAAGGCAGAGGAAGTGAATTAAGATCATGGACAACGTCTACATCTGGTAATTGTGCACAGTCGAGATTTATATAATCTGGCCGTACGTCCATACCACATCCGATATTGAGTTTCTTCATTGGATAATTCTCAAATATATATTAATCTATATATGTTTTACAACACAAGTTTTGCTAAGATCGGAAGAAGGTAATTGTGGTAGAGCAAATGACAATACAATCTAGGGTCTGCATTATATTGGTGAACTGGGATGGCCAAGCGGACACAATTGAGTGCCTGCAGTCACTGGAGAAAACAAAATATGTCAATTACAGGGTAATAATAGTGGACAATGATTCCAGCGGTAAGGATGTAGAAGTGCTTAAAGAGCGTTTCGGGGATTATATCCACATAATTCAAAATAATCGGAACTTTGGTTTTGCCGGCGGCAACAACATTGGCATTCGGTATGCTTTAGCTACTTACAACCCCAACTATTTCGTAATATTAAATAATGACACTATTGTGGATCCGGCCTTTATGAATGAGATGGTGAACGTGGCGGACACAAATGATAATATTGGCATTGTGGGTCCCAAAACCTATTTTTACGACGAACCAAACCGATTACAAACCGTATGGGGGACTTTGAATTTCATGAGGGCTGAACCAAGTCAGCATCCGCCCATCCTTGCCGGGAAATGGCGCCGGCGGGAGATGGACATCGGTCAATATGATGAAATCAGGTCAGTGGATTACGTGACCGGAAGTTGTTTCATGATTAAAAACAACCTTGTGTCCAAAATAGGGATGCTGGATGAGAGCTTCTCAAGTTACTGGGAGGAGACAGATTACTTTTACCGGGCCAAGAAAGCGGGCTTCCAAATTATCTATGCACCGTCAGCCAGGATCTGGCATAAAGGTGGTAGATCAGCAGATAAGATACCTGGCAAAGTGCGTTACTATATGACACGCAACCGCTTCTGGTTCATGAAGAAGCATGCCACCAGATGGCAATATTCATGTTTCCTGATTTATTTCCTTGGCTTCTATTTCTGGATAGCTTCTGGATATTACCTCTTACTACATGGCAGTCCTGCGATGCTAATTAATTTTTATCGAGGCATCCGGGACGGATTGGTGAATAATCCAGGCAGTCCTGGGTAAAGAGAATCATTCTATGGAAATAAGTAAATTGCTGTTCCGCCATTAACGTAGATACGCTCGCTATTGTTTAAGTGGACAGGCAACCCGTGGATTTCATATAGCTTTAAATGCTCACGCAATCCTGGCTTGCCTCTGGTTGCAAATGACATTTCCCCCAGCATATTGTTCCAGGAAGATAGGTATAAATAACCTGGGCGATAAATTCCATCAGTTGGCACGTCAGCAAAATCTGCGTTTGATTTAAATATACTGAAAATTTTCCGGGTATGATAGTCCGTGAATACAGGTTCATCTTCTTGCTGTCCCGTTAACCATTTGGCTGCGGCTCCATCCTGGACGTTGAATATTCCGGCTACATCCAATCTGTAACTGCTTAATGCTATGGAATAGGGGGCGTCAATGCTATCTACTGTCTCCTGCCTGGTGATTTCAAAAAATAGACCTGATGATACAAGGAAATAGGGCACCAGCACCAAAGCTGTTAGTACCGTGTAAAAACCTTGGTTCACGTAAAATGTTGACTGTAATGCCGCATTGTTTTTTAATTTACTTAAAAGCAATGTGACCATTTGCCATATAGTTTGCCCTCCAATAATGCTGAATGGTGAAAGTGTGATCATGGCAAGATGATACCAGCGCGTTGCGTTCAAGATGCCACTGAAACCAGGGATTACAATACAGGCTATCAGCAGAGCGGCACTTATAAGGCTGATTGCAAGGAACTCTATCCTGAAATTAATGCCCTTCGGCCATATGATTAGCCGCAGGCACCCAATTACCGTTAATATCTGCACAGCATATTGAAGGACCCTGAACAATTTGCCCAGCCAGGATGCCTGTTCAAAATCCATACCAAGAGCGGTTTTTACCAGGAGATCAGCCTGGCTCATACGGGCGTATTCCAGTAAGCTGCCTGTGCCGGTCAGCACCCTGACAATGATACGGGTAAGTGCATCAGAAAAAGTCATCCATATCCCTGAAAGAAACTCAAGGTTGATGCCGGATCCCACCATGCTGTACCAGATGAATAGGAAGATGAAGTACACGATTGCAGGAATAATGAGCACAGAGATCGGCAGCTTCTTAATCTCAGAAGGGGCAATACTATCTGGCAATCCGCCGGTCTTTGACGTTATCCATCCCCAGAATGACAAGAAATATTTACTCCTCATTAAAGGTATCAATACTACGGCAAGGACGAAATAAATTATTGTGATAAAGCACAGCGCGTAGTGTGATGCGGCGATTGAGCAGGCGAAAATAGCAGACATGGCAATCTTGGTTTTGGTAGTGAGCCTTCTTTCGCATAGTAAAAGAATGACAAGGATAAAAAATAGCTCGGCCACTTGCTGGCGGCACAGGCTTATCATTTCCAATGAGAAGGTAGGGATTGAGAAGAAAAGAATGACAGCGAGAAAAGATTTCTCTGGTCCGATCTGTATTCTTAAGGCGCGGTACATTACCACCGGCATAAACGAGAAGAATAATGGGTATATAACTTTAAATACCCAGATACTGTCAATGTTAAGAAGTTGTGCATATGCAGGAGCCAATATTACAATGCTCAGGCAGGTATTTACCGGATTATTAAGGGTATAATCCCAGGCACCTGTCTGTGTGACTAATCCCTGGTACAGGTATTCTACGAAGATATCGGTTCCTACAGGATATGGGGAAATAAGAGTGTTCTGATATAGAATACACAGACTAAAGCAAAAGATAACCAGGGGAAACAAGGCGGTCTCAACAAATTTTCCGGTTGAAATCACCAGAACAGCCAGCGCTATGATCAATAAACATATAATGAGAATAACGTTGTTTTGAAAGGTTGTCACCATGAAAGCGCCAAGAATTGTCATTGATAACAGCAGGATGAACGCCAACGCCGGAATATATGAAGACCTTGCAGGTAATCCTATTCTTAGCTGTAAACCGGACGTCTTGTTTCTGTAGAAAGCTAATATGGCCAGGATAACAGTGATGGCTAAGATTGACACAGTCAATGGTGTAGTTGCTAACGGTATGCCAATGCCAACATATGGTAAAGTAAAGTTAATTAATGCTCCCGTGAACATGATCAAAGCCAGGCTCAGTCCCAGGGCGTAGGCAATATATTCAATGGGGTTAATATTGCGAACCCTGAATATTAAGAGCAGTTGAATTCCTGGTACAAAGGTCAGCAAAATAAAGCCCAGCAACTGACGCAGCACAGGGATATCAATGCCTAGTATAGATAAGCCAATCAGAAGAATGAATGACAATAGTGCAGCAAGCACAATGAATAGAATATGCCTGGCTGTCAATATGATTGCTGAGGTCGACTTCATTTAAATTCCAATTTTAGGTGGACCTGATTTACTTGTATGCAGCGAGACTGCTTGCTGATAGATATCCTTGGTACGAACTGCAATAGCTTCCCATGAGAATTGACCGCAGCTGAACTTGCGTTTAGCATTTTCACCCATTTCACGCCTGAGTTGCGGATTTTCTAAGAGTGTTGTTATGGCATCTGCCAGCGCACTCACATCGCTCGTGGGTATGATTAATCCAGTTGTGCCATTATCAACCATCTCACTAAAATTGCCAACGTCTGTGGCGATTACCGGCTTACTAAAAGCAGCGGCCACTGATATCAGGCCTGTCTGACTGCCGTCCGTATACGGCATTATTAAAATAGCAGCCTTGCCAAACAGACCGGCAACTTCATCATCGGGGATATATCTGTTTATGATCTCGAACCAGTTTTCACCCATGATCATTTTCCTGTATTTGGAAAGGTCACCTTCACCGGCAATAGTAACAGTTAAATCTGGCACAGATGACTTGGCATTTTGGGCTGCCTTCACCAGGTATTCTATCCCTTTATAGTGGGCTATTCTGCCAAAGAACAGCAGGTTGTTGGACTCTGCTGCACCGGTGATTTTTGTGTTGAAAAAATTGAACGTGCCAATCTGTACAACGTCTATCTTTGATTCGGGAAATCTGGCTAATAGGTGTGCTGACCTAAGTTTGTCGCTATGAATAATAATTTTGTCTGCACTCGTAGCCAGGCCGGTATTATTTAGGAACTGGAGGACACTCACTATCCCGTTAGCAATAAAGCCCCTGTTGGGTACGGCCGCAGGTTCATGGAAGGTGACTACCAAAGGATATTGACCCCCGATGATTTTTGCATAATAAAAAGGGAACCTGTGTTCGAATACGAGATGAACAACATCCGGTTTGATGCCACTCAGTGTATGTATTAATACACGTTTTAGATGTGGTTGAAACACCGTGGTCAATGCAGGTAATAGGCCGGCCGGAATTGGTAGTTTGAATAAAGAAACGTCATCAGAGAAATAAGAAGTATCGGTATAACCAGGCAGGCAAACGCTCACCCCGTGTTGTTTGGCAAGGGCGTTAGATAATTGAGATACATAGTGTACTGCCGCCCCATAAGTTGTAATAGTAATTAGCGCAATTTTCAACGTATCATTGGAACCGGTCATGATAATAGTTCAGTTAATCTCAAATTATCTCATATTTTACTGGCTTTAATTGTCGTATAAACGGCAAGGTTGGGAAACATCCGGGCTGCAAAGCCGGATAACTGCGACGGGAGAGGATAAAACCCGCTGCCTAAATGGCCATCTATTTTAAATTTATGATACTTCAGCAAGTCGATAGTCGCTCCAACAGAAAAGGCGTGTAGGTGGGCGAGGCCAGTCTCTACGCCTCTAAGAAAATTGCCAACCTGAATTTCACTTACATGGAGCGTAGTCGGTTGATTGCCAGAGAGTACCATTATACGCTGAAAAAATGAGCATAAGTTAGGTACTGAGATCAATAATATCCCCTGGGAAGAGAGTACGCGGTAACATTCGCTGATCATGATATCGGTATTAACGACGTGCTCCAGCACCTGGTTTGCAGTTACCAAATCAAAAAAACTATCAGGGTATTCAAATAATTGCCCGGCGTCAGCTATTGTTACCTGGATACCTTTACTTTTTGCGATGCTGGCATAATGCTTATCGATCTCGATGCCATAAGTATATTTGGCTGAAGTTGTATTAGCACACTGGAGAGTAAATTCACCTTCACCACAACCGATATCCAGGTACTTATCAGCTTTGAATCCTTCAATAAGCTTTATTATCTTACCCTGGTTGGCTTTATGTTCTTCAAGCATCAGCTTATGCAATGAGCTTTTCACGAATTTATCATGTTCTACTGTCATTGAATCAAATCTCCATGGTATAGAGTGATGTAGTCATTTATGCATCTTTCCCAATAAAAAACTTTAATTTCTGAAGAGGTATAGCAATTATTGTAGATAGCAGTTATTCCATTAGCTATAGCAACGTGGTCCTGTGGCTTGATGAGCAAGTATTTTCCCGATACGACTTCAGGAAGCGAGGCTGTATCAGATGCAACTACAGGTCTATGAAGGGCACAGGCCTCAGCAGCAGTGAAACCGAATCCCTCAGAAAGTGAAGGTACTACCACGCAATCAGACGCTGCAATATAATCTGGCAGCTCGTGCCTTGGCACAGGATCAATCAATATGACTTTGTCCTCGATAGCTAAGCCCTTTATCATAGATATTATCCTTCGGTAGCCTTCAGTTGGCTCATGCGACATTATTAGCAGTAGCTTTGAATTGGCAATAGTGGTGGAAATGATCGGTATCGCTTTAATCAAGTATTCTATCCCCTTGGATACGCCCGGACGTCCAAAGTACATATAAATAAACTGCTCATCGGCAATACCCAATTGCTTGCGCACGAGTTTGCCCTTGGCGTTAGCAGGATCAAAAAGGTCGTAATTAATGCCCGGATATATCACAGATATCCTGCTATCTTTAACCTCATACCTTTGGAGGCAACTTGCTGTATACCGGGAAATTGCTATGTAATGATCGAATGGAAGACTGATTATTATGCGTTCAAGAAGCTTGTGCAGGAAAGAAGATAATTTATTCATACCCTCCAATTTGGCCCATAACAGGCCAATTATCTCAAGCACTGTGATAACAGTTGGCCTCCTCCTCAATTTGGCGGTCAACCAGGCGGGGAAAGCTCCGTTGTAGGTGGTGGTATGTATGAAGTCCACCTGCCCGGCCAGTTTAATTGCATGTGGAATAGCAGCGAAACTGAACCAGTAACGCCTGCCTCTTGAGGGCAGCTTGATGCGGCGCACAGCAACGCCGTTGATATTTTCTTCGGGCATAGTGTCCGGAAGCAGAGAAGTCAGAACCTTAACCTCATGCCCCCTGCTGGCGAGTCCCTCACATAAATTCTTAAATAGAACCTCGGCCCCCCCGATAAAGGGATAATAGTTTTCCAGGACAAAAAGGATTTTCACTTCCCTCGCTCATTAACCCTGTTAAAGATCTCCTCTTTAACACGTATCTCGAGGACCGAGACCGCTACGCTCCAGCCATGTGCAACCGGGTGCTCGGTTGAGCCTGAATCATGATAAATACAGGAAACCGGCACCTCGATCATTATGAGTCCATGTTTACGGGCCTGTACCAGTGTCTCAACGCTGAAACCAAACCCGGGGTAGGTGATATTGATGTGGTCTAAAGCCTTTCTGCTGTAGGCGCGGAGGCAGCTTTGCGCATCGCTGATTTTGACTTTGTGTCCAAAGTTATATAGCCAGGTGATCAGGTCGATGCCGAATTTGCGGTACCTGCTAACCTTTGCCTCTCGCAAAAAGCGTGAACCTATCGTTACATCGGCTTTACCTTCCTGCACAGGCCTGACTACCGCCGGTATCTCATCAGGGTTATGCTGTCCGTCCCCATCAAGTGTGACTACGATATCAGCTCCAAGCTTGAGGGCTGCTTCGAAGCCACTGCGCGTAGCCGCACCGGCTCCCCTCCTTGTGGCATGGCTTATAACCTCGGCGCCTGCTTTCTGCGCCACAGCGGCGGTGGCATCTGTGGAGCCGTCATCGATAACCAGTACCCGGTCTACATGCACAATCGCCCTGCTTACGACATCCGCTATGAAGTTTTCTTCGTCCAGGCAGGGGATGACTGCGATGATCTTCATTTCAGGTTACCTGACTGTCACTGATTTGGCCAGGTTGCGCGGCATATCCGGGTTGTTGCCCCGCGCGGTGGCCATGTG
>Ga0247841_10005461_pt1 | contig 20570 bp, 15 predicted proteins | sample LaCruzMarch2015__2_FD_192410 | JGI IMG/M metagenome (GOLD analysis project Ga0247841, IMG submission 192410) | Freshwater microbial communities from meromictic Lake La Cruz, Castile-La Mancha, Spain - LaCruzMarch2015_18m | ecosystem: Environmental > Aquatic > Freshwater > Lake | place: Spain... | reverse complement strand
GTTGACCCAGATGCAATGGATGAATAAATATCCAGATGCTGATACAGCCCGCCAGCAATTTTCGCCCGGAACATATTCGATGAAACCTGCCGGACGCTGTTCGCCTTCCAGGTAAAGCAGTTTTATTCTGAGACCCTCCCTGAACCTTTCTGCCAGCCATTCAACCTTTAGTTTATAGGTAGGATGGCTGGGGTTGATGAAGCAGATAGCCTGGGGATGGGAGGCGAGGTTGGACTGGTCGACAGTTACGATCGTGCAGGTTTGTTCCAAAGGAAACAGGTTTAAAGAATAGTCGGAATTATTGCTGCATACAGCATTTCTTATATTTCTTACCGCTGCCGCATGGGCAGGGATCATTACGACCGGGAGTTTTTGCTACGGTCACAGGCATCTGTGGTATATCATTGTATGATCGGACCGAACTTTCCAACCCTTGTTCCGGCACAGGAAGATCATAAGAGTCAGCCTCTTCAAAGTCATCTTCATCATCGCCGTTATCTTCAAATCGTTCCTCCATCTCATCTCTGAAATAATCGTATTGCTCAAAGATTGTCAAAAAAGGCTGGGTATCATCTTCGCTTATCAAACCTGTTAAATCGAATTCCACATCTTCAAACGGACCGCAAAAGTCAATGGATACCAGATCGTGGCCAAACATGGTTTTAATGGTTTCAATTAACTCAATGGCTTTAATCCACTTGCAATAAACCACCATTGAACCAATAAGGTTGGTGTCGATAATCGCGTCGTCTTCACGATGGTCGATGAAATAATGAAAGACATCCTCAAACCAGTGGATAACCTCGCTTCTCCGCCCAGGCTGGTGCAAGACGATGTGTGAAACCGCCTCAGCAACTCCATCTCTCGGGTAAAAGGCCAGATGGGGGATGAACATGAAATTTTTCAGCGCTTCAAGCTGATGCTGCCCCAATTGATAAATAGCCGGAACCATGATTTCTTCGAAATATTCATCGAACCAGTCAAAGAAAAATGGTTCATCCTCCTCAAGCAAGCCCAGAATTACGGGGAGGCTCTCCTCCGCCTTGCATTCAGTCAGGAATAATACTGCATGGGACAGAAAACTGGCGCTTACAGGATCCGGGAATTCCTGAGTATCATCTTCATAAAAAAAATACCGATACCGTTGCCGGGCATCAATGATCATCTTTTCCAGATCACGGATAAACATGTCGCGCGGCAGGGTCAACAGGTTGGTAATTTCCTCCGGGGTCAAGGTTAATCTACGATCATATAAAATTTCGATATCCGGGAGTTCAAAAGTTGGCGCAGTTATCAATTGCGGCAAACTTCGATCGGCATATTCTACCTTCCTGCGCTTGGGTTCCCACTCCTCAAACAATTTCATATTTCGGTTTATCCGGGCATGTTCAACAATCCTTTCGGCCATTTCGAGAAGGAGATAATCCGGATTCCTGGTTTTTAAGGCTTCAACCCGCCTGGCTGCTTGTGGAATGTTATGGACGGAGGCAAAGCAGGTGATTCCCATGAAAAGATAATCATCTTCTTCGGTTGAAAGGAACCCGATTCGTTCGGGAAATAACTCTTTGAGTTCAACAAACCCGTTAAACAATTGAAGCGCTTTATCGTTCTCATCCTTCAAAATATAGTGGATGCCCAAATATAACCATGCGGCAACGTACCCGGGATGTTCATTTACGGACTGCATGGCTATTTCATACGATTTCCCTCGTAGTCCCATATTCCCGTAAAGCAGAGAAAGTAAAACTTTGTATTCGGGAATTTCCGGATTGGATTCAACCAGTCGTTCAAGCACAGTTGCATTTGCCTTTTTTTTAAGGATCCTGTTTTCGGTTTCAAGTATTCCTTTTTGTAATTCAGCAGGATAGCTGTAAAAATTGCCTGACTGGATCGAGAAATACTGTCCCATGAATTTTATGGGAGATTCATCTGCTGCTTTTGTTTTCATTTCGATATCGATGTTCCTTTTGTTTCCTGGCCAAATTTAGAAAATGTACTAACATCAACACACTAAGGTTTCTTTTTTAAAAGTTTGTTTGCGAAATTTCGTTAGTAATTTTTATAAAACGGTTCAGCAGTAAATTTCACAAACTCTTCTGTTTTCTTTGAACTACGACTGATAACCTGAAAAGGTTCAAGCCGTGCCACCTCGGTTTGTAAGTCTTTTGCCGTTCTTGAACTGCAACCTAAAATATCTTGAATTGCGGTCGCTGAAACCCCCTCGCACTGAAAAATGTAAGCGAATTCCAGCAACTCCTGGAAATTGAATTCTTTTTGCTGATAATCTGTCGGTGATTGTGAGGCAAAGAAAACTACGATTCCTTTTGATCTTCCTTCCCTGATGATCCGCTGCAGAAAGATATTTTTTTGTCCAAGATAATTGTGGGCTTCATCAATGACCAGGATCGTTCGCAAGGTTCTTCGTCCATCCTTAATCTGACTATCGGGTAACGACGCCATCTCTTTATAAAGCCTTTCGATAACCAGGTATCCGACCAATTCTTTAAGAACCGGCATGGCATGAACATCAATGACCATGGTGCGACTGGCTACTTTTTCAATGGGTTTAACTGCGCTGCCATGGGCCCAGAAAAGATGAAATTTTGCCAGATCACGTAGTACTTCAATCAACGAATCGTCACGTTTTCCATCTTCCTCGTACATTAAATTGGCAATTTCCAGTACATCCTGAAAATCAGGATAAGGTGTCTCTGATCCTTGTCTTTTACTATAGGCAGCCACAATCGCTTCCGTTAAGGCACCTTTTTGTACAACACCAAATTTTGAGTTAATGGATGCAAAACTCTCCGCCTTTTCACGCGCAGAAACCAAAATCGATTGTTCATCATAGGATGCCAGAATGAATGGATTTATCGGTAAGGATTCGCTGTTTTGTAGTAATTTATAACACTTAGCCCTTGTCGAATCAATAAATGATTCGTTATCAATAACATCACCTTTATAATCAAAAAAGATGAAATTGGTTTGAAATTGAGATTGAATCCTGATATCGGCTAAAATCTTCAGTAAAAACTGGGTTTTACCGACCCCAGGTTTGCCCATAATGGCCATGTGTGAGTTTGCATGTTTAGCGGTATTGTTGATTTCCATGAATAACTCTTCCCTCGTTAGAATATTCCGGCCTATGAAAATATCCAGTTCTTTTCCGAATGGATCGCGACCGTGTTCAAGTTCAACGAACGTCAACAATTCTTTGAACCAACGGGTGATATCCCGCCCATTTGATTCATAAAGATCCCACAAAATACCGGCGCCGGCATCGATGTGGTTTTTAATGATGGATTTATTGGAGTAAAATTCATCATCTGAGAAGTCGGATCGCTGATATACCTGACTGATCAAGGCTTTAATAAAAACCTCCTCATCCTTGAAAAAAGTAGGTCGCTTGAGCTCCCCACCACTGAAGTTTGTGCTTGTCAAAACAGATGGGCCATTTTTAATCAATGACATACTAAGCGCAATCCTTGTCAGGATTGATTTCTCGAGTTTTGATTCCATGCGAAGCCCGTTGATGAACTCATCGGCTTGCTGTGATGTATATAACCTGTCGGCCATAGCTTCTTTTACTTAATTCCAGAAATAACCTTCCTGATATGTGGAGAGTTCGTTGATATCACTGAATATGAGTTTTCCTGCGCCACTTAAATGAGGTTCAAGCGCTTTGAAATAATTGTTGTCAATCTCTGTATCTGTGGATAAAATGATCACTTGTTCGGCCGCATTCGGGAAATAATTATTCACGATGTTATCCCGGTGAACACTATCTAAACGCGACAGTGGCGTGTCAATTATAATCGGTAAATTGAGTTGTGATGTCTGGGCAAGCCCCCATAAAAGCGAAACAGCAAAAATCTCCTTTTCACCAGCTGATAAACCCGATTTCTTCATCTCATGACCATTCCGGTCATTGATGGTAATTTCATAGGTTTTTTCATCAATTCTGAGATCTTTGATCAACCCACTGCGGCTGGATAAAAGTTTGTACATGCCGAATGTCTTCTCCTGTAGAAGATGGATTTTGTTTTTGCGCAGTTTGATGATAAAAGTGTTTAAAAGATTGGCAATGGTATCACATTCTTTGATAAAATCCACCTTCTCTTTCGACAGGTGATGCTTGTCATACAATTTGCCAAGTTCCAACTCAATTTCCCGTATGCGATTTTCAATCACTATAATGTCTTCATCTAAATTTTGTATTTTCACAGTCAAACGGCCAATTTGATTCTGACAACTCTCCATTTGCTGTTGAAGATCGGTAAAAAGCTGTTTTTCACTATCACTGGCGGCACCCATCGTGTTTACATTAAGTTTTCTGATCTCCTGATCCAACTCCTCCTGTTCTGAAAATAGATCACGCAATAAAAGGATTTCGCTTTGTTCAATTTCTTCCAATTTATTCAGAATCCGTGCAGCATCCCGGTCTGATAAATTGAGCCATGAGGTAGAGTTAGATTCGCTATCAGCCTGTAAAACAGTTAGAACACGTTTGTGAAGCGTGTCTTTTTGTACGTTATTTAATGAGGTGGGGAAAATGGGTTCAGGATAATCAACCGCCGAAACAATTGACTGTGCAAGTTCATTTGCCTGATCTCCAATGGCTCGCAGCGCAGTTTGATTCCTCTCAGCTTCAATCTGTTTTCTGATTGGTTGAAACAGTTTTCCAGATAATGCCCAGGGCAAATATTTTTCCAGTAGATTTTTAATTTGAAGATCCAGCTGCCCTTTTTTACCCAGGAGTTGAATTCGTTTTCGCTCCCGTTGCCGTGTTTCATCCATGCTTTCGGGTTCGCTGTTAAAGGCCGACTGGAACCGGATTTTGGCATCTTCATAGTCAGTTTTAAACCGATCCAACTCCCCTTTGAGTTCGTCCCGCTCACTATGCTTTTTCCCGAGTTTCGCCTTTTCGCGTTTTAATTCGCTCTCCTTGAAATCAATATCCTCATCGGAGATCTCCACGAAATTCTTACGTTCTTCCTGCTTGATGTGCAATATGTCGCCGGATAACCGCGAAATATATTGAATCCCCAAAGCAACTTCCAGGGAATTTTTCAACCTGACTTCAGAATGGTTATCGGCAGCGATCTCCTGGATCTTTTCGCCATCAAAAAAGAAAAACTGCGTAATGCCCTTAGGAACGGTCGCATTGATATAATCCTGCCACATCTCCTTGTTCTGAACAGTTACCCTTTTCCCATCCTTGACCACCACCAGTTTTTCCTCAAGATCCTTCACCTTCGGACCATCCACGGTTCCTGCCGACCAGCTCCGTTTGATCTGGATCTCTTCACAGTCGTCGGTTTCAAGGATTAGTTCAAAGGAAACATAGGCATTGCCCTTGGCTAACTCTTTCCGGTTGATGAACTTGTAAATGAAATCCGGTTTTGCGCCATACAGGCAGATGTTCACTCCTTCCATCACCGAAGTTTTCCCGGCACCATTCATACCTCCGATCAGGAAGATGCACTTCCCTTCCGAACTGCCAGGAAACTGAATCGTTGTCGGGAACTGGAAACTTTTATAATTTTCGATGGTTAATTTTCTGAATTTCATGGTTGGTTATTGCTTCCAATATTTTTAACTTGATTTCTTCATTAAGCTCAGGTTCATTGATAACTGAACAAATTACTTCAAATAACAATTCTTTATCAATAGCTCCAGATGCTACATGATAACTAATATTCTCCATTTCGCTGATAAACCTTGAAACAATAAAAACATAACCGTTTATCAATAAAAAATGGGCTCCCAGTGCGATTGCAATTCTTTTATTTCCATCACTGAAACAATGAAATTTGTTGGCGCAGAAAAACAGATGTGTCAATTTATCCTCAAAATTCGGATAATAATCATCGTTCTGAATGTGGTCTAATACGCTTGCAAGCTTCCCGATGTCAAGAATGCCATCATCTCCGCCACCACTTACCTCTATGGTTTTTCGATGGATCTCTTCAGCCTGTTCTATGTTTATATAAAACAGCCTCATTCTCTTTCTTTCAGGCGTTTGAAAACATCCTTTGCTTCTTCAAGTCTTTCGGCCAATTCTTTGCTCTTTTCGCCTAAGAAACGCTCAAAATCTTCTACCGGTACCGCCCCGATATACGCTGCTAGTTGCTGATGCAATACATCCCTGAAAGCTAAATCACGGCTTGCCATTTTTCTTCTTGCTTTCTCAATCAGTGGGACCCACAATGGTAACTGCTCAAATGCAGAAAACAGGGTGTCGAGTTCAAAACTGGTTAGTTGCCGTCCTATTTTATGATAGCGTTCTTCAATTAACTTAGCCAGTCCAAATTCATAACTCGAAATAAGGTCTAAAACCTCGCTGTACAGGGTTTCCCGAACATTATCTTTTTCACTGAGCTTTAAAATCTGTCGATATTCAACAGCATGTTCTTTAAAGATTGACTGATAGATTTTATTTGTATAAATAGCATATTTTGCATTTCCCATAGCGATATAATTGCTTAAAGCTACAGTAAACTCTTTTCTGTAACTTTCTTCTTTATAATAGCTAAGAATAAAATCTTCGTCCCGTTGATTGATATATTTCGTACTGCCACCTGTTCTTTTATTAATGGTGTCAAGGACAATATCCAGTATAACACCTCTGAGAGATTTTGCTTTCTCGCTTTCTGTCAGTAACATACCTAAGTTTAGAAAGGCTCTGAAATTAAAAATTCCTAAGCTGGCAGTCGACTGAGCGACATTAATGTCGCTCACCTCCAAATCTTTAATCAGTAACTTGAATTCTTTCAGCCTTTTACCTCTTAAAACGGCGTAACCATTTACCTTTAATTCCTTTTCATAAATTTCAAGGTATCGCTCAACGGTTCGTTCATCAACTTCAAAGAAAGTTGCGATTTGATTTTTTAAAAATCTGAATTGATTTTCGAATACAATTCCTTCAATCCCAATAGCATTTTGAATTTCCTGAATTGCATAAGTATTATTCAATATATTTTGCCTGGCTACGGTTGAATTTGTTAAGTCTTTCATGGTAATCGAAATAGGGTCAATTTTGTAACGGTTTTCAATTTATCACCGCCTACTTTGAATGAAGTGAGTTATTGTTAAAATTGGCTGACTGGATCGAGAAATATTGACCCACACCTTTTATGGGAGTTTCATCGGTTGCTGTTTTTTTCATTTCTTAACCGATATTACTTTTGTACTTTCCTCTCCATTGTCCAAAATGTTATTTATCTGGCTTAATAGCATCATTAATCGCGAATACAATTGCATTCTGCCAATCAATAAAATTACCTATCAAGTCTTCGACTTTTTTTATTTCATTCGTTGTTAATTTTCTTCCAATTGTCTCTACAGACACGTTTTGAGCATCCTCTACATTCAATGAATACAATATTCTGTTGTTTTTCATATCAATTAAAATTAAGGATGAAAAATATTTTGGTGATGCCATTTAATAGCATTTTGATGTGGAAAAATTTCTTCTCTCCCTGGTAATTGAATTTTCAATTTTTCTTTTGTTAATTCAAAAAGAAACTGATAATTACCCATTTTACCAAAATCTTTTGGTAAATGTTGAATTTGAGAAGAAGTCTGAACAATAAAATTATCATCTAAGGTAACCCAACCAACGTCAAAAGCCCAATGATGCATATGGCATAGAGATAATCCATTTAAAACATCATCTTTCCCCATTGAACTATGAGGAACAATATGGGCGGCTTCGACCTCCCATGATAAAGTATCAGGTGAGTATATTTTCATCCCGCAAAAAGCACATTTAAAGTCGTAAGCTTCAATTACTGCTTGCCGAAAACCTCTTGTTCTTAATGCAGATTCTCTTTTAACTGTAACAACTTTTTTTTCTTTATCAAATGGATTATAATTTTCAGGTCTTGGAGTTTCAATAAGTTTTTTAACTATTCTTTGAACTTCGTACGATTTAATACTAAGGAATTCCTTTTGTGTTACCGGTATATGTAAAAGTTTTAATGCTTCATCATAACCATTTTCAGTAAGCATCCATTCTTTTTTGTTTGTAAGTTGAATTGTTGAAGTAGGTCTGGAAACTAATTTTTCTTTTGCTAAAGAATCAGCAGCACGGTATAGTAACCGATGCCAGAGCGGTGTTTTTACGATTCTATTTTCTTTATGATAACTTCTTTCTAAAACAACGGTTCTTTGATTTTCTTTCAAATCAAATTCATCAGCAATTTCATTGACAATTTCTTCACCAGTTGCAAACTCCTTTATTACTCCATTGTGCTTAAATAAAGTCTTTAGCAAAGCTTGTTCAACCTCCTTTCTTGCTGGCATTTTGAAATCATCAAGCATTTGCCCTTCGTAACTCATTGTGATGTTTTTAGTTAGAAATTTTATGCTGCGTTACGAGGTGAATTTGGGATAAGAACGGAAATCCTGATGGGTGTGAATGTAATCGTAGCCAAGTCAAAAAGATTATAACGGCATCTTCGATCCAGCCAAGGTGTTGGCTTATATGTATGTGTATGCAGGCGAGCGCCAAAATCAAAATAATGTCTTTCCATTCTGTTAGCAATAATTAAAGTTGTTCCAGAACCCATGAATGGATCTAAAACCGTATCATATTCTTTTGTGAAAAGTTTGATGAACCACTCAGGCAATTCTTCTGGAAATGCTGCGCTGTGATTTTTATTACTACATTCAGTTGCCAAATGCAAAACGTTTGTTGGGTATGCTTTTTCTCTTTCCAACCAGTTTGAAATATTTTTGCCAAATCCACTACCAACCTTCGAATTATCTCTTATTTTATCAGTATTTGAAAGGTTTTTTAATCTTGTTTTGGCCCAATCACCCATTGGAACCATGACTTCTTCCTGGTACATATTAAACTTTCGATCCTTGTTAAATTGAAGCAGCCTTTCCCATGAATCACGAAAACGATTCGGCCATTTTCCGGGATAACTATTTTTTTTATGCCAAATGAATTCTTCAGTCCAGAGCCATCCTTGTTTTCTCATTTCCAAGATGAGTTCCATTACATATGTACTCCTCTCTCCCTCAACAACTTTCTCTTTTATATTAAGGATAAAAGTCCCCGTTGGGTTAAGAACCCGGAGAAGTTGTTCAGAAATAGGTAAAAACCATTCGACATATTTGTCGTGATGTATTCCCCCATAGGTACCCTTGCGTTGATCGGCATATGGTGGAGATGTAACAATTAGATCAACAGAGTTTTCCTCCAATAATTCTAGTTTCTCTTGGCAATCACCTAGGTATAAATCTGTCCGAATTTCCATACAATCTCCTCTATGATTACAAAATTACTACTTAATTGATTGGTTTCTTTCATTGTTTGTAACTTATAGCGACTTGATTTTCACAAAAGATGGTCGCCCCTTAGTTATAATCGCCTAAAGCCGTTCAACATGTGGCTGTGTATATTTTGCATACCCCATGGTTTTGAGTACCACTTATTATAATCGTTCATTGATTTAAAATGTAGTACCTAATTTGGTTGATTGCGTAGAAATAATGATATTCAAAATTCACACTCCCAAAACTACTTATCCATCACACTGTTGAATAGGTGCACATATTCGTCGCTGCCATCTTTTACATCGCGGTTGTTGAGTTTGATCTGCCAGTTGCTGCCATATTTGATGCCGTAGGGCGGGTCGAAATAGATCATCTGCACCTGTCCGGCCATCCCTTCGCGTTCGAGCAGGCTGCCCATGGTGAGCAGGCTGTCGCCCTGGATGAGGCGGTTGGTCCAGCCATCCTGGTGGTGGTAATATTCGCTTACTTTATCCAGTTCATCCTTTTCAAGTGCGTTGCCGAAGAGTTCATTCACGCTGAACATGTCCAGTTGCGGGCTTTTTTCTTCGGTAACCTTGTAGAGGTTTTTGATCAGCGTTTCGGGGGCGATGTGTTCGTGGCGGTAAAGGCTGCGGATATCAATGCGGAGCAGCTCTTCGCGGTCGTCGTGGTCGTATTTGTTGAGCCAGAAGAGTTCGGGATCCTGCCCGCGATGCACAACAGGGTTTTTCGGCGTTTCAAGTACCTTCGTTCCCTCCTTCACCTTTTTGTTTTCATCTTCATAGCCCGCCTCTTCGTGGCTGGGGATGTGTGCGCGGGTGTCGGCCGGGTGTTTGAGGGAGTCGATCTTTTTAACCATGGGGTGTTGATATTTTTTTGGATAACGGATTCAATTCAATGTTTTTGATGTATCTTTGCACCAATCCGCTGATGCGGAGGTGGAGGGCTGGATGGCCCTTGACCCCGGAAACGGGGTTTTTTATTTCCATTTATCCGGGATTTTAAGTTCAAATCCATCGGGTTTGACAATCGTGTCAGGAAAGACACTTTCAGCAAATTTTTTCCTTCCAATAGAGAAATAACCATGAGCGATTTTACTGAGTTCAACTGAAAAACGATTTGGTGGAAAAGCAGCAATCAATCTTTTGTCAGGGAATCCGCTTTTAATCATGTTTAATGCTTCCGTCAGATCGCTGTCAGCAGAAATCAAAATTGCCGTATCAAAAGCATTCCGATATGCATCATTTAGCATTTGAACTGCAATATTTACATCGGTCATTTTCTCATTTGACCTGGTAATAACATATCCACAGTTCCAGCATTTCATCTCAGAGGAATAAAATTTACCAAAGAAAATTTCCAGATCAGGAAGTGTACCAAGTGCCTCAATGAAGGTTCTTTGCCTGATCCTTTTATCCTCAGGTTTTGAAATTTGTGCCGTAAAGTATTTTGTTTTTATTAATAGTTGAGTGGGTTTTAGAAGACTTTGAGAAAGTTTATGAAGGTTCAACCAATAGTATCGTTTCCACTTTTGGGATTTCAACCCAAAGTAAAGGTTAAATCCATCTACATACACAATTGTTCTTTCCATTTTTTTAATTGAATGCTTGACAATTCCCTTTTTCTTATTATCTTTGCACCATTAACCCCCCCGGCGATAGCATCTCCGGGTCGACGGCAAGGGCAACCCTGCCGTTTCTTTTTTACATCCCCGCCATCTTTTCAATCAACTGATTTTTAATATTCCGGATGTCGTTGGCAATTTCGATGAAATGCCATTCGGGATACTCATACTTTTCACGCACAGCGTTTATCGCCGGGAGCCAGCGGTTTTCGACGTACCAGCGTTTCTCCTCTTTGTCCTTGTTCATCCCCGTGATCTCGATGATCAGGTTTTTCACGATTCCGTTTTTGCCTTTGCACCGGGCGATGAAATCGGGGAAATAGAGCTTGTCGGCGCCATCCTTTACATAAGGGATCTGAAAACCAAGGAAGGCGTTTTTTACATAGCTTTCCACCATGGGAAGTTCTTCAAGCGTTTTGGCGGCGATCTGCTCCCAGCTTTCGGTGTCGGCCACCACATAGTTCACATGGCTTCGGGTGGTCGGATAAACCTCCTTTGAAGTATTGCCGTTCACATATTTGGTACTGCCAAACCTGTTGTAGTAGTTGAAAACCGGCCGGATAAATTCCGAGGTGTTTTTCCAGGTATTGATTCCCCGGGCGATGTGGTCGGCCACTGTTTTTTCATCTTCAAACCATATCAGGCGTTTGTATTGATCACCTGAGATGTTCAGCAGGATTATTTTTGTGCGGTACCATATTTCAACAGCTTTCCTGAGTTTTCCGAAGCGCTGGAATTTCGGATTCTGGTCGTCGTCCGAGAAATGCCGGTTGATAAGATCTTTGGTGAGTTTAAAAATGATCTCCTGGTCTCGTTTTTCAAGGACACTCTGGATTTCAATCTCAATTTCCTGTGGTGAAACGGCGCTGGCTAATTTTGTTTTAACCGGCATCAGGTCGCCTCTGATTTCATAATTTTCCAATCCGGAAAAATCAAATGTGACATCATCATCGCCGCTTTCAATCCGGTATCCGGTCACGTTGGGAAAGGTAATCTCAAATTGAGCCTGCCGTTCGGGCAATGCTTTGATATGAACCAGATCTTCGGGAGGCAGCGGTGCTACCGTTTCGCCGCCTTTGAACATTTTAAAAGGGATACCGATGATGTGGGCATACTCCGGCGGGAACTTCTCCGTAACGATCTTCTTTTTGTCGGTGGTCGGATTTCCCGATTTATCGTATCCCTGCAGGTTATAGTTCATCCGGCGCAAGGCCCGTCCGGCCACCTGTTCGCAAAGCAGTTGTGAGCCAAAAGCGCGGAGTCCCATGATGTGGGTCACGGTATTGGCATCCCATCCTTCGGTGAGCATCGAAACTGAAACCACACAGCGTATGTGGGCTCCCAGTTTTCCGGGTTTCCCGACGGTATTCACCACTTCGCGCAGGATTTCAGCATCGGTGATCCGTTCGGCGCTGCCCTGGCCGTGAATGCGCACATAATCGCGTTTGAATTCGGCGATTTCAGCGGAGAAGATCTTTTTGAAATCATCGTTCACCTGGTTGCTGTTCTCCAGGGCGTCGCTGTCGATGAGCAGGGTAGGAGGTTTCCGCAGCAGCTTCTTTGTGGTAAAATCGTAGTTGCTGAAAATGTCCTTCACCCCGGTGACGGTAACCAAATCTCCGTTTTCATCTTCATACTCATAACCGGCGATGTATTTGTACATCTCTTTTGAGACAGAGGTATTGTTGCAAACCACGATGAATACCGGAGGGGTGGAAAACAGGTTAATTTTTTCTTCCTGGATTTTTCGCTGACCCTCCGAGTAAGTTTCATAGTGATTGTAAAACTGATCAAGCGCAATTTTCACCATTGGAGGTAATTTCGGTGGTTGCTCTTTCAGCGTTGTACCGTCTGCTGCCGCTTCCGACTTTTTCTTTTTCTGACCTTTACGCGGCAACTGGTCTTTAACATGTTCATAGAGGTTTCGCAACACAGGCCCTTTCAACTCCTGGGTTGTATCGCTGTCGGGGATGAACGGGATCTTCACCAGCCCCGATTCAATGGCTTCGATCAATCCGAAATCCGAAACGGCCCAGGGAAAAAGGCTGTACGCCGGGTATCCCGATCCATGCAAATATTAGGGTGTGGCCGAGAGATCGTAGATCTGCTGCAGCTTGAATTTTGCCGACATTTCGCGGATGCCGGTAAACCAAACGGCGGCACGGGCATTCTCGTCGCTTTCTTCGTTATCGGAGGTCTTTCCCAGTGATTTTGGAAGATAACAATGGTGGGCTTCGTCGTTGAGGATGAGCAACCTGCTTCCGGCTTTGAATTTTCCCAGGGCTTTTTTAACTACCAAAGAAAAATCTTCGGTGTTCCCGGTTGCCAGTTTTTTTCCATCAAGATCCACTTTCCCATCAAAGGGACTTCGTTTATTCCCTTGCAGGATTTTGGGTTCAAACGTATGATAATTGGTAATGACCAGTCGGGCATTCAGATTTTCGAGCCGGGGTTCGAGATGGACCGGAACCAATCCGCGAATACGGTAATAATCTTCAATTTCGTTCCTGACCTTGTGCACAGTATCGACAAAAAGCACGCTGAGCCTGTCTTTAATGGTTATCCCTGGGGCGATGATCAGGAAATAATCGGCAAAACGGGGATCTCCGCGGTACTCCTGTCGGTTAAAATAATGGTACAGGATCAAACACCCCATCACGACTGTTTTACCGGTGCCTGTTGCCATTTTAAATGCAATTCGTGACAAACAATCATTCTTGTCGTTGCTTACCGAATTCTGTCCCGATTGCAGGATGTTTAGAATGTGCTGACCGGCATTTGATTTTTCGGCAACTTCGTTCAGCCAAACGGCGGTCTCCACAGCTTCCTGCTGAGCAAAGAACAGTTTCAAATGGGGGTGACGTTCCGGGTTGTTAAACCAAAAGTTGAGCAGTTCTTTCGATACCCGTGTTGTTCCGGGATAATGGTCAACCCGCCATTTTCCGACCTCCTTCCGGCAGAGGTTTATCAAATGGTCCTGATATTCCTCTTCGAAATCATTGATCTCAAACATCTCTTTCTGAGGGCCCTGCCGGGTGGGAATTACCTGAATATCTGTTGTGAAGATCCTTCGGCCCTTGCGGATATCGCTGTAATTCAAAGAGCCATCCTGGTCGGTGGCGTAGTGCAGTGAAGGTTCAAGGTAAGGGCTGTTGAGGATTGGATTGTCTGAATCCATGGGTTTCCGGATTATTACATTTTCCCAACAAATCTAAGCAAATACCTACTCAATATTGAGATTGTTGAGGATAATTTTACCAGAAATATTCATGTGTCACTCAGACACACATTTCAATTTCAGGTGTCGCAAAAGTGTTATCAAGCCCACGTTGGTTTTTCATCCAGGCTGCTTTGCTCTGAAAAACGAAAAAATGGTGCAAAGCAATAAATGAATGCACCTGCTGGGTGATGTTCCAATTCCTTTGCACAAAAAATTGAATAATATGTGCAAAGCAGACAAGTGATGCACCCTTAGTGTGCATGATCTTCGTGCCTTGAATAAAATGAAAGAAATATTTGAAGCGAATCAATGCACAGCGCGGTGGCCGGGTGCGTTGATTGCCTGCGTGCTAACAAAAGATGGCCCCTACGTGGCCGGTGAGCATAAACGACTACTGAGGCTGGTTTCCAACAGGACTAAAATTTCACTATTTCACCCCCTTCCCAACTTCCCAACTTGCCAGCTTGCCAACTTGCCAACTTGCCAACTTACCAACTTACCATCCCCACATATCTCATCACCTCCTTCGTCACCGTCTTCCTTGCCATGGCAAAATCATCAACCTTTTCCTGGTTTTTTGGTTCCACAAGGGTCGCGATATAATGCACTTTGCCTTTTACTTCAATCCACCCCACAAACCACCCGTAGTTGTTCCCGTTGCGCACCGCCCACCCGGTTTTGCCGCTCAGGGTGTATTCAGGGGTGGTTTCATTCACCATGATCTCCTTCACCGCCTGCATCACAGACTTTTTCAGCGGAAGATTCTCCTCATACAGGCGTCTCAGAAATTCAACCTGCTGCCTTGGGGTGATGCGTGAATTTCCCTCAAGCCAGAAAAGGTCGATGTTTTCGGCCCTGACTTCCATCCCCGGATAGTTCATCCTTGTGAGAAACGATTTCATCCGCTCCGGTCCAATTCTGCGCGCCAGTTCCTGGTAACAGGGAACACACGAAACCCGGAAGGCATCCCGCAGCGTGAGATCCTTGTTCCATTGCGGGAGCCGTCTTTTTTTTCCATCCCATTTGAAAATGTAACCGGTATCGATTACGCCGGTTTCCAGTCCGATGAGCGAGTTGGGAATTTTAAAGGTGGAAGCCGGCAGGTAGCCACTGTCCCACCTTGCAGGATTGTACCCGAATGACCGGCCGGTTGTCGGGTCGAAGATCAGGATTGTACCCGTAAGACCATATTTGTCAAAGATACCTTTCAGGATCAAAGCAGAGTCTGTTCCCGACTTCAGCGCAGTCACCTTTTTCATGATGTCATTGGGAATTGTAGCCGAGAGCACATACTGGGCGATTTTCCATTGGCCGTCTTTTTTGACAAGGATGCCTGAACCCCTGCACACACCCATTTTCGTATCGAGCAACTCATCGAACCAGGCGGCAAGGCCGTCATCGGCCAGGTCAATGTTTCTGCTGACCGTCTTAAAATCCCAGCTCTTTTTTTTATCAAAATGGGGTTTGCACCAGGCGCTGAATTCGGCAGTGGTCCAACGTTCGGTTGCATCAGTGCCGATGAAAACCCCGTCGCTGGTCATGGCGCCAATGTATGAGGCATGGTTACAATCGGCTGCATCACGGTGCCACTTTTCAATGACATCGTTCACCTGACGACTGGCAGGATCTTCGTTAAGCTTTTCGGGAATTGGCTGTGCCGAAGCAAGCAGGGAAAACAAAAAGGCTTGCAAGAGGATTAGGAGGTTCTTCATATGGGAGTGCGAATAATATGTGAATACAGGGTAAACATGTTTACATTTAAAACCGAATTTACTGTTCTTTTTTCCATCTATTGCAGGCAGCTTTAGCTGGCTGCAATAAATATTCTTTACAATTGCAAAGTTAATAATTTCAATCTGGGGTGATTAGGATAGTACCTTAACAGGGCAGGTGATAAATTGCTTTTATTTCTTACCTTTACAGCAATTACAAGCGTGTATCAGGGACATTACCCATACATTTATTTTGAAACACTGTTATGTCCCGCATTGCAGATTTGATGTTGTTATTTGTTTTAATTACCTTCTATGCCTGCCGAATCATTGTGGTTGCTCACAATCGAGAACAATACCGGTAAGTTGTTTCCAATCAGGGAAATGATTGCCAACCTGTTCCCTTCATCTGTTTTGGTCACCGCAATTTCAGACATAAGTCAACTTGAATTGTCAATTGCCGGTGGTCCCGATGTTATTTTGCTTGATGCTGAAATGCCGGGTATTGATGGATTGTCGGTTTGCCGTTTAATGAAATCCGGGAACAATAGTCGGCATATCCCGATTATTTTCGTCACAGGATCGAATTGTGATGGCCTGCTGCGTAAAAATGCCCTGGATGCCGGAGCCGATCTGTTACTGTCGAAACCTATCGATGAATACGAATTGATAGCACAGGTAAAGGTCATGCTCAAAATAAGGGAGGCAGGAGCCTTACTCCGCTCTGAAATTGCAAAACAAACCTCACCGGGGTCCGCAAGCGCTTTTTCGAAAGAAAATGAACTGAACGATCACAAACAAACAGAACAGGAACTTCAGTCAGCCAACCAGAAATTAAAGCAAACACAGGCTGCAACCCTGAACCTGCTTGAAGATCTGAAACTGGAAATTGAAGCCAGGGAGAAGAGTGAGAAGGCGCTGAAAGAGAGTGAACAACGGCATCGTTACATCTCAACAACCATCTCTGATATTGCCTATTCCTGCGAAAATGATGATGACGGAAATTATCACCTCAACTGGATGACCGGAGCTGCCGAAAAACTTACGGGTTATACCACAGCCGAAATCTTCGAAAAAACATGCTGGCGTTTTTTGGTATTGGAGGAGGATATTCTGTTATTTAATAAAAATGTTACAGGAGTTCCACCCGGATCAGCCGGCCGCACAGAACTCCGGATAAGAAAAAAGACAGGGGAGGTAGCATGGATAGAATCGTATGTTGAATGTGTTACCGAAGCTGAAGGAAATGAACGTCATTCATTATATGGAGGCATTGTTGATATCACCGAAAGAAAACGCTATGAATCTGAGATTCTTGGCGCAAAAGAAAAAGCCGAGGAAAGCGACCGCCTCAAATCGGCCTTCCTGGCAAATATGTCGCATGAGATCCGGACTCCCATGAACGGAATAATTGGTTTTTCGGGATTGCTTGCCGGGCCCGATTTACAGGATCCCGAACGCGAACGGTATATTAAAATAATCAATGACAATTGTCAGCAGCTTCTGCATATTGTCAGCGACATCATTGATATTTCCAAGATTGAGGCAGGAATGATTGATGTTGAGACAATTGATTTTTGCCTCAACGACCTGATGGATTCACTTTTTGACAACTATCTGCTAAAAGCCAAACGAAAAGGATTGTCAATGTCTCTTCATAAAGACATGGTTTGCGATGCATGCAGTATCGCAGGAGATTCGACCAAAATCAGGCAGGTGCTCGATAATTTACTCACCAATGCCATGAAATTTACGACAAACGGATCGGTCAATTTCGGATATAAACTGATCAACGACCGGTTGCAGTTTTTTGTGGAAGATACAGGAATTGGTGTTGCCCCTGAGCATCATGAAGCAATTTTTAACCGCTTTTGGCAAGTAGAGACCGGTCTTGCCAGGCAATTTGGCGGAACCGGCCTGGGACTGGCCATTTCAAGAGCCTTTATCAGGAAACTGAATGGAGATATTTATCTCGAATCAATAGCAGGAAAGGGGTCAAAATTCCTGGTTGACCTGCCGTATCATCCCTCCGGACACATAAAAAGCATTGCCATTACGGAACCTGAGCCTCCCGATTACATTACCGGGAAAAGTATTTTGGTTGTTGAAGATGAATCCGATAATTTCGAATTTCTTCAGATCGTACTTACCAGGCTTAATCTTCATATCCTGCATGCCTGGAACGGAGAAGAAGCATTGGAAATTTTTAAAGATCACAGTGAAATCGATTTGGTCCTCATGGATTTTAAGTTGCCCGATATGCCGGGACAAGAGGTAACCCGCCGGATCCTGGAAATCCGTAGCGATATCCCGGTTATTGCCACCACGGCTTATGCCATGACGGGCGATCGCGAAAAAGCCATGCGAACGGGTTGTGTCGATTATATTGCTAAACCGATCAGATTGGAAGAATTCACAGGGATGTTGAACAAATACCTGCAAGGGAAATGAACCCGGGAAGGACAATTCGAGTGACAAATGACAAGTGACAAATGACGAGTGACAAGTGACAAGTGACAAATGACGAGTGACAAATGACAAGTGACAAATGACAAGTGACAATTCAGGGAAAATTATATTAAACAATATGGAAAAGGTGAAGGAAACAGATTTGCTCGCTGACCCGTTGAATATTGATGAATTTTATCTGGATGGTGGCGATATTGGAGAATTCAGTTTGTCTGATTTAATGGATGTTGCACCAATCCAGTCCCTCATGGATGATTTTTACAACATTACCCATGTTGGAGTTGCAATACTTGATGATGCGGGCGAGGTACTGGTCGCAACCGGCTGGCAGGACATCTGCACCAGGTTTCACCGTATTCATCCTGAGGCCCGGAAGCATTGTATTGAAAGTGACACAAAACTTACGGAAAATATCAAACCCGGAGAATTTTTTCTTTACAAGTGCAAAAATAACATGTGGGATATTGCCACACCAATTGTAATCGCCGGCAAACATCTGGGAAATCTTTTTCTTGGTCAGTTTTTATTTGAAGATGAACAACCTGACATAGAACTATTCCGTGAACAGGCTCGAATGTATGAATTTCCTGAAGAAGAGTATCTTGCAGCTTTACTGAAAGTGCCAAAATGGAGCAGGGAGCATATCAATACCGTGATGAGTTTTTACACCAGAATAACCCTGGTGATTTCTTCGCTCGGACTTAAAAATGCTCAGTTGAAAAGAGCGCTTGCCGATAGGGAAACCATCCTTCGTGAACTGGGTGAAAGCAAAGCAATGTTATCGGGGATACTCAACTCCATACCACAAGCAATCTTCTGGAAGGACAAAAACTGTGTCTATCTTGGCTGCAATGAGAAATTTTCTGCAACCGTGGGATTGTCAAAACCGGAAGAAATTACAGGGAAAACTGACTTCGACCTTCCCTGGCCTGATCACGAAGCTGAGATCTATCGCAAGGATGATCAGCAGGTTATCGGCACCAATCGTATCAAAGCGCATATCATTGAACCACTTCAAACGGTTGACGGTGCACGATTGTGGATCGATACGACCAAAGTTCCGCTGAATGACATCAATGGAAATGTGATGGGTGTTTTGGGGGTGTATGATGATGTTACTGAACGACTACAGGCTGAGGAGCGTATGAAAATAATAACAGAACGTTTGAAACTGGCCCAGGAAGCCAGCAATGCAGGTACATGGGACTGGAATATTCCGGACAATACCTTTTATTGGTCCGATGAATTTCTGAAGATATTTGGCATGGGGCCCGATACGACACCGGGTTTCGAGGCATGGACTAAAAGGTTGCATCCCGATGATGTGGAGATGGCTTCAAAACAGATCATGGATGCCATTGAAGGACATAGGGAGCTGATCAACGATTGCAGGATTATCATGCCAACAGGAGAAATCCGCTGGATCAGGGCCAAAGGACATGCATTGTATGAGAACGACAAACCAGTCAGAATGCTTGGATTATGCATCGACATTACCTACCATAAACAGATAGAACTGGAACTTCGGGCAAGTGAAGATAAATTTTCAAAAGCCTTTCATCAGGCGCCTTTGCTAATGGCCATCAGTCAGTTAGAGGATGGAAAATATGTACAGGTTAATGATGAGTTCCTTCGGATCACTGGTTTTACACGCGAAGAGATCATTGGCCGGACCTCGGTTGAATTGAAAATTCTTACGATTGAAAGCCGGCAAAAGCTGGTCAATGAGATTTTGGAAAAGGGACAAATCGATAATCTTGAATTGGCTATGATGAATAAGGATAAGCAAATTACCCATTGTCTCTTCAAGTCACAGAAAATTGAGTGGGATGGCAAAACCCATCTCTTTTCTACCGCTTTGGATATAACCAGGAAAAAACAGGTGGAGGAGGATTTACAACATGAAATGGCACGACTTGAATTACTGAACTCCCATATGGTTAACAGGGAACTCAGGATGATCGAGTTGAAAAAGGAAAACAGTGAGTTGAAAATGATGCTGGCTGAGAACCATGAGATCCATCTTCAGAAAGAAAATCCTAAACGATAGGTTGTTGCGCTGGAATACGGCGAATCAGACCCATGCAACAGGTCATAAAGAACACTCATGTTAATCCCTGATCGCTTCCCGAGTCTGATGTTGACGCCTGCTCCAATAAACCATGAATCGACATATCCACTGCTGAGGGTTACCGGGTTCCAGTCACTGATGTACTGATTGTCGATTCCCTGGTATTCTGTCCATAGATAGAAAAAT
>Ga0247841_10005460_pt1 | contig 20571 bp, 16 predicted proteins | sample LaCruzMarch2015__2_FD_192410 | JGI IMG/M metagenome (GOLD analysis project Ga0247841, IMG submission 192410) | Freshwater microbial communities from meromictic Lake La Cruz, Castile-La Mancha, Spain - LaCruzMarch2015_18m | ecosystem: Environmental > Aquatic > Freshwater > Lake | place: Spain... | reverse complement strand
GCTTAAAAGTTGAAATAACCGGAGATGCAGGAGAAATACTCCAATTAAAGCCGGGAACAAAAGCTGCTGCTACAGTAGAATTTACCATCCCTTCGGCTTTGGTTGCTAATGCTCCGACAAATATTGGAATATGGGAATATAATACTAGTACTGGGCAGCAAAATCAAACAGCTACTTCAAATAGAAATGGAGATAAAGTTATTTCAGAAATTGGACATTTTTCTTCATGGAACTGTAATATCGGTTATCAGAATAAAGCAACTGTAACGGGTTATGTTAAGGATGCAAATAATTCTCCTGTTGCAGGAGTAAAAGTTGCTGTTGGACAAAATGATGTATATACTGACGTTTATGGGAAATATACTTGCAAAGTTCCTGCAGGAACTTCTATTAATGTCGGAATATCTGATTATTATGGTAGTGCTTTAGTAACTCCTGCTCCTCAGAATTATACTTTAAGTGCAAATGAAACAAAATCAATTAATTTTTCTGTTCCTAATATGCGTATGATTTCAGGTAAGCTTGTAAATTGCTCAGGTTCTGCTGTTGTAGGTAAAGTAATATTACGATGGACAAACAATTTTTCTACAGTTTTCTCAAAAAGTGATGGTACTTTTAGTTTACCTATTAATTTAGGAATATCCGGCGGAATTATTTATGCTTATGGTAATCAGACTTCAACCTATGTTTATGTTCCTGATACGACAAATAGTTTAGGCAATATTATACTATGTCCTCCAGTTGTAACCGGGGCTAATCAATTCACAATTATAGGAACTACTCTTTTTCCAAACTCAAAAACATTTAGCAGCTTTAATATTAGTAAAACCGGAACTTACAATTCAATGAGTGGCACTACTTCAATAATTGCTGATGGAGATGATGGATATATTAGTATGGATATACCTGGAAAAAGCACAGGACAGTACATTATTGGAGGAGCGACGCCATTACTTACTTGCTTTATAAATATTTCAGCATATTCTTTTTCTAATGATTTAATTAGTGGAACAATTAATGTTACAAAATATAGTAGTGTAGGAGGTTTAATTGAAGGAAATTTTACCGGTAAAATTACTAATGCGGGTGATACAGCAACTATTACTAATGGAAAATTTTCAGTTGTTAGACAAGCTGATTATCAGCAACCTGATAAATAAATTTGTTTATTTTTTATGCTTAAAAACCCTTCATAATCCGGAGGGTTTTTTATTTTTATAAATTATTTTTTTAGATGTTTGCGATTTATATTTAATTTATATAAGTTTGTTATAAAATTTAAAAATAAATGAACAAAATAATAATAATATTATTATTTAATTTACTTTTATATAACCTAACTATTGCTCAAAATAATAAACAATTAGATAGTTTATCATTAAAACTAAAAACTATTAGTAATGATACCAACAAAGTAAATATTTTAAACCAAATATCAGATATATTATCCGATTCCAAACCTGATGAAGCAATTAAGTATGCACAGAAGGCAAATTTGCTAAGTAACAACCTTAATTTTAAAAAAGGCATTGCAAAAAGTTTATCAATAAAAGGAAGAATATTTCAAATAAAAGGAGATTATAATAAATCAATTTTATTTTTTGAACAGGCTTTAAAAATCAATATAGAAATAAATAATAAGCAGGAAATTAGTGAAACAGAAAAGTATATTGGAATTATTTATGAAAAACAAAGAAAATATGATAAAGCATTAACCTATTATCTTAAATCATTAAAAAACAAACAAGAAATTAATGACAGGAAAGGAATTGCATCCGGATACAATAATATAGCAACAATATATTTATACCAGTTAAATTTTGATATAGCTAAAGAATACTATTTTAAAGCTTTGAAAATAGTAGAAGAATTAAATTTCAAAATAGGAATAGCAACTATTTTAAGCAATATCGCTACAATTTATTTTCAGCAGGATAGTATTCAAAAAGCAATAAAATATAATCTTAAATCTTTAAAAGTAAGAAAAGAAATAGGTAATAATTATGGTATTGCCCAAAGTTTAAACAATATTGGAAATTGCTATTCTAATAAAAAAATAAAAATGTATGATTCTGCATTATATTATTATAAACAATCATTGGTAATTAAAGAGGAAATAGGAGATAAAAATGGCATTGCAAGTACTTATATTAGCATAGGAGGAGGGCTCTTTAAACAGGAAAAAAAGTATTCAGATGGTATAAATTATTTAAAAAAAGGGTTGGAAATTTCTAAAGAAACCGGAGATATTGATTTAAGTAAAAATGCATATGATAATTTATCTGAAATTTATTCCATGATAAATGATTATGAAAACGCTTATAAAAGCCATGTTGAATACTCAAAATATAATGACAGCATTCTTAATAAAGAAAACAGCAGGGCGGTATCTGAACTTCAGGAACAGTATAATGCAAAAGAAAGGGAACAGGAAATATTAGTTAAAAACAATGAGATTCAGAAAAATGAATTAAAAATCAAACAACAAAAAACATTTCAGTCAGGTTTGATAATTGGTATATTATTATTGCTTGCTCTTGCTATTGTTATATTAAATGGATACAGACAAAAGAAAAAAGCAAATATTTTACTTGCATCTCAGAACGAAGAAATTCTTCAGCAAAAATCAGTTATTGAAGAAAAAAACAGGGATATAATGGCAAGTATTACTTATGCAAAACGTATCCAGGATGCTATTTTACCTCCCGATAAACATGTAAAACAAATTCTTGATAATTACTTTATTTTATTTAAACCTAAAGATATTGTAAGCGGAGATTTTTATTGGATTCATAAAAATGAAGATAAAACACTATTTTCCGTTGTTGATTGCACAGGTCATGGAGTGCCGGGGGCTTTTATGAGCATTGTTGGATATAATGGACTAAATCAGGCGGTTGCCGAACTTGGATTTGCTACACCGGGGAAATTGCTTGACAAACTTAATGAAATTGTTGAATTAACTCTCCATCAATCAGGCAAATACGATGTTAAGGATGGAATGGATTTAGCTTTATGCTCATTTGATAAAAAAACAGGAGAACTTGAATATGCAGGAGCAAATAACCCTCTTTATTTGGTCAGAGCTACAAATAATAATTTAATTATTAATAATATAAAAATTGAGCCTTCATTAGTTTTAAATGAAACTTATCTTTATGAAATTAAAGCAGATAAACAACCAATAGGAGCTTACTCTGAACGTCAGAATTTTACAAATCATAAAATTTTACTTGAAAAGGGAGATTCGGTTTATGTTTTTTCAGATGGTTTTGCCGATCAGTTTGGAGGACCTGAAAATAAAAAGTTCAAATACAAACCCTTTAAGCAACAATTATTGACAATGGAAAAATGCTCTTTAGATGAACAAAAAATTAAACTTAATAAAACAATTGAAGACTGGAAAGGACTAAATGAACAGGTTGACGATATTTGTGTTATTGGTGTTAAATATTAGGTTTATTAAAACAATTGATAAAATAAAGTTTTCAGCATTAGTGATTTTATTGCTTTTTATTTCTTCATGTTCTGTTTCTAAAAAATTAAATAATTCAAATACAAAAAACAATTACGAATCAAACGAAAATAAACATAAAAAGGAATTTTATAAAACCTATTCCGAAAAATTCAAAATAAACCTTGCCGGTAATGAAAAACAGGAACTGATTTTATTTATTGATAAATGGATTGGAGTACCATATAAGTCCGCAGGAAACACTTTTAATGGGGTTGATTGCTCAGGACTTGCCGCAAATTTATATGATGAAGTATATAATATTAAGATCAGCCGTACAGTAAAAGCTATATATAATGAAACCATTCCTGTTAAAAAAGAAAACCTGAAAGACGGAGATTTTGTATTTTTTAAAATTGGAAAAGCGAATGATGTTAACCATATTGGAATTTATATAAGTAATAATAAATTTGTACACTCAAGTACCAAAAAAGGAGTTATAATAAGCGATTTGGACGAAGATTATTATAAAAAATATTTCTTTTCTGGAGGAAGAGTAAAAAATAAATAATTAATATTTTGAATAAAAATTATCAGGGGCAGATATCGGTTTTTATAGCAAATTTAATTTATGGGTTAAATTATATAATTGCCAAAGAATTAATGCCTTATTACTTTTCACCAAGAGCTGTGATATTTTGCAGGGTAAGCGGTGCAATGGTTTTATTCTGGCTTTTTCATATATTATTTGTCAGGGAATCAGTCAGCAAAAAAGATTTATTAAGACTTGCTTTTTGTGCTTTTTGGGGAATAGCTGTAAATCAGATTATGTTTTTTGAAGGACTTAACCTTACAACTCCTATAAATTCTTCAATAATTATGACAGTAAATCCTGTACTTGTTCTGATATTTTCATATTTTATTATTAAAGAAAAAATTACATTAAAAAAAATCATTGGGATTTCACTTGGTGCTACAGGTGCAATTATTTTAATTTTAAATATCGGAGATTTTTCTTTGACTTCAAAAACTTTTACGGGAAATTTATTCATTCTAATTAATGCTGCGTCATTTGCACTTTATCTTGTATTATTAAAACCTTTAACAAGTAAATATAAAACAGCAACAATAATGAAATGGATATTTATTTTTGGGTTTTGTTATATTTTTCCAATATGTATAAAAAATTTTATTGATGTAAAATGGGAAATAATTCCGGTTAATATATGGCTATCATTATTATATGTAATAATTGGAGCTACTTTTTTCGGATACTTGCTATATAACTGGGCTTTAAAATTTATTAGTGCATCAGCAACGAGTTTTTATATTTATTTTCAACCTTTCTTTGCTGCTTTATTTGCATTGATGCTTGGAAAAGACACACTTGATATTATTAAAATAATCTCGGCAATATTAATTTTTTCAGGAGTGTATTTTATAAATAAGAAATAAATTGAATAAAATTTATTTTGCTGTTGTGCGATTTGTAACTACGGAATCATAATATATTATTATACAGATATTTATAAACTGTCTTTTATTTAATTCGAAGTTACAAACTTCAAATAACTGAAACAAAAAATAAATTATTTGCTTATATCCCAGTTAATTTCCACATCCCAACTGGCACGGACTTTAATATTATCATTATAAAATTTGATATTTTCGGGCTGTATTTTTTTATGGTAATTACCTGTAGTCCATTTTGAATCGTTATTATCGTCATAAATAATTTTAAAATAGTAAATTCCGGGAATAACATTATTTATATTAATTTTTTTATCTTTATTAAGTTTAAACTCTGAATATAAATTATTATTTTCAGAAAACATTTGTAATATTATATTAGATTTTACATTCGTAACAGTTAATATTATGTTGCCATAATTTTCAGATGACTGGGTTTTAAAATTTACAGCTAAAGTATCATGGTTTAAATTATAAATGTCATTAATAGCACCGGGCAAAATAAGCAATTTATAATTTGTATTTTCTTTCCATGTGTTTTTAATATAAAATTTTCTAAGATTAAGACTATCTTTATTATACGAATATTTTACAGGCGTTTTTACAGAATCATTTTTTATTTCTGTTAAAATTATTTTATCATAATTTATTTCCGAAATTGGATAAGCAGATTCAATAATTATATTTTTATTTAAATCAAGAACAGTGGATTTATTTATATTACATTTCAAAATATCTTTTTTCAATGTTTTATTGTCTTTTTTAATTGTTGATTTATCATAAAATACACGTTTTGCAGTATCTTTTTGTAAAATAATTTTTTCATCAAAATCTTTATCCTGATATTTTAAAATAAAGTTTAGAGTATCCATATTGCTTATTAATGTATCAGTAATCCAGCAAATTATAGTGTCATTTGTAAAGTTTCTTTCAATAACATTCCATTTGTTTTGAACATTAAATTTGTATGGTATTATTTCAACCGGATTAATCATTGGTTTGCTGAAAATAAAAACACATTTGTTTTTCTCTTTTCTTTCGGTTCTTGATAAGTATAGTTTTTGGCGGTCTTCCTGAAAAGTTTTTAATATAATATATTCAGGCAAATATTGAAAAACAGTATGCTTAATAACTGAATCTTTTTTTATTGTATCTGAGATTTCTTTTCGTATTACCTTAGGAATTATTAAAGAATCATAAAAAGCAAAATCTTCATTAGGTAAATCAAATAAAAAATTAGAATTTATATCATTTAGTCCGAAAATGTGATAATTACCTTCATGGATATTACTAATAAAAAACTCTCCATTTGAATTTGTTTTTGATATGTAATTCGGAATATTTTTTATAACAGATGAATCAGACAGATCTTTATGTAAAACAACAAAAATATCTTTTGCCGGAGATAAATCATTTGAATTAATAACTCTTCCCTTAATTACAAGAGAATCAATACTTGAACCTGTAGAAAAAGTATATTGATAATTGTTTAAAACATTATTCTCTGTAATATCTGCAATTGCATTCTGAAAATATAAAGAATAAGTAGTATTTGCTTTTAGAGTATCAAAAAATTTGATTATAATACTTTTTCCTTTAATTTTAACTTCAGGTTTATTATCAAGCGGGGGAGAAATAATCAGTGATTTAGTAATATTCCTTAATGCAATATATTCATCAAAATAAATTTTAATTTCTTTCTCGTTAAAATTTATTGAATAATTCGCAGGAGAACAATTAAGAACTCCCGGAGGAATATTATCAATATCTCCGCCTGTTGGAGCAATTATATTAGCACAAGAGAATAAAAATAACGTGCTAAATACCAATAATATATTATTTATAAAATGTTTAAACAAAATAAAAAAATATTTTGCTACAAACTTAGAAACTTTATCTGGAATTATTAAATCCAATATGCATAATAGTTTATAAAAATTTATGATTTCTGATTTTAAAGTAAAAATGAAAAAAACTTAGGAAATAATCGTTTTATTTAAATTATTCTAAAATATTTGTAATAAATTGTTAAGTAATATGTTATAATTAATATCGAACAGATTAAATAGATCGAAATTTAAAAATCAGCAATCGAAAATAATCTTAATAACCGGTTTCTGAACAGGCACAAATAAAGAGGAATTAAAATTTATTATTAAAATACAATTAAATATATAATTTTGAAGTTTGTTTTTTAATATCTAAACGCTAAATATTATGGTATTAAATTTTATTACATGGAATGTAAATCCTGACATTTTTCATTTAGGACCTTTAACTGTAAGATGGTACGGATTATTATTTGCAAGTGGTTTTTTCTTTGGCTATTTGATAATGGCAAAAATTTTTCAAAAAGAAAATATTCCTCAGCCTATACTTGATAAACTTACTTTATATATGGCATTGGGAACAATTTTAGGTGCAAGATTAGGACATTGTTTATTTTATGAACCTGCTTATTATTTATTGAATCCACTTGAAATTCTTTTTATCTGGCACGGAGGACTTGCAAGTCATGGTGCAGCAATAGGTATAATACTTGCATTATATTTATTTGCAAAAAAAACCAAAAAGCCATTTTTCTGGATACTTGACCGTATTGTTATTGTAGTAGCATTATCAGGATTTTTGATCAGAATCGGGAATCTTATGAATTCAGAAATTGTTGGAAGAGCAACAGATTTACCTTGGGGGTTTATTTTTGAAAGAGATGTTGAACTTAAAGGAGCGCCACGACATCCTACTCAGATTTACGAAGCATTAGTTTGTTTGGTAATTTTTATAATTCTATTAATTTGGTACAAAAATAATTATAACAAAAAAGTTCATGGTTTTGCTTTCAGTATTTTTTTAATCATCCTTTTTGTATTCCGTTTTTTTGTAGAATTCATAAAAGATGTTCAGGTTAATTTTGAAAATAATATGATGTTTGATATGGGGCAGATATTAAGTATCCCGTTTGTTTTACTTGGAATTATATTACTTTTCAGATATTACAAACAGTTAAAAGCAAAAAATATTTAATTATAGTAAGCACTTGGCAGAATTATTTGTTTGATATGCAATTCTTTGCAAGTTTTAAGTTGAAAAATACTTTGGTCAATTTTTAATTGAGTTCTATTTCCCCATCAAAAACAAATGTTGCAGGTCCTTCAAGCCAAATATTTTCAAAGATTTTGGATTTTTCAAAGCCAACCTTCAGATTTCCACCTTTAGTAGTAATTTTATAATTATTGATTTCTGACTTTGTTTTTAAAGATGTAGCTATTGCTGATGCAACAACTCCTGTTCCGCATGAATAAGTTTCATCCTCAACGCCTCTTTCATAAGTTTTTACAGAAATTGTATTGTCATTTTCTATTTTTACAAAATCAACATTAATACCATCAATTTTAAATTTATCGCTGTACCTTATTTTTCTTCCTTCTTCAAAAACATTAATAGTTTCAATGTTGTCAACAAATTTTACAAAATGTGGAGAACCTGTATCAATAATATAACCATTTTGACAGTTATCTGAATATTTTTCAATTGATTGTACATCCTGAAATTTTAATTTAATTATATTATTTTCAATAGAACCAATGTAAATTTTATTATAAGCTACAAACTTTGTTGAATTTTTAATCAATCCAAGTTTTTTTGCAAAAGAAATAATACATCTTCCTCCATTTCCACACATAGTGCCTTTTTTACCGTCAGAATTAAAATATATCATTTCGAAATCGTATGTGCTGTGATTTTCAATTAGCATCAACCCGTCTGCACCTATGCCAAAACGTCTGTTACATAGTTCTGAAATTAAAGTATAATTGGTTTTATCAAAGAATTTATTTCTATTATCAATAATTATGAAATCATTACCGGTACCGTGATATTTAAAAAAATGGACTGTCATAAAAAGTTAAATTCTGTTAAAAAAATAATATTAATAAAAATATCTGCGTTAAAATTACGCAAAATTAACATAAAAAAAATATAGGCATAAATTTTGATAAAAAGGGATTAAAAATTAAAAAAAGTATTTTTATGAAAAGATTTAGAGATTTATTTATTGCTGCATTTTTTGGTGGCTTGATTTCTGTATTTGCTTTTTCTTTTTTTAATAAAAAAGCGTTTTATGAAAACACATCACAGGAAAAAACTCCTGTAAAACTTACTTCATTTAGTGGAAATATTGCAGGAAGTACAGATTTAACTTTAGCAGCAGAAAAGATAGTGCCTGCTGTGGTATGTGTTAAAACACAATCTCAACAGTATTATCAAAGTTATAATAGCATTATTGATTTTTGGTTTGGATCACCAAGCCAGACTCCTTATCAGCAATCAGAATTTGGTTCAGGTGTTATTATAACAAATGATGGTTATATTGTTACTAATAATCATGTAATTCAAAACTCTGATAATATTGAAGTTGTATTAAATAATAAACGATCGTATTCTGCAAAACTTATAGGAACTGACGCAACCACAGATATAGCACTATTAAAAATTGATGAAAAAGATTTGCCTTTTATTAGCTATGGTAATTCTGATGAAATAAAAGTTGGTGAATGGGTATTGGCAGTAGGCAATCCTTTTAATCTTTCCTCAACTGTTACTGCCGGTATTATAAGTGCAAAGCCAAGGAATATTGATTTAACAACAAATTATAATATTGAATCTTTTATTCAGACTGATGCTGCTGTAAATCCCGGAAATAGCGGAGGAGCATTGGTAAATTCAGTTGGCGAATTAATTGGTATTAATACTTCAATTGTAACAAAAACCGGTGTATATATGGGATATTCTTTTGCAATCCCTTCAAATATTGTGAAAAAGGTTGTAAGTGATATAATTGAATTTGGAGAAGTTCAAAGGGCGTATCTTGGTGTAAATATAATTGACCTTAATGCTAAAATAGCAGGGGAACTGGGAATTAACCAAACAGAAGGTCTTTATGTTAATGATATTATTCAGGGTAGCGGTGCATCAGAATCGGGAATTTTAAAAGGAGATATCATTATAGGGATTGGGGATATTTCTATTAAAGATAATGCAGGATTACAGGAACAATTAAGTAAATATCGCCCGGGAGATAAAATAAATATTTCTGTTTTAAGAAATAATAAAAGTATTATTATTCCAGTAACTCTTAAAAATATTAACGGAGACACCCGTATTATTAAATCTGAAACATATAGTGCAATGGGTGCTCAATTTAAGGATTTGAGTAATAGTGATAAACAAAAATTGCAGATTGAATATGGAGTACAAATTATAAAACTGTCACAAGGGGCCTTAAAAAATCAGGGAATTAATGAGGGTTTTATTATTACTAAAATAAACAGAAAGCCGGTTAATACTGCAGCAGATGTTGTTAATACCTTAAATAGAAACAAGGGAAGAATTATACACATAGAAGGTGTTTATTCAAACGGAATGTATGCGTATTATACTTTTAGCTTATAAAAATTTGAATACTTAAAATTCACCGTTAAGTATAGAGAGAGAGTTACTATCTTTTGATACAAAAGTTGCTGTAAAGCAATTTAATAAGACATTTTATAACTAATATTATATATAGCGTTTTTTTAGGGTGTTAATTATTTTTTGTCAAATATTTCATTCATATAATCAATCTTACTAATTTTTAAAAACGAATCGAACTGAGTATTTCCAGAATTTTCTTTTTTTAGCTTTCTTAATTCATCTTTGCCTGCCTGTTCTTGTCCAAGTAATATAAGCGATACGGATCTATTAAATCTATTTATTGCAATATTATTTTTCTTGTCAGAGCATAAAATCCTTGAATCATATATCATTATACTTTTCTTGTAATAATATTTTGCATTAATTGTATCGCCTAATCTATCATATAACATACCGGCAAATGTCCATCCCTCAGCCAAATCTGGTTTAGCTTTAATCTGGTTTTCAGCTTCAATAATTGCTTTTTGTAGTCTTTCATTTCGCAATAAATTGTAATCTTGTTGCCGTATGCAATATAATAGGATTTATCTATATCTGTTGCTTTGTCTAATAAAATTAATGCACTATCAAGTTTTCCCTTAGCAATCAATGAAACAGCGTTATTATTTAAGTCAATTGCGTGTTGATTATACTTTGGATTTTTATCTTGACTTGTGCAAGAATTAAGCAATAACGAAATCATTATAATTGAAATCAAACGCATCATAGTGTTTCGGTTTAAATACACTAAGCAAGAATATAAGAATTTTCATTTATTTTTGCTTTATCACATTTATTATACTTAAGAAAAATTAATTAGAACAAATATACAATTTCTCAATAAACGTTGAACATTTTTTTTAGCTATTAAATATATTTTCGGTTATAGGTTTTATAATAGTTAATGTTAAAATGTAAAAAAGAGTATTATTCCCTGTTAAAAAAGAAAAAATCAAGGTGAAATATTTTATATATTAGTTAAAAAGTTATAAATTACACTAGTATCAATAACATTGAAAAGAATTTGCTGTGTTATCAAAATTATTTTTTAAATTTGCATTATTATATTAAGTTTATTTCAATTTGTTGAAATTTAATCCATTAATTGTAAATGATTGTTATTTTAGCATATAACATGGGCAATGTAGGTTCGGTTTTGAATATGATAAAAAAAATCGGGTATGATGCAAAAATTACAAGTAATAAGGAAGATATATTAAATGCAGAAAAAATAATAATACCTGGCGTTGGTGCTTATAATAATGGAATAGAAAATTTAGTAGATTTAAAATTAATTGAGATATTAAATAAAAAAATTATAGTTGATAAAATACCGGTTCTTGGTATTTGTCTTGGAATGCAGTTGATGGCAGAAAGTAGCGAAGAAGGTACTTTAACAGGATTAGGTTGGATTAAAGGAAAATTCGTTAGATTTAATAATAATTTAAATAATACTCTTAAAGTTCCTCACATGGGATGGAATTTCGTTAGTATAAAAAAACAAAGTAGAATATTTTTTAATCTTCCTGAAAACCCAAGATTCTATTTTGTACATTCATATTATGCATTACTGGAAAATAATGAAGATATACTTACAACAACAAATTATGGGCATGAGTTTGTGTCATCATTTGAAAGAGAAAATATTATTGGTGTTCAGTTTCACCCTGAAAAAAGTCATAAATATGGAATGACAATATTAAAAAATTTTATAGAGCTTTATTAATTATGTTCGTAAACAGGATTATTCCTTTACTTTTGTATTCTCATGGAGGACTTGTAAAAACAATAAAATTTAACAATCCTACTTATATTGGTGATCCTATAAATGCTGTTAAAATTTTTAATGAAAAAGAAGTTGATGAATTATTATTTATAGATATTGATGCAACTAAAGAAAAAAGAAAACCTGATTTTGAATATATTAAAAACATAACAGAAGAATGTTTTATGCCTTTGTGCTATGGAGGAGGTATAACTACTATTGATGATATAAAAAGAATAACCGGAATTGGTGTTGAAAAAATTGCTATAAATTCACAAGCGTTTATTAACCCTAAACTTGTTGAAGATGCTGCAAAACTTTTCGGTAGTTCTACAATAGTTGTATCAATTGATGTTAAGCAAAGTATTCTTGGGCAATACAGTGTTTCATTATTTAATGGGACAAAGAATACTAAAATAAATCCTGTTGATTTTGCCAAAGAAATGCAAAACTACGGAGCAGGTGAAATTTTGCTTAATTCTGTTAACAAAGAAGGAAAGATGAACGGATTTGATTTAGGCTTAATAAAATTAGTTACTGATGCTGTTAATATTCCTGTAATTGCATGTGGAGGGGCAGGCTGTTTGCAGGATATTAAATTGGCATTAGAAAATGGTGCTTCAGCAGTAGCTGCTGGAAGTATGTTTGTATATAATGGAAAATACCATGCTGTATTAATTAATTACCCAACACAATCAGAAATACAAGAAACAATAAATTAATGAAACAAAATAACCAAAATTATAAAATTTGTAGCAGGTGTATCTTAGATACAAATGACTATCCTGAAATATCTTTTGATAGCAATGGAGTTTGTAATATTTGTAATACTTATGATAATTTAGCAAATAGAACAATATATAAAGGTAAAGAAGCAGAAGAAAAATTATCAGGTATAATTTCAAAAATAAAAGCAAAAGGAAAAGGGGGAAAGTACGATTGTATTATCGGAATAAGCGGTGGTGTTGACAGCACATATCTGACATATCAGGCAAAACTTTTAGGATTAAAACCTATTGTTGTTCATTTTGATAATGGATGGGACTCTGAACTTGCTGTAAACAATATTGAAAATATTACAAAAAAGCTTGGTTTTGATTTATATACTTATGTTATTAATTGGAATGAATTCAGAGATTTACAAGTTTCATATTTTAAAGCTTCTGTTGTTGATATTGAGGTAATTACAGATCATGCAATAACAGCAACATTATTTAAAATTGCAAGGAAATTCCATATAAAGTATATTTTAAGTGGGGAAAATACTGTAACAGAGGGAATTTTACCTCCAAACTGGGTTCATAATAAAAGTGACTTTATGAATATCAGGGCAATACATAAACGTTTTGGGAAGGTTAAACTTAAAACATACCCACATTTAACATTTTTATCAAGATTATTTTATTCAAATATTATTAGAATCGAATCTGTAAAATTGCTTGATTATATTACATATAATAAGGATATTGCAAAATCAGTTATAAAAAATGAATTAGACTGGCGGGATTATGGAGGTAAACACTATGAATCAATATTTACAAGGTTTTACCAAGCTTACATTTTGCCTAATAAATTTAAGATAGATAAACGGAAGTCGCACTTATCAACTTTAATTTGTTCTGGACAAATTACGAGGGAGCAGGCAATCGCAGAAATAGCTTTACCTATTTACGATGAAAAAAAATTAAATGAAGACAAACAATATGTATTAAAAAAATTAGGCTTAAGCGAAACAGAATTTGAAAATATTATGCAACTGCCAATAGTTAAGCATACTGATTATCCATCAATAATGAATATTTATAAAAAATTGAGAATAATTAAATATCAGCTTAAGAAATTGCAATTTAATTTTAAGAAGCAATAATGGTAATTAAAAATTTTTTATTTCACAGAATATCACCGATAAGAGATAAATTATGGGATCCAATGTCTCCTGAACTTTTTGATAAAGTTATAAATTATATAAATAAAAATTATCATATTGTAAGTCTGGAAAGTTATTATCTGTCATCAGCTAAAGAGAAATATTCTAAACCTCTTGCAACTATATTATTTGATGATGGGTATAAAGACAATATTGATTATGCTGCCGATATTTTAAAAAAATATAATTGTTCCGCATCGTTTTATGTTGTTACCGATTGTATAGATAAAAACATACCTACATGGACATATATTTTTGAATATTTATTTCAGAATACGCAAAAATTATCTGTTGATTTTAATAAGGAAGATATTCCAGAAATATTTAAAATCTCTACTTGGTCTGATAAAAATGAAAGAATTGAATATGCAAGAAAATTTAAACCATATTTAAAACAAGTCAGTCATAATAAAAGAGAGTCAATTATAAATTGTATAATGCTTAATTTTGATGATGTTTTGCTACCAAAAACAATGATGAGTTGGGATGATATAAATGAACTTAGTGATTCTGGTTTTATTATAGGTTCACATTCTGTAACACACACAATGCTTGCAACAATAGAAGATAAAAATTTGTTATATAGAGAATTAAATGATTCTGCAAAAATAATATCAGAAAAAACAGGAAAATATCCTATTACAATTTCATATCCTATTGGTAGTTACGACAATCAGGTAATAGAATATTCTAAGAAATGCGGTTATAAATTGGGACTTGCTGTAAAACAAAGATTTTACGATTCAGAAAAAGATAATTTATTTGAAATTCCTCGAGTTGAGCTTTATAATGAATCATGGTTTAAAACTAAGCTAAGAATTAGCGGAACTTTAGAAATAATTAAAAAAATAATAAGATAATTATGAACAATCCTACTGTATTAATTTGGTGCGGTAATCAGCCAAACCAAATTGCGTTATCATGTAAAATTGCTGAAAAATTTAATCTTATTGGAATAGTTGCTGAATCAAAACGTAAAAAGAAAAAAATCAGTTTAAAAATTTTTATTAAAATTTATCATAAACTGCTTTTTAAAAAAGTTGATAATGCTTGGTTTGGCTTATTAAAATATTATAAATCAAAATATCCGAAATTTCCTGAAACAGAACTGTTAATAACAAACGATATTAATTCTGATGAAGTATATTCTTTTTCTCAGAAAAAAAAGCCTGATCTTATAATTGTTTCGGGAACACATTTAATTAAAGGAAAGCTTTTAAACCTATCACCTTCAATCGGGATATTAAATTTACATACAGGGATTTCTCCATATATTAAAGGAGGGCCTAATTGTACAAACTGGTGCTTGTCAAATGACGAGTTTCATTTGATTGGAAATACTATTATGTGGTTAAATGAAGAAATTGACGGAGGAAGAATTATATCAACAGAATTTGTTGAATTTACCGGTAAAGAAGATTTAAAAGAAATTCATTTTAAGGTAATGGAAAGTGCACATAATTTATATCTCAGGTCTATTGAAAAAGTATTGTCAAATCCATCCGGATACAAAGGTATAAAGCAGGAAGAAATAGGTGCCAGCAAATTGTACAGCTCAAAAAAATGGGGGTGTAATCAAAAAAGACGACTTTTATTTAATATCAGAGGAAATAGATTTTATGAAATTGTTAACTCTGAAAAATATAAGAAGGAGAAAGATAAAATTAAATTGGTAGAATTAAAATAATTTACTTCTTGAAAAAAATAATTATTCTGGCTTTTGATTTTCCTCCATATAATTCTATAGGAGCACAAAGACCTTATGGTTGGTTTAAATATTTTAAGGATTATGGTTTTTACCCTATTGTTTTTACTCGTCATTGGAATGAAAATATTTTAAATGAAGTAGATTATATAAAACCATCCTTAAATAAATCAGCAGAGTATGATATAAGTAATTCAGGAACTATTGTCAGGTTGCCGTATAACCCAAATTTAAGAGATAAATTGCTAATAAAATATGGTTTTTCAAAATATAATAGTTTTAGAAAACTTTTGACTTTTTATTATTCATTTGCTCGTTTTATCACATTTAAAGCAGATAATACTTCAAATATATTTTATGAAGCAAATAAGTATATATCGAATAATAAATGTGATTATATAATTGCATCAGGTGAGCCGTTTATATTATTTCGTTATGCGAGCATTTTATCTAAAAAGCATAAAATTCCCTGGATTGCAGATTATCGTGATGGATGGTCAACTAATTTATCTTCAAAATATTTTTCACGATTAAAAGTATTTTTAAATACGAAACTTAATGGTTATTTTGAAAATAGATATATTGCCAACTCAGAATTTCTTATTACGGTATCTGATTTCGCAAAAAACGAACTATCAAAAATACATCAAAATAAGATCATACATTTGATTTCTAATGGTTATTTTTTAGAAGAATATGAAAATTTATTTGATGTAAAGCAGGATAAAGAAAAATTCATAATATCTTATGCAGGAAGTTTGTACCCATTTCAGCCGGTTGAATTATTTTTAGAAAGTATAAAAGATTTTATTGAAACTGAAAATGTTCAAAATATTGAAATTGTTTTTTATGGATTAAAATTTTATGAAGAACAGGAAAAACGAGTCCTAAATTATGATTTGGCATTAAATAAGTATATTAAAACAACACATAGATTACCTAAAATTAACTTATTTTCAAAGTTGAAAAAATCACACGTACTTCTTTTATTAGCAAGTGATACAGTTGATGGTTCATGTGCCAAGATATATGATTATCTGCCACTTAATCGTAAAATACTCCTGGCTAAAAACGATAATGGAATATTAGAAAAAATTATTGATAATTGCAATGCCGGATATAAGTGTTCAACTAAAGAAGAAATTATAAACGCAATTAAAGTAATGTATAATGATTTTATTGAAAGGGGAGAGGTTTTACAACAAACAACAAATATTGAAAATTATAGCAGAAAATATCAAACTTCATTATTAGCAGACTTAATATTAAACAGGTAACGACAAAATGAAACTTTTATGTGTGGAATAACCGGGTTTTATTCAAAAAGCAGCAGATTTACAAGATCGGACTTAGAGCAGATGACTCTTTCTTTAGAACATAGAGGCCCTGATGCAAGTGGCTTATATTTTAATAAAATTGTTGGACTCGGACATCGCAGGTTAAGCATAATTGATTTATCTGAATCAGCAAACCAACCAATGTATTCTCATTGTAAAAGATATGTAATGGTTTACAATGGAGAGGTATACAATTTTAAAGAAATTTCAAAAGAATTACAGAACCAATACCCCGATTTAAAACTTGATACATCTTCAGATACCGAAGTTCTTCTTGAAGCATTTGCGAAATGGGGAATAGGCTTTGTAAATAAACTAAACGGGATGTTTTTAATTGTAATATATGATACAATTGAAAACACTCTTTATTTATTTCGTGATAGAATAGGCATTAAACCATTGTATTATTATTGGGATGGTGAAAATTTTGCTTTTTCTTCAGAAATAAAAGCATTATTAAGATGTTCGTTTATAAAAGATAAATGTAAAATTAATTCAACTGCTGTAAACGAATATTTATATTTGGGCTATATTCCTGAACCATATTCTATTTATAATAAAATTTATAAATTTCCATCAGGAAGTTATGCTACTTTCAAAAATACTGAATTTCAAATAAATAAATATTGGGATATTGCTGATAAAATTTCTGAGAATATTTTATTTAACGAGTGTGATGCAAAAAAACAACTTAAGGAATTAATAATAAGTTCAGTAAAATACAGGCTAATTAGCGATGTGCCTTTTGGAACTTTTTTAAGTGGCGGAATTGATTCAAGTTTGGTAACTGCAGTAGCACAAAGTGTTTCAGACAATCCGATAAATACTTTTTCAATTGGATTCAAAGAATCAAAATATAATGAATCGAATTACGCCAGAAAAGTTGCAGAATATCTTAAAACAAATCATCACGAATTTATTGTTAGCGAAAAAGATGCTATAGAACTGATTCCTTCACTTCCTTTTGTTTATGATGAACCTTTTGCAGATGGTTCTGCTATTCCTACTATGCTTGTGTCAAAACTTGCCCGTCAATATGTTACAATGACTTTATCGGGTGATGGAGGAGATGAATTGTTTATGGGTTATGGTGCATATAACTGGGCAAATAGACTTTCAAATCCTTTAATACATTTATTGAGGAAGCCAATTTCTTCTTTACTTTCATTAGGAAATGACAGGACAAAAAGAGTATCAAATCTTTTTAAGTATGAGAATTTAGATTCAATAAATAGTCATATATTTTCTCAAGAACAGTATTTTTTTTCACATGATGAAATAGCCAGCATATTAAACCCTGAATTTTATAGTGAGTTTATTTTAAATGAAAATATTGTTAATAATAAAAGAAATCTTACTCCTGCAGAAAAACAATCAATTTTTGATTTGAAATATTATTTAAAAGATGATTTGCTCGTTAAGGTTGATAGAGCAAGCATGAAATATTCTCTTGAAACAAGAGTTCCACTTTTAGATTACAGAATTATTGAGTTTGCATTGAATTTAACACCTGAACTAAAAATAAATAATAACGTTCAAAAATATTTACTTAAAGAAGTTTTATATGATTATATTCCGAAATCATATTTTAACAGGGCAAAATGGGGCTTTGCTCTGCCAATAGGAAAATGGCTTAAAAAAGAATTAAAATATCTTATAGAAATATATTTATCAGAAGAAATTATTAATAAATATGGTATTGTAAATTATAATTATACTCAAAAATTAATAAAACAATTTTTTTCAGGTAACAATTATTTATATAACAGGTTATGGGCTTTAATAGTCCTTCATTTGTGGTTAGAAAATAATAAGTAGTTTATATTTTATCAAAAAAATAATTTACTGAATATGAGTTGTTTCAACAATTAATGCAACAACTGTTTTATCTTTACTTTTAGCATCAAACCCTATTTGATTATTTTTTAAATATTGTACATTTGAAAAACTAACCATATTTGAAGATATTGCATTTTGTACTTTCTGCTGAAATGTACCTGTGGTCTGGTTTTGAACTTTTGTTCTTATTTCATCAATGTTTAAAGGGCTAAGTGAATAAAGCACACATAAAAAATCTGTACCGACTTTATTATCCATTTCAATATAATGATCTTCATCAGGAAGTGCAACATCGTTTTGTTTGTATGTTAATGCAGGACTGATTCCGGGAGCATAAGGAAAAATTTGGTATGTTTTGTTTGTAAGGTCAGAGCCAAAAGCATAAACAAAAGCAGGTTCATTATTTGATATATGAAGTCTGAATTTAGTTCCTGATTTATATTTATCATTCATTTTGTAAATATTATTATATAGAGTTGCTTTCATCTCATTACCATTGGATAAAATAAACTTAACTTTTCCTGAAAGTGACGCTTCCTGATTGTTGTTTTGATTTGAATTCAGCGGTTCAATCAATTCATATGCATATTTACAGAAATTACTATAATCATTATATTTTACCCATATATATCCTTGGTTTCCCCAATCTGCCCCCCAGCTGTTCTGTATTTCAAAAGCTCCCCCAAATTTATTGTCATCATAACCAATAACGCACATTGCATGACCGCCATAAGTACCATTAGGGTCTTCAGTTGGTTGCCAGCAATCAGTTGCATAATCAAATGATGAAGGAACAGCCATCCCAATAACGACAGGTTTATTTTCAGATAGACTTTTCTTTGTAGTTTGAATTTTAATACTTGAAACATCTGTTATATCAAATAGTTTAGCAAAATCTTTTATCTTATAATTTGATGCAAGAGTAAAAAGATTACTTGGAATTGAAGATGCACAATCCACATTAAAGTCATTGTATTTTGCCGCCCCTTTATCCTTTAGTATTGTTAAAGCGTCATTAATATATGTTCCATATTGACAATTATCATCTGTTTTCATTTTTATCTGTGCATAAACAAAAAGCGGAGAGAATGCATTACTGTTAATTTTTGTTTTATCTGTCCAGTTATTTTTTTGTGCTTCAATAATTGTCATAGCTGCATAAGTAGAAGACCATCCTACACAAGTTCCATACTGCCCTTGTGATTTTGGAGAAGGGCACCATTTTTTTAATGAGGCACTTGACGGAAGGCTGTAAAGACTTCTAACCAAAGGTGCTTTCATCGGGGTCGTTTTGTACTGGTCATCATTAAAAGACAACCCTGTTGCATGCTTTGAACCAGATTGAGCGAAAGTTAAGTTAACTGAAGCTAATATAATTGCAATAAAAAATATTCTTTTCATAAAATTATTTATTTTAAAAAATAAAAAAATTATTTAATTCAGATAAAAATTTGAGTTAATTATGATTTTATTTCCCTTCATTAAAAATAAAATCACTGAAAATTGATGAATTTTCCCATGGAACCTGTTGTTTATTTGATTTTTCATAAACACTTGATCTGACAGTTTTAAAAACGTCTTCAATTTTCATGTTTTTTTTCCCTAAAGCTTGTAATAATTCCT
>Ga0247841_10005459_pt1 | contig 20577 bp, 16 predicted proteins | sample LaCruzMarch2015__2_FD_192410 | JGI IMG/M metagenome (GOLD analysis project Ga0247841, IMG submission 192410) | Freshwater microbial communities from meromictic Lake La Cruz, Castile-La Mancha, Spain - LaCruzMarch2015_18m | ecosystem: Environmental > Aquatic > Freshwater > Lake | place: Spain... | reverse complement strand
ATCGTCGCTGCGCCCAGACCGGTAGGGCGGTCAGGCCCTTGACCGCCGCGGTCGTCGTTGCGCCATAGACCGGTAGGGCGGTCAGGCCCTTAACCGCCGCGGTCGTCGTTACGCCATAGAAAGGTAGGGCGGTCAGGCCCTTAACCGCCGCGGTCGTCGTTACGCCATAGAAAGGTAGGGCGGTCAGGCCCTTGACCGCCGCGATCGTCGCGGCGCCCTACCGCACCCGCCGGCCACGCCCGCGCAGGATCCACAACAGATTTGGCTACGTCAGGTTCGCATTTCCGCTTATATCGGAATTTCAGTAATGTTTCGTTGCGCAACAAAGTATGGTGCAGCACTGCTGCCGCCAAACGCCGTGCGGATCTCTGCGTCTGGCCTCCCCACCGATCCCAGCCGTTGGCGGGATCGGCGGGAGGAAAGAATTGGGAAGAGGCCGGCGCGCCTTTTTTGCTCAATCTTATTCACCCACGAACCTGTCAACGGCGGGATCGTGGGGGTCTCAGGCGCACCCACCCGCCCAACCCGTGTGCGCACTTGCGTTCGCCGTGTTTACTGAGTTTGCCTGTGCTTCTGTGTTTGCACCGCTGGATCTGGGGGAAGCCAAACGAAATTTGCGCTGTGGTTTAGACTGGGGGCACCGTCAATCTTCTGTCGTACGGTCGTTGCCGCCGGAATGTGGCCACGGCGCCCTCTGCTGCTGCTGAGTTTTCGGCTGCTTGGCGTCCAGAACTCCTGACATACCTTTCGCCACTTTCCTTATTTGACGGGCGTCACGGCGTGTTGCAGCAGCGGCAGGGTGCGGACCCTAACCTGTCCGCTTTTTTGGGAATCTGGTGTTTTGGGTGCCGTGTGGGTGGCGGAGTGCGGTTAGTAGTGGTGCCCCGACGGGGCAAAGGAATGTAGCCCAGGGCAACGCCCTGGGTAACGGCCCATGCCCATCCATTCCCGCCCTGACGGGGCGGGGGTAATCAAGGTGGTGAGACGGAGAAACGCCCGTCCTACCTGCGCCCCTACAGGGCGCACTGATCATCCCATGCATTTCCCAGGGCGTTGCCCTGGGCTGGTATACTCCGCACCGTTGGCGCGGCAGCGGCCTACGCAACGTGGTTTTCCGCACGCATCGCCGACAACGTGTCAACTTTCTGACGAAATATAGCGGACATTATGAACACCCCTATGTCAGGAGTTCTGGAGTCCCGCCGCTGGCGCATGCAGGTCAACGCAGAGACGCACTTGCTTGCACACCAAGTGACTGCGCAGCCGAGGTAGGGCAGGCTACCCAGTCCGCCACTGCGGTGCCGCTTGGCTTTGCGACGGGGCTGGCAATTTTATGTTGGAGAGCGGAGAGCCTGTCCTAACAAATGATATAATGGGCATGGAAAATGAGCTTGCAGCCGATGCTATGCAATTTATGAAGAAAGAAAATGTTATGCTGCTAATCAGCGCGGTGATTGCCTTGGCCGGCCTGATCGTTCAGCTATATATTGCCAGCGCTTTTGTCATCGCCTTCTTCATCCCCGCCAACGGCGTTGTGAAAATAACCACTGCGGCTGTTGATCGTGGTGACTGCATCGATCTCAAAGTGCGCGTCGCCAATGTGGATACCAGGCGATACTTGTCCAACTTCTATTTCTCCTTTATGAGTTACGAACGAGACGCGTACAAACTCGTTTTGACAAATATTGCGCCTGCAGTCGTGTACACAAACGAATACTATATATTCGGCCCAACAAACACATGGGATGACCAAGTCGTTGAGCTCGACCCAACGCTATCTATCACACGCGGCGAATCATTTCTTGCTGAATTTGTGCTGGTCAAGAACACCAAGAGACACATAGCCAAGATTTATGGCGATGTAGGATACCGTGGCCTGCGCTTTGTTGATTACGCCAGAACCACGGATTTTATCAGCCAGGATTTCACCGTGATTGTTCCGACAAACACGCAGGGCAACCTTGATTGACACGGTGGCGCAGGTGCGCTATACTAATATTCAACTGCACAATCTCCCGCTAACCAGGACAAGGAGGCGTACCATGAACCGTAGTTACCACATGTTCCTGCTGGCCCTCGTCATCTGTGCCTTGTCGCTCGACGCCGGCCTGTCACAACCGGCCACCGTGACCACCAGCAAGCGCGGCAAGACCAAGCTCATCGTCAAAGATTTGCTGATGACGCCCAGCCTGGCCGATGAACTGATGCGCACGAATCTGCTGGTCGTGCTGCAGTCGAATGCGTTTACGCAAGTCGCGCTCGGCCCGTGCGTCATGAAAGGCAAACCCAACAAGAAAACCGGCCTGGTCAACTTCTGGACATACAAATTCCACGACAAAGCAACCAAGCGCTCCGTGCAAGTCACCTATGCCACCAAAAAGAACAAGTTCTCCTTCAGAATCAACAAGGACATCGCCGATGACGTCGCCATCTGCGCGCCCGGCTGCGTGGCGGTGTCAAACGCGCTCAAGACCGTGCCGGGCGGCACGGTCCTGATGGGCGCCTCGAACGAGTACTTCATCGGCGACAGCAAAGAATCGCCGGTGCACGCGGTCAACGTCAGCACTTTCCTCATCCAAAACCACGAAGTCTCGAATGGCGACATGTGCCGCGTGCTGCAATGGGCGCTGGCGCAGGGCAAAGTGAATGCCACGGCGACCACGTTGCAGAACAGCCAGGGTCACACCCTGCGCTGCGCTGCGCGCGATGACGTGTCACCCGACAGCAGCGCCTTTCGCGGCGTCGGCTTCCGCTGCGTGCGCCGGCCATGACGCCGCGGCATCCCCTGCAGCGCGTTCCTCCCATCAGCAGCAAATGTCCGCATATGCTGCATGGCGGCGACTACAACCCTGACCAGTGGGTTTGTACCCCTGACGTATGGGACGAAGATATGCGCCTGATGCGCCGCGCTGGCTGTAATGCGATGACCGTCGGCATATTCTCCTGGGCATCCCTCGAACCACGGGAAGGCGTGTTTGATTTCGGCTGGCTCGATACGGTCATGGACAAACTCGCGGCGCAGGACGCCTTTGCCGTGCTCGCCACGCCCAGCGGGTCAAAACCGGCATGGTTGAGCGCGGCCTATCCGGAAGTCTGCCGTGTCAATGCGCAAGGCGTGCGCGAGCAGCACCAAGGGCGCCACAATCACTGCCGCACCTCGCCGGTGTACCGCGAGAAATGCCGGATCATCAACACCCTGCTCGCGCGCCGCTACAAAGCCCATCCCGCGCTGATTGTCTGGCATGTCTCCAACGAATACAATGGCGAAGATTGCCACTGTGCCCTGTGCCACGCGGCGTTCAGAAACTGGCTCAAGACACGCTACACCACGCTCGACGAACTCAATCATGCATGGTGGTCCCGCTTTTGGAGCCACACCTTCACTGACTGGTGTCAGATCGCGCCCGTTGATTCGGGCATCCATGGGCTCATGCTCGACTGGCAACGGTTCAAGACGGATCAGACCATCGACTTTTTCAAGAGCGAATGCGTGCCACTGCGGCAACTAACACCGACGGTGCCGATCACCACCAATTTCATGGGGTTCAGCCCGACACTCGACTACTGGAAATTTGCGCGCGAAGTGGATGTGGTCAGTTGGGACAGTTATCCGGCGTATCACGACCGCCCGGACGATTGGCTGAATGCGGTGGAGACGTCCCTCACCCATGACCTGAACCGCTCCTTCAAGCAAAAACCTTTTATGCTGATGGAGTGCTCACCGAGTGTCCAGAACTGGAAGCCCGTCAACAAGCTCAAGCGTCCGGGAGTACACACGGTGGAAGCACTGCAGTGCCTTGCCCATGGCGGCGACACCGTCCAGTACTTCCAGTGGCGCAAGAGCCGCGGCGGGTGTGAGAAGTTCCATGGCGCCGTGATTGATCACTATCCGGGCGAGCAGACGCGCGTGTTTCGCGAGGTCGCCAGCCTGGGCAAGATGCTGGCGTCGCTGGACAACATCGTGGGCACAACCACGCCGGCCGAGGTTGCGCTGCTTTACGACTGGGAGAACCGCTGGGCCCTTGATCAAACCGCCGGCCCTCGCAACGAAAAGAAAGAGTACCAGTCCACCTGCGTTGAGCATTATCGCCCCTTCTGGCATGCGGGCGTTGCCTGCGACGTTGTGAACGAGGATGCCGATTTCGCCGGGTACAAACTGCTCGTTGCGCCCATGCTATATATGATCCGGCCCGGTCTGGCCGAACGCATTGAGGATTTTGTCCGCCACGGCGGAACCTTCGTCACAACCTATCTTTCCGGCATTGCGAACGAGAGCGATCTCTGCTTTCAAAATGGTTTTCCGGGCCCGCTCCGCACGCTGCTGGGCATATGGGTGGAAGAAACCGACGCCTTGTACGATGGCGAAACAGTGAAGATCGTGGCGGCAGCCGGCAACGCGGCCGGCCTCGGCGGCACGTACTGCGCCGGCATCTTCTGCGATGTGCTCCATGCCGAGGGCGCGCAGGTCTTGGCGACGTACGGCAGCGAATTCTACCAGGGCACGGCCGCCGTCACCGTCAACGCTTTTGGGAATGGCAGCGCATACTACATCGCCAGCCGGAACGAACCGCGCTTCCACGACGATCTCTACCGGCATCTGATTGATGAACTCAAACTCCGGCGCGCGCTGGGTTGCGAACTTCCCGCGGGCGTCACCGCGCAAGTCCGCACCGACGGCACACACGAGTTCATATTTGTTCTGGGGTTCAATCGCGAAAGCGTCACCATCGAGCTGGGCAACACCCAGTATCGCGAGCACATCACCGGCACGCGCGTGGCGGGCACGCTGTGCCTGCCGCCCTACACCGCCAGGATCCTTGAGCGACTGGTTCCCGGGCAAGACAACTGAGGCGCCGCGCTGCCGCAGCTGCCGGCGTGAACGGGCTCAGGCCTTGACCGCGCCGGCGGTCAAGCCGCTGATGAATTCCTTTTGCAAAATGAAAAACAAAATCATCGGCGGGACAATCGACAGGAGCGTGCCGGCCATCAACATGCCATACTCGCTGCCATACGCCCCGCGCATCTGTGCCAATGCGACCGGCAGGGTGAAGCGCTGGGCGTTGTGCAGAATGATCTGCGGCCACATGAAGCTGTTCCAGTTGCCCATGAAGGCGATCAGGCAAAACGCGCCTATCATCGGCCGGGTCAACGGCAAGGCCACCTCCCAGAAAATACGGAATTCGCTGCAGCCGTCGATGCGCGCGGCTTCCAGCAATTCGTCCGGTAATTGCTGCATGCTTTGGCGGAACAGAAAAATGCCAAAGACGCTGATGGCGCTGGGAATGATAATGCCCAGATAGGTGTCGGTCAAGCGCAGGTGGCAGATAAGCTCGAAGAGCGGGGCCAGAAGAATCTGGCCGGGAATCATCATGGTGGCCAGCATGATGCCCATCAGCAATGTGCGGCCGCGAAAGCGGTATTTGGCCAAGGCAAAGCCCGCCAGCGCGGAAAAAAACAGTTGCGTCATCGCGACCGTGGCCGCCAGAAAAAAACTGTTGAGCAGGTAGCGCAAGAAGGTCGGCTGCAGCTGCAGCAGTTTCTGCAGATTGCGCACGGTCGGGTGCGGCGACCAGAACAACACGCTGAACATGTCCTGGTCCTTGAAGGCGGCGCACCCGAGCCAGAACAGGGGCACCAGCATGCCGGCCGCCATGGCGGCGAGCAGCAGATGCACGAGCACGCGCGGCCCGGTCAAGGTTCGGTCAAAGGTCATCGGGATATCCACCGGCAGGCAGTGCTTGTGGCGCGGCCGCGATTATGGCAGGATTCCGTGTCATGGTTGGCTCCGCCCCAGGCGCAATTGCAGCGCGCTGATGCTCATGATCAGCAGCACCAGCACCCAACCAATTGCCGCCGCATAGCCGAGATTGCCGGTTTCAAAGCCGGTCTGGTACAGATACATCACGATGGTCAAGCCGGCTTGGTTCACGCCCGAGCCGTTGTTGAGCAGCACAAAAGGCAGCTCGAATAACTGGAACGAACCAATCGTGCTCATGACTACGACAAAGACGACAATCGGTTTGATGCCCGGCATGGTCACATGCCGGAATTTCTGCCAGGCGTTCGCGCCGTCAATGTCGGCGGCCTCATACAAACCCTGGTCCACATTCTGCAGCGCGGCCAGAAAATAAATCATGTTGAAGCCGGTGTACAACCAGAGCGTGACGATGATCAGCGCCGGCATGACCAGAGACGGCTCGCCCAGCCAGCGCAGCTCGAGCCCGTGCCCGCTGACCAGCTGCAGCAGCCGGTTGATCAACCCGAAGCGCGGCACGAACAGGACGCTGAACAGCACCGCCACAAACACCTGGCCGCACAAGTACGGCGCAAAGAAGGCGAAGCGCAAGAGCGTGCGCCCGCGCAACCATTGGCGGTGCAGCAACAGCGCCAAGCCCATACTGCACGGCAGTTGCAGCACGATCGAAGCCGCCGCATACACCAGGGTGTTGCGCACGGCAATCCAAAAGTTGCGGTCACGGCACAGATAGTTGAAATTGTCCCAGCCAACCCAGACGATGGAGCGTGGCCCGTTGGTGCAGGTGAACGCCAAATACACGCTTTTCAGCAAGGGATACAGCATGAAGGTGCAGAAGATCAGGAAAAACGGTAGCACAAACAGATACGGGGTGCCCTTGTGTTGCCAATGCCAGAGGCGCTGTGCGAGGGGTTGTCTCATCAGCGGTACGGATTGCGGGCCATTTGGCGGCGGACGTCATCGGCCTTGCGGGCGAGCACCGCGCCCACGAAGGCCGCCAGTTCTTGTTCACCATGCGCCGCATACTGGCGCGTCGCCTCGATGACTGCCTCACCCATCCGCGCGCGTGCCATGCTCATGAACGGCGTGACATACACCGGCGGTACGTCACCGGCCAGCGTGCAGTACAAACGTCCGATGGGTTGATCTGACCAGAAGGGGCGCGGCTCGTCGAAGACCGCTTGCGTCCAGCTGTCTTTGACCGGCGGAATAATATTGGTGGTGCGAAAGCGCAGTGCCAGCTCATTGGCATTGAAATACAAGTGTTGCGCAAAATCCATGGCCAGCGGCAGATTGCGACACGGCCTGGTGATGCCCAGCATCGTGCCGCCGGACGTGCTGGTGCGGCGCCCGCCGGCGGTCCAGGCCGGCAGGGGCATCAGCGCCAGCTTGCCGCGCATATTGGGTATGTCCTGCTCGAGCACTTTTGTGCGCCAATCAGGGCAGAGCAGGCAGACAAAATAATCGTTTTGCATGGCCTGCGTCAAAATCTGCCCGCCGCCCAGGTTGCCGGCGATCCTGCCGGGGCCGGCGACCATGCGCGCAAACGCGCAGAGGGCTTGTTGCGCGACGGCATTGTCCATGATCAATGTGCCAGCCGCGTCAAAATAGCCGCCACCGGCTTGCAGCAGGAGCATCTCAAAATGCGTCGCGCTGGTGTCCTCGGCCTCCAGCATATAACGATCAATCACGCCATCGCCATCAATGTCTTTGGTCAGCCGCCGGCCGACGCGCACAAAATCGTCCCACGTGACAATGGTGGCGGGATCAATGCCTTCTTGCTCGAAAATATCGCGGCGATAGGCCAGCATCACCGGATGGACATCATGGGGGATACCGAAAATGCGCCCGCGCGAGCTGCAGACCGAGAAGCGCGCCGTGACCATGCGGTCGTACAAGCCGGTCTGCTTGAGCCGCTCGGTCAAGTCCAGAAAGCCTATGTCATCGAGCGGGCCGCGGAAGAACAAGCCGGTGTCGGCCGCCAATACTTCGACCATGTCGGGCACGTGCGTGCCGCTCATGAAGGCCGCCTGCAGCCGGCGTGACACGGCCGTTTGATCCACCAGCAGGCACGCGACCCGCACGCCGGGCCGGGCCGCCTCAAAATCCGCAATCGCACGCTGATACGCGTCGCGATGGTTGATCGCAAAAATCCAAAAATCAAGACTGGCTAGCGAGCGGCGCACGGGAAAGAGCAGGAGCAGGATGCCGGTGCCGGCGGCAAGCAGCAGGAGCAGCATCGGCGCCGGGCCAAACGGCACCGCGGGCAGCCATGCCTGCAGTCGCGCGCGGACATTCATGTGAAGCTTATATGAAGTAGGCGGTGAGCCATGCGGTTCGGTGCCGTGTCTTCTCACTATACCCTTTCGGGGCCGGAAAGACAAGGCGCAGCACGCCAGTCTGATTCAGTCCTGCGCGGGTGGCCGGCCACAACGCCATGCGCCCAGCGCGGTGGTGACACCCAGCGCCAAGAAACCCGCTTCCGGCACAACATTGCTGTAATAAATGCCGCGGCCGCTGGTGCCGACGTAGACACGCCCAAACGCCTGGCGATCAGCTTCCATCACGCACGGGCCGCAGCCCATTGCACAGGTCTGGGTCGACATCTGCATCCACGTGGCGCCGCGATCGAGCGACTGGTAGACGCCCTCGGCGCCCGTCGTCGGTTTGCCGAAAATGTAGAGTGTCGGCGCTGCCGCCGGGCCGGGCCCCGCACCGAAGGCAAACAGCAACGCCTTGCTGACCGTGCTGACTTTGGTGAACGAAACGCCTGTGTTGGTCGAGACGTACAAGCCGATGTCATCCGCGCCGATCCACACCTCGCCGGCGGCGCCCGGCATGGCCTTGATGCCGTAGCTTGCCGTGGACGAGGGCATGGCGGCGTTGACTTGGGCCCAGGTTGCGCCGCCATTGTCGCTGCGGTACAAGCGCGTCCCTTTCCAGAAATAGAATGTTGCCGGCAAGACTTTGTCAGCGGCCAACACTTGGCGGCGGTTCCAAACGTCACTAATCGGCGACGTCGTCGCGCCGCTGGCGGCCGACCATGTCACGCCGCGATTGGTCGTGTAATACGGCGCAACGCCTTGCGGCAGCCAGACAATATTGGCCGTGTTGGAGGCCGCCACGGCAATGCGGCCGTTGCGCGCCCCGGCAAACGGCTGGCCGCTAAAGGCGCTCCAGCTTGCCCCGCCATCACTGGAATATCCGGCGCACTTGTTGTAACTGGTGTTCCAGCGCTGGCCGCCGCAGCGCACGACGAACAGCGGCTGGGCCGGGCAACTGTCCAGCCCGGTCGTGTCGCCCAATTGCGCCATCGGGCCGGCATAGCGCGTCAGCGGGTAGTCGCTGAGCGGGTCGTGCCGGAACCCATCCACGTCGGCAGCCCCGCTCAGCAAGCCGGGCCCCGCACTGGGACAGTGCAGCGCCAAGGTCACCACTTCCTCATGCCCGGTTTCACAGGTGTACCAGCGCGAGGTTGGCGCGCCGATGGCATCCGTCCGCCACATGCCGTACCAGTCGCTGTACCAGACGTGCCGGCTGTCAAACGGATCAATTGCCAGGCTGGCGGTCGCGGCCGACCAAAAAAAGTCCGGCCACCATGGCACATCGGCTTGGGCCGTGTAGCGTACGGCGCTCCACGAGGCGCCGGCATTGGTTGTGCGGTAGATGACATTGTAGAAATCGTCAACGAGTTGTGCCGTGATGACGTGCGCCGGATTGCGCGGGTCAACCGCCAGCGCGCAATAGCCCTGCGCCGTCACCGGCGTGATGTCATGCCAGCCCGTGGTGTCATATTTCCAGACACTTCCGTTGCTAAGATCGCTGGTGCGAAACGTCACATGCAAGGCGCCATTCGTGGCGACCGCCGCGCGCTGTGGAATCATGGTGGTGGCCGGCCCGCCGGCCAGCAGATACCAGGTGGCGCCGGCATTGGTGCTGCACAACACGCCGCGGCCGGCCGCGCCGGCATACAGCACCCGCGTGCGACTGCCCACCGTCCCGCTGGTCGCGTCAAACACCACAAACGGGATCCCGGCGGGTGACGTGATGCCGTTGGTGGAGAACGCCGTGACGCGGTGCCACGTCGCCGCATTCGTGCTGCACCACAGGCCGTCGGCGCGCGAACCAAAATAGAGCACGCGCCCGTCCTGCGGATCCACCGCCAGACGCTCGCCGGCATTGCGATAACTCTCGTTGCCGCCCATTCTCACGCGCAAGCCGGTCGAAACCCAACTGGTACCGCAATTGGTCGATTTCAAGACGTCATTTTGCGACGCCGGATTATACAGGTAATCGCCGCAGGCGATGTACACGCGGTCCGGATCGCGGGCGTCAAGGGCGATGCTTTCGATGCTGAACAGATTGGCCTGCTGGCGGGTGATCATTTCAAGCAGCGGCACCCATGCTTGTTGCGCGGCATCAAAGCGGTAGCAGCCGCCCACATCGGTGCGCGCGTAGACCAGATTTGTCTGCGTGGGATGGCAGACGACGGCGGTGACATAGCCGCCACCGCCAATCGCCACGTTGCGCCAATTGTTGTCCACGCCGGGTGCGGTAACGGCAGCAACTGTCACCAGCACCACGGCGTGGCACATTACCCGCCGAACTGTCATCTTAGCGGGTGCGCCGGCAATACCGCAGCAGGGCGGGCAGCGCCAGCAGCAGGCCGGCCGCCGGCTCCGGAACCGTCGGCATGACATCCGCCGCCGTGGTCCCCAAGCGCAGCTCGTCAATGGTCATTTGCTTGCTGCCGCGCAGGGCGATGCGGTTGAAGCGCAATTGGGTGGCGCCACTGCCATAGCTCTGCAGGTCAAAGACGGCCTCGTTGAACGCGGTCAGCGAGGGATTGACATAAATTTTGGCCCATGAATCCCAGGTTGGCTGTTCATCCGGCCGGGTCTGCAACTGCGCCACGATGAACACCGTGGCGGTGTTGGTCGAGATGATCGGCGTGCTCTGGCCAGCCGACGGTGCAATGGCTGCGCCCCACTTGGTGCTGTTCCAACGAATGCCGACCATGGCGGCTTGCGTTGCGTCTTTATAGAGAAACACACCGGCGGATTCCTGTGCATCCGCACCGTCATTGCGCGCCAGGAAGCTCAGCCAGACAATGGCGCCGCCTTTGCCAAAATAGGTGACGCCGCCAATGTTGGTGGTCACCGACTCAAAACCGTTGGTTTGCAGGGTGCGATAGCTCTCGGTGTACGGCGCGGCAATGGTGCCGACAATTTTAAAGGCATTGCCTTCGGTCTGCAGAATCGTGACGTTGGTGTAGGCCAAACTGTCGGCAATCACGGCGTTGGTGCCGCTCCATGCCGAGGCCCATTGGCTGGCATTCCCGTTCAGCCCCTCCAGCGCGCCGACCGGGCCGTAGTTCGCACCATCGTAGCTGATCAGTGCCGCGGAGGCCATGCCGGCCGCCATGAGGCTGAGTGCCATCATCAAACGCAGGGTTGTCTTCATCGCTGATTCCTTGTGTGAGAGTGAGTGATTTGTTTTCTGCAGGCATACCAAACGCTGCATCCTACCAGCATGCCCATGGTGGCTTCCGGCACGACCGGCGCCACACAGGCATACGTATTCCCAATCCGAATCTCGTCCATCAGCAATCCATCCGCCGGCCCCGACTTGACCCGCACCTCGTCAAAATAAAACTCCGGCTGATTCAACAACACCGCGTCAGCCGCGTCCAGTGCCGGTTCCGTGTCCGGCAGGCGATTGACCCATAGGTAGATGCTGGGCGCCGCGCCAAAATCCACGCGCGTCACCAGCCAGGTGACATTGGTGCCGGCGGCATTGGTGCTGCTGCTGCCCGCCTCCTCCGTGTCACCAACTTTCTTGGCGATGCCCCAGGTGTCGGCACCCCAGCGCTTGCCGATGAAGAGCCGTTCCCAGTCATTGGTGCCGTTGATCCCCAGCGACAAGCCGCCGGCGCCGGCCGTGGCCGGCATAAACCCATTGTAGGCCGTCAGGAAACTGATCCAGACCGTGCCCGTGCCGTAGGCCGCGCGCGTCTTGCGCCAGGATGCATCGTCATTGCCGCTGGTCAACAGGCAATTGCCCGTGCTGACCAGCGTGCTGTACTCCATGCCGGGCGCCGCCACCAGGTTATTGCTGGGCACCCACGTCCACCATGGGCCCAGCCAGCTCGTGCCACCGTTGGCAGTGTCCAGCACATCCGCCGGATACGCAAACGGTTCGTACGGATCTTCCGGCGCCGGCCACGTGATCGGCAACACATCCTCATAGCTGGTGCCCAGGCGCAATTCATCGATGGTCATGTGGGCGTTGCCGCGCAAGGCAATCCGGTTGAAATGCAGTTGATTGCCGCCGCCACCGTAGAATTGCCAGTCAAAGGCGTTGGGATCGAACGCATCCAGCGAGGGATTGATGTACAATTTGACCCACGAATCCCAGTTGGTTTGACTGGACGAGCGTGATTGGATCTGCGCCACAATCAAGGCGGTGGCCGCATTGGAGGCGATGATATCACTGCTGCTGCCAAACGCGCCATACAAGTACCCGCCCCATTTTTTGCTGTTCCAGCGCCGGCCGATCAGCCCCACGTCAAGGTCGTCCTGATACAACTGGACGCCGGCATAGGTGTCTGCCGGCGAGCCGTCATCGTCCCGCGCCAGAAAACTCAGCCAGACAATCGCGCCGCCGCTGCCGAAATAAGTCACGTCATTGATGTTGGTGGTCAAGGTGTCGAAGCCGTTTGTTTCGAGGGTGCGGAACGCGCTGGTGTTGAGATTGGTGCTGCCCTCGATCAAAAACGCATTGCCCTCCGTCACCAGCAGCGCGCTGTTGTTGGTGTACGCCAGCGAACCGGCGCGGATGCTGTTCGTGCCGCTCCACGCCGACGCCCAACTGGTGCCGCCGGTCAAGCCGTCGAGTGCCGTGCCGGGCGCATAGGTCGCGCCGTCATAGCTGATCAAGGCCGCGCGGGTCAGGGCCGCGCCCGCCAGCACGAGTCCGAGAAAACGCACATTCTGTACTGCATGAGGTGTTTTCATAGTCCACCATCATACCACGGCCGAAGTCGGCGCGTCAATACACGCGATCACCGTTTTGTAGCACAAAATAACCACACTACTGGCGGGCCAGCCGGCGGGCCCGGTAGACCGTCGGCCGCTGGCCCATCAGTTGCACAAACGTGCGCGAGAAGTAATTGGTGCTGTCAAAGCCGCAGCGCGCCGCGATTTCCTTGCAGGACAGCACGCTGTGCTCGAGTAATTCGGCCGCGCGCAGCACACGCTGGCGCGCCACATATTTCATCGGCGTGTACCCGGTCGCGTCGTGAAACACGCGGATGAACTGGTTCACGGACTGGTGCGCCATGCGCGCCAGTTGGCGCGTTGACAGCGGCGCGCCAAGCTGCTGCTCAATGTAACTGATCACCGGCGCCAAGCGCAGCATGGTGGGCTGCGAACGGGGCACTGTCTCACCATGGCAGAGGCAGAGGTAGGCGACCAACTGGCTGAACAGCAGCGTCACCAGCAACTCGCGCCCGTTGCTCGTGCGCCGGTATTCGCGTTCAAGACTTGCGCACAGTGCCGCGGTGTGGCGCAATTGAGCGGCGGACAGGCGTAGATGTCGGCGATGCTGGTGGCGCTGCCGGTAGTGCGGCTCGAGTACAAACAGCGCATGGTAGCCACTGATCTCCCGCAAACGCTCCTGCCCCAGCAGCACGCGGGCCGGATCGAAGGCAATCACAAAAAAATCGAACTCCTGCGGCGCGCGCACACCATGCTGCATGTCCTGATGCACCACGTACACATCGCCGGCCTGCAGGCGGTATTGATCGCGTTCCGTCACATGCAGCGCGCTGCCACCCAACACAATATTGAGCTCGGAATATTCATGCTGGTGCATCGGAATGTCGCCCTGATGGGGCGCTTCGTGCCACAGCCGCAGTGGAAACTCCGGCGTGGCAAAAGTGTTGTCCGCCGTGTAGTATGTCTGCCACGCCACGCTAGCCATCCTTGGGGCTGCAACCTTGGGCGCCGGCGCCCGGCACCGGTGGCGTGCACAACGGGATGTCCACCCGGCTCGGGTCATTGGTCAGCGTCAGCGCCCATGTGTTCGTGAGGCCGCCGTGGCTGACCGTCACGTCGTAGTCGCCTTTGAAGCCGCGCAGCGCATAATCACCCTGCGCATCGGTGACGCCATCCGCAGTGGTCCACCATTGCTTGTGCACCAGTTCCTGCCAAGCCTGCCCGGCCGGTTTGGCGCGCCAGTCGCGCCGGTACAGGGCCGCCTTCGGCTGCCAGTGCGCGCCTTCCCAGAAGCCCCACATGACAATGCCGGCCACCGCGCGATGGCTGAACAAGGCCGTCATGAAATCCGTCAGGTAGCGTGCCTGCAAGGCCTCGTCATCAACACTGATGTCGAATTCCGTGACTTGAAGATCTTTGCCGAATGTCGCAAAGCGGTCGAGGATCTCCAGTAAACGCACCGGCGGCGTCAAATCCCAGCCAAAGTGGCCCTGCATGCCGATGCCGTCCAGCGGTGCGCCCTGTTGCAGCAAATACCGGATGGTGGCGAAATAGTGATCCTGGTGCGCCGTGTCCAGGCCGCGCGCCGATAAAATCGAGTAATCATTGAGGTACAATTTCGCCGCCGGATCCGCCGCGCGGGCCGCCGTAAACCACTCGACCATCACCGCCTTGCCCAACAGATCCATCAGGTCATGATTACTGTACGGCTCGTTGATCACGTCCCACTCGCAGATTTTCCCGCGCAACGCGCCGGCTTCATCGGCAAGGTGCTTAAGCACTGCCTGCCGCACGCGCGCCGGCGTGTTGCTCAGCAAGCGCACATACAGCGGCAGATTGTCCCACGCCGGCCAGACCAGGCAGTGCCCGCGCACGCCAAGGTTGTTGGTGCGCAGCCAGTCGACTGCGGCCATCGCGCTGTTCGACCACCCGCGCCCGTACCATTCCCCGCGCCAGCTTGGCCATTTCAAGTCGTTTTCCAGCACGACCTTGTTGAACAACTGCGTCACCATGGTGCGATAGCGTTGCGCGTCCGGCGTCGTGGCATCCGCCGTGAAATAACGCGCCGCGACGGCCGCCCCAAAACCAAACGCGTGTTTGCGCATGCGCACCTGCACTGTCGCGCCGGGCACGGGCTGGCCGTTGGTATCCACCACGCCAAGCAGCAGCGTGGCTTTGCGCAGCGTCTCAATGCGCGCCGCGGCCGCCGCGCGCCACGGCGCGTCCGCCGCCATGCCCGCGTAGGTTGCTTTGACCATCGGCAGCGCATTGATGTTCGTCACGCCACAATTCAGCAGCTCGAACGCCGCCAGTTCCAGCACTTGCGGCGGGTAGCCCACCCGGAAACACACCTGCGCCTGGCCGGCCGCATAGTCCATCGCCGCGGCGAACGGCAGATAGAATTGTTGCCATTGCGGCCCGACCGCAATGTCGCGCATGACGGATTTTGTCCACGGCGGGCCGCTTTGTTCAAAGACAAATTCGGCGCGCGCTTCGCCGGTTTCCGCGCGACTCTCAATCCGCCGCGCCCAGACCGACAAGAACAACACATCACCTTGGCGCACCGCCGCCGTGTTGCTGAACGTCACTTGCGTGTTCCACGGTTGCGGCGCCAGCCGCAGTGTGGCCACGCGCAATGCCTGGGTGAACGACGGGCCCGTCACGGTCACGACCGTCAGCCGCGCATTGGTGGGATATTCACCGCCCCTCTGCGCGTGCAGCAACGCAGCGCGCGCCATTACCAGCGTGCCCTGCGGTAGCGTCACCGCCTGCGCGCTCGACACCAGCAGGCCCGCGCCAATACACATGGCGCGCATCCTTGTGCGGATCCTCGTACCTGTCATGGCAGCACTCCTTGTTGATAAAAGTACGCTTACCTAGTATAGTGTTTCATGCCGATTTGCATGCAGAGACGCCGGCTGTGTGCGTGTATCTCTGCCCGTAGCCGACGCACGGCGTGCGGCGCGCAGCACATCACACGGAACGCCGTTAAATTCTCGTGCGACACGATAATTTATGGTTGCAGAGCGACGCAATTCCGCCGCAGCATTCGCCGCACAGAGGCAGGTCCCGTTCTTTGTGTACCAATACCCCGCCAAGCCCGCCGCCGGCGTGCCAGTCGGTTTGACCGCATGGCCTCTTTGTTGATAAACTATGGTATTCAACATAAGGATCTGCAATGAGCTTGCGCTGCTTGTCACTTGCCGCTGCCGGCCTCGTGCTGGGGCTGGCCGTGGCCGCGGTCGCGCGGCGCGCCCGCCGCGCGTTTGGGCCATGACCGCGCCGGCCGTGCGGGTGACCGCGGCGGTGATCGAGCGCAACGGCCTGATCCTGCTGGCGCGGCGCGTGACGTCGGCGCATGGCGCCGGCGGTTGGGAGTTTCCCGGCGGCAAACTTGAAGCGGGCGAAACGCCGGAAACATGCCTGGCGCGCGAGATTCAGGAAGAGCTCGGGGTGTCCATCACGGTCGGCGCATTGCTGGCCGAGGTGCGCCATGCTTATCCCACTAAAACAATTTGTTTACTGGCATATCATGCGCGGATCGTGGCCAACGAGCCGCAGGCACGCGAGCATGCCGAGCTGGCCTGGGTGCCGCGCGCCAATTTGTTGGACTACGACCTGCTGCCGGCCGATGTGCCGATCGCGCAAATTCTCGTGCCGCGCGAGAATTTATAACGAATTTCCTCATGGGGCGCGTGCCGCAAGGCCCAAAATGGTATACTAAAAGCCATGAAAGCTCTTGTGTTCATTGGCGCGGTGTGGCTGGCTATGCAGGGCAGTCTGACGGTGCTCGCCGGGCCGGCCACTACAACTCTATCAACCAACATGCTTGAAAAAATAACCAAAACGGATGCCGCGTGGCGTGCACAATTGACGCCCGAACAATACCGCATCACCCGCGAAAAAGGCACCGAGCCGGCGTTTTGCGGCCAGTTGTACGATCATAAAAAGCCCGGCATTTACACCTGTGTCTGCTGCGGTCTGCCGTTGTTCAGCACCACGGCAAAGTTCAACTCCGGCACGGGCTGGCCTAGTTTCTTCACGGCGATTGATCCGGCGCACGTGCGCACCCAGGCGGATCGCAGTCATGGCATGGTGCGCACCGAAATTCTGTGTGCGCGCTGTGATGCGCATTTGGGGCATGTCTTCGACGACGGCCCGCCGCCGACAGGCTTGCGCTATTGCCTGAATTCCGCCGCGCTGCAGTTTGTCGAGCAGGCCGCGACCAACGCGGCCGTTGCAGAAGCGCCGACGAATGTGGCCATCTTTGCCGCCGGCTGCTTCTGGGGCGTTGAGGCGGCCTTCCGCAAGGTCAAGGGTGTCTGCACTACTGAAGTGGGCTACATCGGCGGTCAGACGAAAAAGCCAACGTACCAGGACGTATGCACGGATCGCACGGGGCACGCCGAGGCCGTGCGCGTGGTGTTTGATCCCGCCCACGTATCCTACGAAAAACTATTGCAGGTGTTTTTTGATTGTCACGATCCCACCCAGGTCAACCGGCAAGGGCCGGACACGGGCACGCAATATCGCTCGGCGATTTTCTATTGCACGCCGGCGCAGCAACGCGCGGCACAGGCCGCCAAGGAGCAGCGCGAAAAATCCGGCACGCACGCGCGTCTCATCGCCACGCAGATTGCGCCGGCCACGGACTTTTACCGGGCCGAGGAGTATCACCAGCAGTATTTAGAAAAAAATGGCGGGGAATGTCATTTGCAGTAGTTTTCAGTTTTCGGTTTTCAGTTTTCAGTTTGGAGGACAGATATGGACTTGTTTACCTTGGTACGGCCGGAGCATCTGAATCAGCACGGCTATTTGTTTGGCGGCTGCATGTTGAAATGGGTGGATGAATATGCCTGGCTGGCGGCCACGCGCGAATATCCGGGGTATCCCCTGGTGACCGTGGCGATGAATAACATTGCCTTCAAACACCCGGTTCAAAATGGTTCCATTCTGCGCTTCAACGTCATCCGCGAGCGGCAGGGCACGACTTCGGTGACCTACGTCGTGAACGTCTATGCCGATGCGCCGGGCGCTCAAAAAGAAACCGTGGTGTTTACGACCCTGGTAACCTTTGCGTGTGTCAACGCGCTTGGCAAAAAACGGGCGTTGCCGACCACGCCGCCGGCACCCTGACGCGCGTTGTCCGGCATTTCCCACCACAAAACAAAACCGCGCCGCCGCGCCACGGGCACCGCACTATCCGGCCCTTTTTGCTATACTATCACCATTGTATTTACTGCAACGACACGCGGGTAACCACAGCGGATGGCAGCAATGAGCAACGCACGCGTTTATATTATCGGCGCCGGGCCGGGCGACCCGGAGTTGATCACGATCAAGGGCTACAAATGCATTCGCGCCTGCGACGTGGTGTTCCACGACACGAGCGTGGATCCGTACATTCTCGAGCATTGCCGCAAGGGCACGACGCGCATCCGCATCGAGGACAGCATCAGCGATGACCCGCTCTTGCTCGACAAAATGAACGCGCAGATCATCGCCGCGGTGCGCGCCGGCCAGATTGTCGGCGTGGTGCAGGAAGGCGATCCGTTCATCTTCGGGCTGGGCGCCGAGATCGCGCGCGCAGCGGCCAAAGAAGGCATCCCCTTCGAGGTCGTGCCGGGCATCACCTCGGCCATCGCCGCCGCCGCCTACGCCGGCATTCCCCTGACCTATCGCGGCTATTCCTCGACCCTCGCCTTTGCCACCGGCCACACCGATTTGAACAAGCAATACACGGATGTCGACTGGCAAAAAGTGGCGACCGGGATGCAGACCCTGGTGGTCTTCATGGGCGTCAGCAATCTGGCGATGATTGTCCACAAAATGATCGAGCACGGGCGCGACCCGCGCACGCCGACCGCCATTGTCAGTTGCGGCACGACCCGCGCGCAAAGCACGATCGCCTCCACCCTCGGCGAGATTGCCGAGTTGATCAAAAACGAAAAACTGCAGGTGAAAATGCCGGCGATTATTGTCATCGGCGATGTCGTCGGCCTGCGCGACGAGCTGAATTGGTTTGAGCCGGGCATTGAACGATGAACCCTGAACCCTGAACCCTGAACCCTGAACCCTGAACTGTACTACTGGCTGCGCCGGCTGCGCCCGCTGCTGGCGGCCGCGGTGATCGTGGGCGCGTGCGTGCTGGCATTCTGGCCGGGCATGCAGGCGTCGCTGCATTTGGACGACTACGACATGCTGCGCAACAACGCCCTGGCATCGCGCAGCATCGCGGAAATTGTGCAATTGTATCCGACCCGCTGGCTGGTGGTCTTGAGTTTGTGGGCGAACGCGCGGCTGCAGGGCGAGACGGTCTTCGGCTATCACGTGGTGAACCTCGCGCTGCATTGCGTGAATGCCTGGCTGGTGTGCGTGCTGACCTGGCGCCTGTGGTGGTGGGCGCGCCGGCGCGGCTGGCGGCTGCGTGGCATCGCGCCGCACTGGCTGGGCGTGTTTGTCGCGTTGCTGTTCGCCGTGCATCCGCTGCAAACGCAGGCGGTGGTGTACATCACGCAACGCTTCACCCTGGCCGCCGCCGTCTTCTATTTGCTGGCGATTCTGGCCGTGGTGCGCATTGGCCGGCCGGGGCGCGCACGCGGGTGTGGCTGGTGTTGGGCGGGCGTTGCCACCGCGCTCGGCGCGCTGTGCAAAGAAGTAATTGTGACGGCGCCGCTGCTGGCCGCCAGTGCCGTGTGGTTCTGGATTACGCCGTTGCCGTGGCGGCGGTGGCGGGCGCGCATGTGGACGCTGGTGGCCGGCCTGCTGTTGCTGGCATGCACGCTGCCCGTCCTGTATTTCGCGCACCTGTCGCATTGGGATGCGCACACGCTGCGCCATAATCTGCAGGCGATTGGCGGGCCGATCGCCCTGCATTATCCCGACCTGACGCGCACCACCTATCTGCTGACCCAGCCGCGCGTGCTGGTGCAGTATCTCGCGCTGCTGGCCTGGCCCCGGCCGTTGAGCATTGACCATGCCGTGCGGATCGGCACAATGTGGCACGAGCCGGCGTTGCTGGCGGCGTGCGGCATGCTGTTGGTGGCACTGCTGGCGGCGTGGCGCGGGCGGCGGGCGGCGCCGTGGTGCTGGTGGGGCGCGTTGTTTTTCTTCATCCCCTTGCTGCCCCAGTCGAGCATCATCCCGGCGCCGGATGTCATGTTCGAACACCGCGTCTATTTGAGCACGGCGGGCTTTGCCTGGTGCGTGGGCGGCCTGCTGTGCCTGGTGCTGGCGCGCGTGCGGGCCGGCCAGGCGCGCCGGCTGGTGTACGGCGTGATGCTCTTGTATCTGCTGGTGTTGCTGCTCGCCACCCGCCAGCGCTGTGCCGTCTGGCGCGATGAATTGACCTTGTGGCGCGATGCCTATGCACATGCGCCGGCCAAGCAGCGCGTCGTGGTGAATTACGCCAATGCCTTGCTCGAGCGCGGCGCCGCGGACAAGGCCTTTGCGTGCCTGACGGCGTTTGTGCAGACGACCACCACCATCTGGCCGCACACCACGGCGCTGCTGGGCAATGCCCTGGCCGCACGCGGCGAGGTGGACGCTGCGCTGCGCTGCTATGCGCAGGCCGTCAACGTACAGCCGGCCAACGACCAATGGCGCTACAGCTATGCCCAGTTGCTGCAACACGCGGGGCGGCTGCGCGAGGCACGGCAGGAAGCAGACTGGGCGGTGTATTTCAACCCATGGAACGCGGATGCGTGGTATTTGTCCGGCATGCTGCGCGCGCAAACACCCAGTGAATATGTGACTGCCACAAACCACTTGACGCGCTATTTGCAACTGACGCCCGACAGCCCGCATGCCCATGAAGCGCGGCTG
>Ga0247841_10005456_pt1 | contig 20581 bp, 34 predicted proteins | sample LaCruzMarch2015__2_FD_192410 | JGI IMG/M metagenome (GOLD analysis project Ga0247841, IMG submission 192410) | Freshwater microbial communities from meromictic Lake La Cruz, Castile-La Mancha, Spain - LaCruzMarch2015_18m | ecosystem: Environmental > Aquatic > Freshwater > Lake | place: Spain... | reverse complement strand
TGCCTTAGAGATTTGGAGGTTAAATGAAAAACTACGAAAAGGAAATAAGAAAGTTATTAGACGATGATATGTATGGTGAGAATAGCCGTAAAAGAGTAGTTGATGGATTTTTATCCCTCATCCAAGAAGAAAGGCAGGGGGCGGTAGTTCAGTTTGTAGACTGGTTAGATATCGGTGCTGATGATGTTGATAGAAAAGACTTAAAAGGTTGGGTAAATGATCTTATGAAGTATTACTTTAAATCCTTAGAAGATAAAGATAAGGAGTCTAATGTTAAATAAAATATGGCATTGGGTACAGCATAGACTAAGAATACCCCATTGGGATAATTTGGAATATAGAGGAACACCAATGATTGATGATGATGTTATAGGAGAGACTTATACCTTCTTTAATGGTTCTACTATTACATTTTGTAATGTACCTGATGAGTTAGGAGGTAAGGATGAAAGATAAAATAATTGGTATTTGGCTTGTTGTATTCGTACAGATAGTTATGGTGTTGTTGTTCTTTGCACTGAAAGGATAAATAAATGGAAAAAGAACTGTTTGAAAAACTGGCTTATGGTTTAGATAGTGAAATGTTCCAGATACTAAAGGAATGGATAAAACTACGGGATGAGAGATTAATTAAGTTTACTTTGGAAGAACCCAAACCTACAGACGAGGTATATGGAATAGAGATCACGGACAAGGATAGGAAAGAGCAGAACATTGTTACGAGGAGAGGAAATGAACTGGAGTAACCTAAAGAAAAATAAATGCCCGCAATGCAGTAAGGACTTTGTGCGTTCGGGTACCTACGAGAACGGAAAAGTAATGTGTGCATGTGGCTTTCAAATAGGTGAAAAGAAAATGAAAATGATTGTCGGAGACAGAATTAAAAAGAAAGAGAGGTTGCCTGCAATTCCGCCCAACGATTACGAGGGTACTATTGCAGATTGGACTACTGCTCTAGTCAGTAGAGGCATTATGACAGAGGACGACTTCTACGGGGATTTTTGGCTAGATCCAGAGGAGTATGACGAAATTTTGACGGAATGCGAAAAATAATGAAAATCTATAAATTAACACAAGTCCAAAAGGACAAACAGACATACAGGGTTCCGTCTACTTCACAGGTTGGTGTCTATTATTCAATAGATAGACTCCACACCACGGCTGACACCTTCGTTTATAGGTGTCAATGTATTGGCTACATGACTCACGCAGCTAAGGACAAACTATTCGAGTGTAAACACATACGTGCCGTGCGTGAGTTTGAGTTGGAAAACCCAGAAAAGGAAAGTTGAGAGATTTATAAATTTAAGAAAGGTTAATTATGACAGATAACAGGGAAGAACTGCAGAATCTGTATAAACTTATTTATCAGTTCCTGAATCTAGGAATGATGCCTTCTGCTGAGAGATTGCGGGGAAAGCTAGCGGAAGTAATGAAAGGAGTAACTTATGCCACACAGAACAGTAAAGACTGACAAGCATCTTCAAGGGGCATTCCATCCACGAGAATCGAAGGCACCCAGTAGACTCGAATGGTTTCTTTTGGGTTGTGCTTGGACTGGTTTGATTTGGGCAATAGTTATAACCTTTTATTAATATGTCTTTTGACGAACATTACAACGGAATAGTATGGCTGATGAAGTTAGAGAGGGAGCAGATCAAGATTGTGAAGTGGATTGTAAAACAGGTATATTCTAAGGGTTTTTGGGATGGGGTTAGCAAGTACGAAATCAAGGATATTGCCAACGGATTTACCCACGAAGTTATGAAGGCGGGAGTTGTTACATTAGTCAACACGGAAGACACAGACAAAGCCAAATCGATTCATCTAACAAAAGTCAAAGAGTTAGTAGAAAACATAGAGAAACAGGTATATTCTAAGGGTTTTTGGGGTGGGGATAGCAAGTACGACTTCAAGGGTGTTGCCAACGGATTTACCCACGAAGTTATGAAGGCGGGAGAGGGTGAGTAGGACTAAGGTTTGGCTGGATAGAATCTTGTCTATCTAGAGTTTTACTCACCTATTCTAATGACAAAAAGGGCTTGACAAAGTATAAGAAAAGATTATCATTATTGTTGAAAGGCGGTGATATTTAATGAATAAATATACGGTTAGATCCAATATTCAAGTTGTTACATTAGTCAACACGGAAGACACAGACAAAGCCAAATCGATTCATCTAACAAAAGTCAAAGAGTTAGTAGAAAACATAGAGAAACTGCATCACAGTATTAAATTAGACGTAGATCAGTACCCTATGGTTACTGAACTGCCAGAGGAGACACGAAATGCCTGATACAAAGATTCCAGAAATGGACAAAATTAAAAGTCAACCTAACCCCGCTCTTTTTGATGAGTTAAAGAAATCTCTGAAAGAAGTTTACGGGGAAAATTGTGTAGAGAGAACAAAAAAGGAAGTAACTCGCAAGGGTTATGATACGACTGGTTACGGATATCAATTTGTAGTAAACCGATTAAACGAAGTTCTTCCCAAGTTCGGTTTACATTGGACAACTCAAGATGAGATTAAAATGTTAAAGGAATATCCGAGCAAGAGCGGACAGATATATTACGAGTATGCAGGGAGGCTCTCGCTTCTATTTCTTGACGACAATAGGCAGGTTGTGGATGCGAGGCATTGTTACGGGGGACATCAAAGTTCCACCCACGCTGATGCCATGAAGGGTGCTTACACAAACGCTTTCAAGAAAACCGCTGCATTATTCGGAGTAGGGGCTGATGCCTACGAGGGTACGATTGACGAGGATTACCGCCCTGTTGAAGAGCCAGCAGTTGATCCTGTCGTTAGTGCGACTATGCCTCAGATAACGGGAGCAGAGTTAAAAGAGGTTGAAAAGGAAATTACTGCGATAGCGGGCATAACCAACAAAGCGGAAGCCGAAAGTGTAGATAGAATGGTTACTGCTTTAGTAGGCAAGGTTGGCGGAAAGCAAATAGCCTACCTGAGAAAACTGCTAGAGAGCAAGAAAAAGGATTTGTAATGCGGGAATACCAGAGCGTCAGTTCCTTGAAGAAGTTTGAGGAATGCCCAAGATGCTATTGGTTGAGCTATGTTGCGGGGTTGGGTGAGGATTCCAGCCCTGCACAAGCTTTGGGTTTGGAAGTTCACGAGGCAATCAAAAACTATCATCTCAAACAGCCCAAGGTGGAACTTTCCGAGGAAGCCGAGAAGTTGGTGAGGGTATATGTTGAAAACGTGCCTGCGGACTGCCTGGACGTGGCAGAGAAAGAGTTTATAGTACCCATAGAGAACATAGCGACGGGGGAATTCTTGCCGAATTTTAATACAAAATTAAGGGGCTTTTTTGACGGAATAGACACTAAAGGAGGGTGGATCCACGAGCATAAGACATCAAGTAATTATTGGGTTTACGCTGATGTGGCAACGAATATACAGGCTACGGCATACGCTTACGCCTACTTTCAAATCTACGGAAAACTGCCAGAGGGCATCAGATTTTCTGTTCTAAAAAAGAACAAAATTGCCTGTAAATACCAGTCATTGGAGACTTACAGGACGTTCGAGGATTTGGTTTGGTTCTATTATTGGGTTAAGAAAATCATTGAGGAAATAGAGGTAAGTGAGTTTGCCCCTAAACAAACGAGGTTTAACTCCCATCACAGAATGTGTCCATATTCTGGTTGCTGAACGTAGCGTTCAAAAGGGGCTTTTTATTTGCAGTAAAGGGATTATAATTGATTAAAGTTCGGGCTGACAGATTGCTCCACCAGCCCGTGAAAGGTTAATTTCATGACTAAGATAACACGAAAATCTCAAAATCTCAATAATTTAACAAGAAAGGATTCTGCCTATGTCGCAAAAGCGAATGTTTTCCAAAGATGTAGTTAGGACGGATAGTTTTTTAGATATGTCGCTGTCGGCTCAAGCATTATATTTTCAACTGTGTATGGATGCTGACGTTAAGGGCTTTGTTTACCCTCGCGTGGTGATGAGAATGTTGGGTTCTACCGCCGACGACTTGAATGCCCTGGTTGGTAGGGGCTTTGCTATTCCCTTTGAAAGTGGCGTTATAGTTATCACTCACTGGAAGATCAACAATAATCTGAGGTTGGACAGGGAAGCACTGTCTCAGTTTGTTGAAGAAGAGAAGTTGCTATTAAGTACAGAAACAGGAGTATACCAACTGATAGACAACTCCAGGAGTACTCCGGGAGTACTCCCGCGTAGGATAGGTAAGGATAGGATAGGTAAGGATAGGATAGGAGAGGGAGAGGAACACGCACCCCTAAAAGAAAATAAATTCAGTAAACGGGAGGATATTACAGACTCCGTTGTGGAAGAACTGGCTCGGAAGTACGAAGTACCTGTGGATTTTGTCGTTAATTGTTGGGACTCGGCTCAAAACTGGCTGGACTGTAATGGCAAGGTTAAGAAGAACTATAAGGCATTTTTGGCCAATTGGGTTAAAAGCGATATGGAAAAATACAGAAAGGAGGTAAGGCAAAATGCAAAACCTAGAGCAATCGACGCAGAGGCAATTATTAGAGCGAGAACAATGGCTAGTAAGGACGAGCAACGAAGTATTCATTCTTGACGGGGTGGAGGCTTCCGTCCTGAAAGAAGCCACCCAAAGGGGGGATATTAGGATAGTTTGGTTTGGGGAGTTCGCTATTAACATTTCCTTTATTCAGTCAATTTACAAGTCAAAGTCAGGTAGTCTTGAGTTGGGATTAGGTAACCAGATGGAAATAACAGATGAGCAGAGAGAGAAAAATCTAGAGAAACTAAATGAACTACGGGGGAAAATCAAAGGAATAGTTACATGAGCAACGACTTCAATACAGACTTGGAGCGGGGGAAGATTGCCGAACACGAAGTCTGCGGGATTATTAAGCAGTTTCACCCACAGGCTTATGTAGTTGAAGGAGAACAGAGCGGGTACGATATCGTCGTTCCTGACGTGCCCACCATGCTAGAAGTCAAGTATGACTACTTAGCGTGCAAAACAGGTAATTACTTTGTGGAGACACGAAGCAACGGCAAGAGTTCTGGGTTGAGTGTTACTAAGGCTCACTATTGGGTATTCATGAGTGACGATGAGATTGTTTGGGTGTCCACCGAATCGTTGAGATACGCCATAGAGAGTTGGGGATTAAAGTTACTGACTTTTGACAGGATAACGCCTCCGAAACAGGGATATCTGTTGCCGAGGAATAAACTTTTGTTTTATCCCTACGCAAAGGTAGGAGAAAGGAAAACATGGAAAATATGTCCATTTTAGCGTTAAGTTTGCACCAGCAGCTTTTACAGCTAAAGAACCAAATGGGGGCTATGCTTTTTAGCATGGCGGAGATTCTAAAAAAGATACGGGACGGGGAATTATATACCTCGCTCGGGTATGACAGTTTCTTAGCATATGTCCAAAGTCCAGACGTAGGACTGAACCAGCGGACAGCCTATTACTACATAGAGATTTACGAAACCTACATAGAAAAGTTAAAGTACAAACCAGAGGAGTTGACGGAGTATTCTTACGACAAATTGCGGAAGTTAATACCCATCGTCAGTGGGGACTGTAAAGTGCGGGAAGTGATGAGCAATGCTCTCTCTCTTAGATGGAGTGATTTTGCAAAGCAGTATAAGGACGAGCAGGCTAACAATGGATTCAAGGATTATTTACCAGCCCCAGAGTTTTACAGATGTAGAGAAAACGAATGCAATTGTGGTAAATGGATTATAGTTATACCTACTTCTGAATGTTGTCCTAAGTTCTTAAAGGATTTTCATGAGCACTTTAGAGAATGAAATAAGAAAAAAGAATAGGCTATCTAAGAAATTATCTAAAATTCAAAGACTAAGTTGGATAAAGAGAAGAAAAAGGCTAGTAAAAAAACCTCAGGAACTTAAAGATTGCCAATTTTGCGGTAACTTCTTCTATAAAAATAGAAAGTACAGTATAAGACAGTGGGAGAGTAAAAGATTTTGTTCCAAAAAATGCAGTTCGTATGCACAGAGGAATTGGGAACATTTTGGTAACCATGATGGGGAAAACAATCCTCAGTGGATGGGAGGTAAATCTTTTGAACCATATGGAGTAGACTGGACTCGCTCTCTTAAGAAAAGTATCCGTGAGCGAGATAGATATACTTGTCAGATATGCTGGGAAGAACCTGCGGTAGTAATACACCACATCAATTATGATAAAAAGAACTGTAATATTAATAATCTCATAACATTGTGCAAAAGTTGCCATTCCAAAACCAACTTGAACAGGAAATATTGGACAGAAACCTTATACCAAAGCCTAAAATCAAGGCTTGACAAGGGTGAAAAAGGGGTTAAAATATGAGCATGGATTTTAAGAACCTGAATGAAACAGACATGAGCCGTCTGGGGACACAGCTGGTGTACGACGCTTTACCTTCTAACGGAGCAACTAAGATACGGGCTAGTGACATTCTTGGGCAGAATTCTCCCTACGACATTTTGTGGAACGACAACAAGTTAAGCGTGAGGGTTGCCAACTGTTCCACCAGTTCCAGGTTTCCCAAATGGAACTATACCGTATCATCTGTTAATAGACACATGGTTGATTTCTACATTTTGCTCACTTTAAGGGATGGGAAACTATATAAACTGTTTGTCCTACCTCCAGACATAAGCCCAGAAACCACAATCACCATCACCGAGAGAATGGGACACATGAGGTACTCGATGTTCATGGCGGACTTGGACAAGATACCCCAAAAGATTGAGGAAGTTAAAAGCAATCTAGAGAGTTACAGGAAACTTTATAGAGAGGCTAGGGAATGATGGAACAGACGCCTCCGAGGAACCTAGTGACATTCACGTTGGAGAATTCTCTTTCTCCTGACGAGATGGACTTTTGCTTTTATCTGTTAAATGTTGTGTATGGTTGGAAGTTTGAAAAAGTAAAAAGATTCAAGATAAACACGATAGGCTTTTGGGTTAAGCGGGCAAGGAAACGTATGACGGCCGACAACCTAATGGCTTTGCATATGTACCTAGCAAGTAAAGCCAAAAAGAGGACACTATGGCAGAGATTGAAAAACTAACTGAAGAACTAACAGACAAGAAGTTTATATGCAAGGATTGTAAGAGGACATTCGCTTTTACAATTTGGGAGCAGAAAATGTTCGGGCAAAAGGGTTGGGCGACTCCCATGAGATGCGCGATATGTAGGCAAAAGCGCAGAATATTAAAGACTGCGTTGGAGGATGGGATGTCTATAACAGATCAGGGAGTTCACGAGGCTACTTGTGCCAAGTGCGGGATTAAATATTTCTCTACCTTGGAAGTTAGGAAGAACGAAAAAGAGTATTGTCCTGAATGTTGGAAAGAGATTAAAGGATTTTAGTTTCTTATCCTGACGGGGTACTTGGGTACAGGTTCGGGCAGGGCTTGTATTCTACCCGTCAGGATTAGGGATTAAAATATGAGATTGACTAAAACGAGTCCGCTAGCAGAATATGTAAACGTCAAGACGGCAATCTATTATGATAGCCGTTGCGTGATTAGTAAGTACCCCAAAGGGTTGATATGTGTATTCAGGGATACCAGCGGGGTTGCCTCTAAAAGACAGAGGGACTGGATGTACTTCGTCTTTAACAGGCTTGCCAAAAAGGAGATGGGAAAGTACAGGATTTCCGAGAGTAAGAGCGGACACTTTCATCTAATTGCTTATGAAGTCAAAGAAAGCGAAAAAGCCAAATCAAATAAAAAAACCCAGTCACAAGAAGCTAAAAGCTGACGCGTGGCATTGGTTTAGTAAGTATATTAGGTTGCGGGATTGCTTGAAAACTACAGGAAGGAAGGATTGGGGACAATGCTTCACCTGTCCTGCTCACAAACCCCTAACCGAGTTGCATGCTGGACATTTTGTTGATGGACGTGGGAATAGCGTGTTGTTTCAGGAAGACGGCGTACACGCCCAATGCGTACAATGCAACATTTTTAAGAGCGGAAATAAAGATGTCTACACGCCGAGAATGATTGAAATGTACGGACTAGTGAGGGTTGAGGAGTTACAAGCGGAAAAGAAAGTCATTAAACGCTTTACCGATAGCGAACTGGTGGAGATAGCGGATAAGTACGAGTTAGCATATAAAAAATTATTGGAAGGAACAAATTGAAAAAATACAATATATCTAAAGAAAAAAACGATAGATTACAGTCCATATTTGCAGTATTTAAGCACTATGAGTTGGTGATGAGTATGGCGGATAAGGAGACGTCTAGATTTATTATGACTGAGATATTCCCCGAAGTGGGACTTACCCCAGAGGACTTTCAATATTGCAACATTGATATAGGGAACGGCGTTATAAATTTTGACGACGAGAAAAAGTTGGCAGAAGCAAAGGAAAAGGAAAAAAAGAAATGACAACAGATTTTTACGCGGAGTTGGCAGAATACTGTCAGAGGGACAGACAACTGGTTGAGGCTAGGTGTTTGTGTGCTTCAACCGAACTCGCATGGCTGTTTCCCAGTTACAAGGACAGGGTTTTGGAATACTACAAGGAAACCGATTTGTACATCTTTGGGTTATCCAGATACCAAACTCGTTTGCAAGAAAAGGACTTTCATAATTGGTTGGCTCAGTTTATCAGAAACTACAATATTAAGTCTGTACTGGATTACGGTGGGGGAATAGGGGAGTACACGATTGTCGCCTGTAAAGAGGGCGCGGACACCACTTATACCGATGTCTGGAACAGCAGGACTATGGTGTACGCCAACTATCGTTTTGCTAAGCACAATGTACAGCCCACCATAGAAGGCGAGGGTTACAAAATAGACAGGGATTTCGACTTGATTGTCGCTATGGACGTCTTAGAGCATTTGCCAGATCCCGAGCCAGTCATTAAGGACATGGCTAAACATTGTACCTACCTTATAAGCAATCCCGAACTGATAAAGTACACGTATATGTTTCCTGAACACATCAGCCATCCCGACTTGACGCCTTATTTTTATAATGTACAGGGTTATTTATGGAAAAGGAGAGAAAATGCCTAAAATTACGCCAGAAACTAAAATTGCTATAGGAGTGCCGAGAGGCAAGGATGGGTTCTATTGGGAGTGGATAGAGTGCCTTTTGAAAATGTTCGGGGGACATCCAGCCAAGTATGTACCTATAAGCGAGCAGCGTCCTCACGCGCAGGCGAGGAACAGCATAACGAGAAGATTCCTGGACACGGACGCGGAGTATTTGCTTTGGATTGACTCTGACACCATTTGGGACAAGGACGACATCCAGCTTTTGATGGACGTTCTAGATCACGGGGCTGACATAGTGACAGGTATTCAATTCGCCTCGGGTTCTCATAGGCTTCCCATTATAAGAAGATTGAACCTACAATACGGAGTCATGGAGCCGATAGCCAAACTACCTGACAGCGCGATACCCTTTGAGATAGACGGGTGCGGGTTCGGTTTTATCCTTATGACGCGCAAAGTGCTGGAAGCTATAAAAGAGCCTTGGTTTGATTTCAAGCACGGGTTCTCAGAGGACTTGAATTTCTGTATAGCTGCAAAGCTGGCAGGATTTAGGATTTGGGCGCACCCAGGCGTTTTGGTGGGACACATAGCCCCTAAGATTTGGACAGTCAGAGACTTTTGGGACATTCCCGAAGATATGAGAGTTGTGTTCGCTCAGAATTCCTTACAGGGTTCTCACAACTATCTACAAAAACTATATCCTAATTGGAGAAAAGACTTACAACTGGACAAGATGGCTGATCTAAGGACGATGGGAAAGAACCTAAATACCCAAGAGGGGTACTGGGACAATGTATACAAAACCGAAGTCGAGGGGAATTTCAACTGGCGAACCTATCCAGGCAAGTTTCCCTTTATAGCCAGCGAGTTACTAAAGGATTTGCCAGAGAATGCAAATGTGCTTGAGTTGGGAGCGGGACTTGGTATCCTCATGGAAGAAATAAGGAGCCAGCACCCCAAGTTTACGATTTACGGCATGGATATATCTAAATATGCGGTTGAACAAATGAAGAAGAAAGGATTCATAGCCTACGAGGGTGTTCTTCCTGACTGGTTAAAAGAGGGAGTTACCGCCTATACTCAGAGCGATTCCTACGATTGTGTTATCGCTTGTGAAACTCTAGAGCATTTAGACGACAAAGAAAGATTTGAAACCGTAAGGGAGTCTTGCCGTGTATTAAAAGAGGGGGGGCTAGCTATATTCACCGTACCAGACAATACCATGCCACCCAGCGAGATAGCGGAGCACAGGGTGATGTACGACAAGGAAACCTACAAGGCATTCTTGAACGCTGCGTTCAAAGGACAGGTTGAGGTTTACCAGAAGAAGTGCCTAGTATCAGATGTCAAACGCCCCGATGATAAGTCATGGGCGGAGGCTCCGTTTTTATTTGGTATTTGCAAGAAAGGAACAAATGGCAACAACAGATAATACACTGTATATACTCACTGAGGAAGGCATGTTCTTAGAAGATTTCATTACCTTAACTATGCAGGGATTGGAAAAGCATAACATCAAGGATGTGGGTTTCGAGGTTAAATTGAGGGGTGGACACAAGATAAGTTTTGGAATAAAAGTTAAGAAAGGCAAAAAATGAACACCACAGATGTAACTCAGGTAGAGATTAGCAAATTAAAGTACGCCGAATACAATCCCCGAGAAATCACGGACGAGGCTTTCATAAATCTACAAAATTCCATTAAGGAGTTCGGATTTGTCGAACCCGCCGTTGTAAATAAGGATAACACCATCATAGGGGGACACATGAGAGTCAGAGCTTCGGAGGCTTTGGGATGGACTAAAGTACCAGTTCTTTATGTTGATTTACCAGAGGATAAAGCTAAAATGCTTAACTTGGCTCTTAACAGAATCACGGGTAGGTGGGATACTGAGAAATTAGGCAAGCTTATTACAGATTTAACTCTAAAGAAATTAGATCTGTCTCTTACAGGTTTTGAGAAGTGGGAATTACAATATTACAATCAAGGGGAAACGCCCAACTACGGCACAGGCGAGGGAGGCTCGGGAGCAGGCGGGGAGATACCCAACGAAGCTATCATGATTATATTTTCATTTGCTGATCCTGAACAAGCGGAAGCAGTAGGGAAGTTCTTTAATGACGGCAAGTTTGTGAAGGGCAATGACGGAGCTAAATTATATGACTTCCTCAAACAAGGAAACTACATCAGCTAAAAAAGGATACTACTCATCTCCTAGGTGGAGCAACGAATTTCTTGACTGTAGTATGCCTATGACTTTTGACACATATAACTTGTGTTCATATGGGTGTCTATATTGTTTTTCCTATTTTCAGAGAATGCACTACGATGATTATGTCAACGCAAACATTAGGGGAGTAAATGTTGAGAAAGTTAAGAAGATATTTACTGAGCCTGATTCTTCACAGTTCGGGGAATACGTAAAAGCTAGAATCCCTATGCAGTGGGGCGGATTAAGCGAACCATTTGATATCAAGGAACAGGAAATGGGTATTACTCTACAACTTATGAAGTTCTTTAGAGATATTGATTACCCGATAAGTTTCAGTTCTAAAAGTGTTTGGCATCTGAAAGACAACAGATATCGAGATTTAATTGAGGGAGCTAAAAACTTTCATTTCAAGGTTTCTATTATTACTTTGGATCCTAAAAAGGCAGAAGAAATAGAATTGGGTGTTCCCAGTCCGCAAGAGAGATTTTGGGCTATAGGGGAATATGCTAAGTTGGGGGTTGCGGGGGTTAACCTAAGACTCCGTCCGTTTATTATAGGAGTGAGTAATTTAAATAACGGACACAAGCAGATGATTATGTATGCTAAATCCCTTGGAGCCTACGGCGTATCAACAGAGTTTTATTGTTTAGAATCCCGCGCCAATGACGAGTTAAGAGCCAGATATAAGGATTTATCCAAAATAGTTGGTTATGACTTATGGGAATTTTACAGACTACACAGCAGGGGAAGCGGATATCGTAGGTTAAATTATGAAATTAAACGCCCATTCGTTTTGGACATGGAAGAAACCGCGCGGGATGTAGAAATGAAGTTGTTTATTAGCGACGCTAACCATAAAGAACGATGCGCGCATGGGAGTTGTTGCGGTTTACCACAGGATAAATATTTCTCTAATTACGCTCATTGTCAGTTTACCGAGGCAATAGTGATGGCTAAACGCAATGGAGAGGTAAGATTTAGCGAAATAGCCGAGAACTTTCACGGATATTTAGATGTCGTATCCTACGGAGCAGCGCAGGGACTTAATCAAGGTAGTCTAAAGGGGCATATGTCCAACAAATTTAAATCTCTTTATGATTTTATGAGAGGTGTTTGGAATGATCCGACACGTAAAACCAGTCCAGCCATTTACTTTGACGGAATATTGCAACCAGCAGGATTAGACGAAAATAACGATGTCATTTATAAATTTAATAAGGAGAAGTATGAAGGTAATAATACCAACAAATCGTCCTGAGAAAGTCACCACAACTAAATTTTTTCAAGGAGCGGAATTGTTTGTTAATAATATGGGTATAGCCAACGCTCGTAAATCTTTAGTGGAAACTCACGCTGATTCTGACTTAACTGTTCTTATGTTAGATGATGATTTAGTAGGTATGTGGCACAGGGTAAACGGTAAATATGTCAAAGAGGTTGATTTAGAAACTATGTTTAACTATCACACAAATCTTATGAGTAGTTTCAGTACGCCGTTTTTATGTTTAGGCTCTAATGCTGTGGGGGTACATTCTAAACAAGAACCTTTACTGTTCGGAAGGGTTTACTCTGCTTATTATCTTAATTGCAGGGTGTTAATGGAAAACGGAATAAACTTTGATCCTAATATAGACTTATTTGAGGATTTTGATCTAAGCATGCAGTTATTCGACAAAGGGTTTCTACCTATTACCAGTTATGAATACGCGATGGAATTCAAACATTGGAATAAAGACGGGTGCGGAACTTACAGGACTAAAGAATATATGCAGAAGTCTACGGAGGCTTTTGTCAACAAATGGGGTAAATATAGCAAGTTTATTAAGGTAGTGGCTAACGATGGCTTTATGGAGCCAAGATTAAAGTTCAAAGAGTTACTGAGATATAAAGGGATAGCAATATAATGGCTAACTTGAAATACAGTCCAGAGTTAAGAAACGAGTTCTGCGGGTATATAGAAGCGGGAGCAACCAACAGGGATGCAGCAACTATGTGCGGGATAAGTGAATCTGTACTTTATATGTGGCTTTCCGATGACGAAGCCAACCCATTATCTGTGGAGGAGCGTCTGGAGTTTCTGGAGTCTATGGGTAGGGCTAGAGCCAAAAGAAACACAGCTTTAGCTAATAGGATTATAAACGCCTCAACAGATGAGTACCTAAAAGACACTAACGGGGATTTCGTATTAGATATTCATGGCAAGAAGATTTTAGTCGGTAGAGGGGATTGGCGTTCGGCAGCATGGTATCTTGAGAGGACTTTACCTGAAGAATATGTAGTAAAAGAGAAGTTTGAGCATTCGGGAGCAATAGATAGTAAGCTAACCGTAAATGCCCCAAAGGAGCTGATAGATGCCTACAACAGAGCCATTGAGGAAATTGCAACCCAGCGAAACCGTAGTAAGAGAAGCGCAAAGAGCAAACTTACTGACGTGGACGCTGGCAAACTGCAAGACGCCTAAAGGAGAACCGCTAGACTTCTCTACTCATAGGTTCTTGGTAGATATCTACAAGGACGAGAGTAAAAACATTGTCGTGCAAAAGGCAGCACAGACAGGGCTTACTACTTACGGGATAAATAAAGCCCTTTGGTTTGCAGATACTAACCCCATTTCGATTATTTATACTTTCCCTACAGCTGGAGATGTCAACGAGTTCTCAAAGTCTAGGGTAAACCCAGTCATACAGGACAGCCCATATCTTATGAGCAGGATTGTTAATGTGGACTCTGTGGAACTAAAGCAATTAGGAAACTCTTTCATTTACTTTAGAGGAACATGGGGAGAGCGACAAGCTATATCTATTGACGCGGATATGCTCATTCACGATGAAACCGACAGGAGCAAGCCACAAATCATATCTATCTATCAAGAAAGGCTATCCCATTCAAAACATAAATACACGATTCACCTATCTAACCCATCGATACCAGACTACGGAGTAAATGCTCTTTATATGCGCTCTGATATGAAGCAATGGTTTGTTACTTGTATGGAATGCGGGAAGGAGCAGGTATTGAAGTTTCCTGATTCTATTCACATGGGTAGGGCGGGATTCGGGGAGATATATTATCAATGCGTTTACTGTAATGCTCCGCTTACCGATGACGACAGGATAGATGGCAGGTGGAAGCCCACGAACGAGGGGAGCAAAATATCTGGTTATCATGTTTCTCAACTTATGGTGCCATGGATCAGCGCGGAGGATATATTCCTAAAGTTTGAAAATGAGAGATGGAAACAGACATTCTGGAACTTTGTACTAGGAGAGCCGTACGCAGGAGAAAACCTACCCATTAAAAGAACAGATATGCTTGAGTGTATTCAGGCGGGTTGGGATATGCGGGGCGTGGGGCAAGGTACTTATATGGGAGTAGATCAGGGCGACAATCTTCATGTGTCAGTCTGGCGCAAGGACGGCAAGCTAAAAAAGTTGTTTTGGATAGGGATACTGAAAGACTTTGAGGAACTTCCAGATCTCATGGTTAGATTCGGAGTCATAAGTTGCGTTATAGATGCCATGCCTAACAAGCATTCAGCTAGGAGATTCCAGCTTATGTTCCCAGGTAAGGTTTGGCTTTGTTATTACAACGATACACAAAAAGAGCACATAGTCTGGAAAGAGGACAAAGAGAAAAAGGAATATCACGTAGTAGTTCATAGAACTGAGACTCTTGACGTGCTGGCAGACGAGTATAAAATCAAGAATATTGTGTTGCCCAAGCTCACTAACGATGTGGAGGAGTTTATCAGGCATCATTGCGCGTTGGCTAAGGAGAAAGTAGAGAAGCCAGACGGAAGTTACGCGTTCAATTACATAGCAACTGGCGCGGATCACTATGCACATTCTGCGAATTATGGTATGATTGCAGTTAGCAGAGCTGTGGCTGGCTCTTTGGCTGATGTAGTTAATAAACCAACAAAGGATAATAAACCCATAACTGGGGGTTTATTAGACGTTAGGTTCTAACATATGCCAAATGAGTCAATACTAAAAAGGATAACGAATAGATTTGCAACACCCAAACGAGTGCCACAAAGTACAGAACTCGGAGGCACAGGGACTACCATTTTTTCAGGACAGATAGACACGGGAGAATATGTAGCCGACTTAATCGGGGACAAACTCATCGATACAGTCAACCAGATGAGATGGAGTGATGCTTCCGTTCACATGGCTTTGCAGGTTGTTAATCTACCCCTTTTATCCGCAGAGTGGGATATCACCGCTGCATCAGAGGAATCCGCAGACGATGAAGTAGCCGAGTTCGTAAAGCACAACCTATTTGAAATACTCCCTTGGAACGATAATTTAAGACAAGCCCTTCTGATGTTAGCTTATGGACACTTCGCCTTTGAATTGGTTTATGGATTCGAGGACAATAAGATCGTCTGCACAAAATGGGCACCCAGATTGCCCAAGACTATCGTTTCTTGGAACACGGAAAAGGGAGAGTTGAAGTCCATCACCCAGAGATTCTATCAGGATAACCTATACAAAAATGTCGAGATACCTATAGAGAAATTAATGGTACTGGTACATCAGAAAGAGGGCGACAACTGGAAAGGGACTTCTATTTTAAGACAAGCATACAAACATTGGTTTTTTAGAGATAAATATTACAAGATAGACGCTATTGCAACCGAAAGGCACGGAGTGGGAATTCCAGTCATTACTTTACCAGAGGGTTACACCGCGCAAGACAAAACAGAAGCCGAGGAATTGGGCAAGAATCTACGGAGCAATGAACAGGCTTATGTTATTCGCCCGTCCGACAAGTGGATGATTGAGATGTTAGATATGAAAGCGTCCACAATCAAGGATCCAAAGGAAATGCTAGATCATCACACTAGGGAGATATTAAAATCTGTGCTGGCTCAATTTGTAGAGTTGGGAAGCACAAGTACAGGGAGCTACGCACTAAGCACCGATCAGTCCAGTTTCTTTTTGAACGCCATAGACTCAATAGCCAAGAACATAGAGGACACGATTTACCACCAGTTTATAGTACCTCTAGTAGACTTGAATTTTACAGTAACCGACTACCCCAAGCTGACTCATGGGGACTTGGGTTCTACGCAGGTTGATATACTAGCCAACGCCGTTCAGACTCTTACCCTTGCGGGAGCATTGACACCAGACTTGGAGATGGAAGACTACCTACGGACTGTACTTAAGCTGCCAGAAATGAGCGATGAGCAAAGGGAGATGAAAGAAAAGGAAAACGAAGCACAGCACGAACGTACAATAAACCCACCGCCTAATCCGTTTTATCAGAATGGTGACAGCGAGCAGCCTAGCGGGAATCCTGAAAACCCACAGGATGCAGGAGCTATTGACGAGGATTTAAAAAAGAAAAAAGAAGAACAACCAGCCAAGATGCACGAGGGGAAGTGGCACAGGGATTTAACCAAAGCAGAGAGTAGAGTCAGATTCGAGGAAATTGACTCTTATATGCGTACAGAGGAAGCCAAACTCTACAAGGAGCTGAGTAAGATTCTTCTGAAAGAGCGCGCTTATCTGTTGCCCATATTTGAAAAGGCTGTTAGAGATCAGGACATCGCCAGCTTGCAGAGAATAGCGGGCAGGTTTAGCGGGGAATACGAGAGGGTGTTCAGAAACGGAATAAAAAAGATATTCGAGTTCGGGAAAAACAAAGCATCTTTTGAACTGAAGAAAACCGTACCCTACACCACACCAGAGATAGAAACCAAGCTATACGACAAGGCGCACTTCTACGCACAGAAAGGATATCAGGATTTACTAAGTTCTTTGACAGCCCCAGCGGTGCTAGCTATGACTAACCAGGCAGTTACTGAGCGCGAAGCAGTTGCGAAATTGCACGATGCGTTCAAATCTTTTGTAAACAAAAATGCATACACAGCTTCCAACCTTGTCATATCGGAGAATATCAACGAGGGCAGAAAGTATGTTTTCAATAAATACGCGGAGGATATTTACGCGTATCAGTGGAGTTCGATTCTAGATGGAGGGACTTGTAACTATTGTCGAAGCATGGATGGCAAGACAATCTCAGCAGTAGATAGGAGTTTTTCAGCCTATCAGCCGGGGCGGGTTCACTTTCTCTGCAGGTGCATCTGGGTAGCAGTCCTAAAGGATGACTATCCGTTACCAGCGTACACGGGCATTCCTGACTCCCTAAAACCGCAGACTGAGGTACCGCCTTGGGACTTCGAAGATGCTTCCGCTCCGCTACCTGGAAGCAGTTCTCTTAATATTGACGAAAGGCTTTACGCGCCTGCGGGGGCTGGTACTCCCGTGAGCTACGGGCAGGATGTATTTAGCGAGAAGCACGCCGAGGGAGATGTGCAATGGATTATCCGTGGCGGACAGCACATACCTCTTGTGGACGGGGAAGATATATCTGCATTAAAAGAACATTTGAGCATGCTCAAGGACAAGTTCTCCAAGACGAGGATGCCATCGCAGAATTGGAGAAACTAAAGAAATGAGCCTAATTCACTTGAATAAAAACAAAGTTAACTACAAAACCGAAAGGGAGATAAAGGAGATTTTGAAGCACATGGAGGAAAGTATGGATAAGCTGGACGCTAAATACGAAGATGAGCAAAGGGAGCGTAAACTGCTTAAGGACACTTGCCACACCCTCTACGAGAGGTGCGTAAATTTACTAAAGTTTGTGGAGGAACATGAGGGACAAAAATATGTCCGATGACATTCGCTCAATAATGACTGGCATTAGATCGGATTTATCGAATCTAATGAAATCCTTTGACGAGTTCAAAAAGGATCAGAGAGAGATAGTGGACAAGTTGGATGTCAGACTAGGGGCAATGGAAGTGGCGCAAGCCCGATCTAACGAGAGAATATCTAATATGGCTATATTTCAGGGGGCGTTCTCTGTGATTATCGGGGCGGTAGCAACTTATTTGGGAGTGCAGAAGCAATGAATCTGCAACTTATAGACACTATGTTGGATTATTTTAGAATAATAGCTTACGCTGTTGTGGTTTTAACTTCTCTGCGAGGGATAGCTAAAAGGAAGTTCACTAATTGGCTTTTTGTGGGAGACGTGTTCTTGGCTTTGATCTTAATATTCACAGTAGTATTTTTGCATCTATTTGAAGTAGTGCCAGCGTCAACCCTCACAGATGATATTTTGTTAACCATTGGTGCTGCTGCCTGGGCTTTAATACATTTTATTGCCATGCTAAAAGAGAACGGCAATGGTAGAAAGGAGAACTATGCCAGCTGACTTCACAAAATGCGTAGATGAGGGCGGGGAAGTGCGCACCATTAATGTAGAAGGCAATCCCAACCAGTATATGCGTATATGCTACAAAGACGGAAAGTCGTATAATGGAGAGGTTATGACGAAGAAGGATGCAAGCGAACAGAGAATAGCCAAGCTATTTTCCCGCATTGAGATGGGAAAAGTGTTCGCCGACAAGAAACCCGTGTCCGAGATAGAAGTCTTAACCGAGGGCTATTGGGAGCACCCAGAGTACGGAGAAATAGAAATAACCCCAGAAGACATAGACAAGTTTGTCCAGAACTTCAATGACAAGACAAGAAAAATAGATATTGCTGTGGATCAAGAACACAAGCCAGAGTTGGGAGCAGCGGGCTGGTTCAAGGAGTTGAAAAAAGTTGTGGAGAATGGGGTAACCAAACTAAAAGCCAAAGTGGAATGGACAGCCATGGGTATGGACTTGGTGAGTAAAGGCATATATAGGTATTTCTCCCCAGAGTTCGACTTCGAGTACGAGGACTACGAGACGCACGACAAGTTCGCCAATGTCTTGTTGGGTGGGGCTTTAACCAATCGCCCCTATTTTAAATCGTTAGCACCAGTCCAATTAAGCGAGAATATGTTTATCAAATTAAAAGACAAAGGAGGTGAAAATATTATGAACGAAGAGGAAAAGAAAGCCGAGGAACTTGAAACTAAACCCGAAGTCAAGTCAGAAGAGCAACCCAAAGTTGAGGAAGTCAAAGAGGAAGTGAAGTCTGAGGAGAAATCGGGGGATGTTGAAAATGGGGAAGAAAAAAAGGAAGAGGAAGTCAAAGAGGAAAAAAAGGAAGAGCCTAAAGAGTTCGCAGAGGGCGACGTCTGCACATTAGATGACGGAACAGAGGGCGTCATGGTGGGCGGAAAGTGCGTAGCTAAAGGAATGAGCGAGCATAAAATGACTGAGCCTACTCCCAGTGCCAAAGAGTTCAATGACTTGAAAGCTAAACTTGGAGTGATGGAAGCAAAACTTAAGTTTACCGAAGTCAAAGAAAGAATCAGCGGATACACATTTTCTGAAAGCAATCCAAACGGAAAGCTGCTTCCTAAGAGTACGGAAGTTGCTCATAAACTTTTGATGAGCTTATCAGAAAGACAGTCGGTGTTGTTCAAGGACTTCATGGAATCCCTACCGAAAGTATCTAAAGTTCTGTTTTCAGAACTTGGGGGAGACGATGGTAAATCGTTAAAGGCTTCTGAGGAACTTACCCAAAGAGCCGAGGCTCTTGCAAAAGAGAAAGGCATTAAGTTTGGGGAAGCTCTGAAAAAGGTGTCTGCGGACAATCCAGAACTCGCAAAGAAACTCGACGAAGAGGAATAAGCGAGACGTATAAAAGTTTGTTTATTTGAGGAGGTGTAGAAAAATGAGTCAATCTAAAATAGACGGACAGATCACGCTACGAGCAGATTCTGATTGCAGAACTACTGGGCAGTATTATATCGTCAAAGTTGGTGACGCCAACGGAGATTTTGCCCTTTGCGGAGCGGGAGCAGCGGGTACACATCCTATCGGTGTGTTACAGAATAAACCCAATTCTGGAGAATTCGGTACCATCGCTACCAGAGGAACTTCAAAGGTAGTAATGGCGGAAAACTGCAGTAGGGGGGATATTATTGTCGGTGCTGATGGGGGTGATGGAAGAGGCGAAGTCGCAGACGCCGACAAAGAAATCGGCGTGGGTATCGCACTTGAGGCCAACGCAGCAGGTGCTGGCGCATTAGTAGAAGTACTATTGATGCCTGGTATCTCACATCACCAATAAGTTTGATAATTTTATTTGAAAGGAAAGAGGTGAAAAAATTATGAATCCAGTAAGCAGAGCAGTTCACGTAGATGCGGTTTTGAGTAATGTGTCAGTAAAGTACTCAAACGGACAAGCTATTGCGGATCAAGTGTTTCCTAGGGTTAAAGTGGCTAAAGACAGCGATGTCTACTTCACTTATACCAGAAACTTCAAGACTCCTACTACTTACAGAGCCATTGGCTCGGAGTCCAACGCTATTGATTGGAACGTAAGTACGGCTACATATTTCTGTGAGGAGTACGCTCTTCACGATGATGTGTATGATAGGTTGAGAAAGAATGCAGATCA
>Ga0247841_10005455_pt1 | contig 20592 bp, 28 predicted proteins | sample LaCruzMarch2015__2_FD_192410 | JGI IMG/M metagenome (GOLD analysis project Ga0247841, IMG submission 192410) | Freshwater microbial communities from meromictic Lake La Cruz, Castile-La Mancha, Spain - LaCruzMarch2015_18m | ecosystem: Environmental > Aquatic > Freshwater > Lake | place: Spain... | reverse complement strand
ATGGCTTATTTAAACCGCTTAAAATTGCGTATAAAGTCGAAGACTTACCAGAACCTGTTGGCCCAGAGGTCAAGATCATACCGTGAGGCTTTCTAATTGCATTTTGTAAGACAGCCAGAGCATCTGAACGAAAACCAAGCGTTTCGAGAGAAAGCAGAGCCTTTTCTTGTCCAAGCAGTCTAATTACAATGCTCTCTCCGCCAGCTGAAGGCATTGTAGAGATTCTCAGATCCAACTCTTCCCCCTCCGGAGTCTTCATTGAAAAACGTCCGTCTTGAGGCTCAATAGCATTATCCATCTTAAGTTTAGCCAAAAACTTGATTCTAGAAAGCAAAGTTTTATATTGATTAATTGGAAGCCTAACAACATCCTGGAGTACACCGTCAATTCTATAACGAACTAAAAATTCACTCTCCCCTGGCTCCACATGAACATCAGATGATTTAGTTTTCATGGCACCAGCCATAATTACATCGAGCAATTTTGTCGTGGTAACATTTTTAGCGATCTTGGCCGCACTAGTTATGTCGCTAATCTGAGAATCAAAGGACTCTTCCTGAGTCTTTTTTTGTTCATCTTTTTTCTCCTGAACTTCCTTCTCCTTCTTTTCGTAAGACAAAATACCGTAAAATAATGCCGACTTAGAGATTAAAACGTGCGAGAAAGTTAGATGTGTTTCCTTGGACAGTGTATCTAAAAACTTTAGCACCATTGCATCATTAGGATTAGTAATGCCAATTTTAACACTAGAACCGATACGCAAGTAAGGTATAACTTGATACTGCAAACAAAGCTCTTTAGGGATAAGGTTCAGAACGTCAGGAGAAATAGGATAACCGGTCAAATCAATGTAAGGAATACCAATCTTCTGAGCTATCTCCTTAGTATGGCGCTCTTCCTGTTCACGATTCAAAAAATAAATTGTTTTTGAAATATCAGCCATAAAAAACCTTCGGTTTTTTAAAATTCAAAGCTAAAGGCTAAAAGTGTAAAATAGTGGAATTTGTATTTAATTTTCAATTTTAGTTTTGAGCTTTTCGACCCTAAGGGTCCCCTTTGGGGCTTTTAGTTTTTAACTTTCCCCATTATATCTCTAACGGCAGAAATAGACAAAAGTTGCTTTGAATGATATTATTTTCCCGTATATGGAAGCGTGGCAGAGTGGTTGAATGTACCGGTTTCGAAAACCGGCGTGTCCGCAAGGGCACCAGAGGTTCGAATCCTCTCGCTTCCGCCAAGAATCACATCAGAAACTAATTGCCAACGATAGGACGGGAATGCTTACTACTGAATACGATAGAATGCACAAAATGGAGAAAAACTACTGGTGGTTTGCGGGCAGGAGATACTTAGTAAAACGACATCTAGAAAAGATAGATAAATTGCAAAAAATATTAGATATTGGCTGTGGCACCGGTGAAATGTTGAGCATGCTAAAAAAGTACGGAGATGTGGTCGGTGTAGACATTGCTGAATCAGCCTTAAACTATTGTCGAAAACGTGGGCTTAAGGTACAAAAATCTAATATAATCAAAATGCCATTTGACGACAATAGCTTTGATGTAATTACCATGCTAGATATTCTTGAACATGTTAAAAATGACCACAATGGCCTCAAGGAAGTGAATCGCATATGTAAGCCTAGGGGCAAAGTATTAATCACAGTACCCGCATACAACATTTTATGGAGTGATCACGATCGAGCACTAAAACACTTTAGAAGATACACCGCCAAAGAAATGATGGCCAAGTTAGATGATAGCGGTTTCAAAACAATAAAATATAGTTACGTTATAACGACGCTTTTTCTCCCAATTCTGATATTTCGCTTGGTGCAAAAAATATTACCGAAAAAATCTGCGAAAAGTCCTAAAACCTCACTCATATTTGTACCTAAACCAATAAATAGCATCTTCATTATACTTCTAAAGATCGAGGCACAAATTAGTAGGTTTGTTTCGATTCCTTTTGGAGTTTCAATAATAATACTTGCAGAAAAACAGTGAGAAAATGGAAAAGCTAAAATCCCTGAATATTAGAACCGCTACCATCTGGTTATATTTCTTGTTGATAGGTATACTCCTAGCCCTTTTTATCAATCGAAAAAATTTCGTTCTTAACAATATTGAAAATATCGGGAACAACAGCACTACGCCAAGCAAAATAGAACTTGCCGTTTTTATCATTCTTGTGCTTGTCATATGCCTATATTCAGTCTTTTACAATTTGAAGTTAAAATATTCAAAATCAATTGTGCTTGCAACCTTAATATTCATGCTTATTTTAACCTTCTGTCTTCCAATTTTTTCTGTAGACATTGGCGCTTATCTAATTTCTGCTAAAAATCTGATCTTTTATCATACCAACCCTTACCTGGCGCCATTAAATTATTACTCTCAAGACAGCTGGGTTATATATATGGGCTCTACTTGGTGGATGAAATACCCATCGCTATATGGACCACTAGCGTTATTGATATCATCCATATCTGTGGCGATTTCTAGCTTTTCTTTTATTGTTGCAATTTATATCTACAAATTTTTTGTATTATTAGCTGTTATTATGAGCGTTCATCTATTCAAAAAATTAGACGCAAGCATGAATAAAGTGAATACACTACTTTTCATGTTAAACCCAATTTTGCTTATAAGCATTTTATTAGACGGCCACAATGACGCATTTATTCTATTGTCATCACTGGCTTACTTTTACTACCTCAAGCAAAATAAAATTGTAAGTTCTTACCTAACCTTTCTAGGCGGCGTATTTATAAAATACTTGAATATAATTATTTTTCCCTCTTTGTTTATCAAAGGAAAAAAATTTTATTGGATCAGATTGTTACTCTCTGGCATATTAATGTTTCTTTCAATGTACGCTTTCACTTCCATATTCCATATTACTTTGAACGATTTTTTAAACAACAAAGCCCTTGCCATTAATAATATGTGCGTCTACGTCTGCACTCCATTAATCGCTGTTATCTCTATTTTTGGCAAATACCAGACTATTATCCGTCTAGGACTATTTGCAATAGCTTATTCGTGGATCACTATTAAATATTTGTACTTATCCTACCATGTTTATAAATTCACATTTTGGGCATTTATCTGCTTATTTTTTGTATTTTCTGTTACGTATTTACCATGGTATGGCATATACCCAATCACAGTAGGGCTCCTAATCAACGAAAAAAAGTATACTATTTTTACATTAGTCCTCACGGCCTACTCACTACTTTTCTATTTTGGGATTTAATTTTAAAAATCACCCCATTTCTCAAGGGTGATTTTTTAGTTTTCAAGAATGAGCATAAAAGGTTGGCACCAATCGTCGCGTATGATATGGTTATGCCATCAGAGAAATTCCCGTTCCAGTTAGGTATTTCAAAGAAGCTTCAAGCATAAACTTAAAAAGATCACTTAAATACGGCTTTCAGACACTCCTAATCGCTCTCAAATACCCATTTAACAAATAGCGAATATGATATCTCCACTTAAAAAAATCCGACGCTGGGCAATGATCTCATATCGCGACTTGCGGCAGAGATTCAGAATCAACCGAAACATAACGAAATATTTAGGCTATGCATTCAAAGTTAATGCAAAACGCCTAGATATTATTACGACAGCACACTGCAATTCAATGTGTTACGATTGTTCTCAGAATTGCAGACAGGCTCCATCCAGAGAAAAAATGAACCTAGAACAGATTAAAAAATTCATTCTGGAGTCAAACAAATTAAACAAACGATGGAAAATGATTATTATATCCGGTGGTGAATCCATTCTAGAGCCGGATTTTTTTGATCTTCTCAACGCCTTACTCAGGTATAGAAAACAATACAGCCCCAAAACTAAAATTCGTTTGCTAACAAACGGCCGGGGCAAAACAGTCCAAGAACTTCTCAGCAAAGTTCCAAGCGAGGTAGAGGTAGTCAATACGAACAAAACTTCTTCCATCAACCCAACATTTATTTCAATCAACGCCGCCCCTAAAGATATGCCTGGATATGAAAAAGCGGATTTTCGAAATGGCTGCCGTCTAATCCGCCAATGCGGAGGTGGTCTCACCAAAAATGGATTTTACTGCTGTTCTACAGCAGGTGCAATCGATCGAGTTATGGGGTTTAACCTCGGTCTTAAATCCATCAACGCTAACGACGAAGATTTTAGAAAACAGTTAAATACACTATGCCAATATTGCGGCAATTTTTTGTATAGTAACTACAAAAACAAGCCCGGCTTTCAAACAAAATCATGGAAAAAAGCCTTTGCTTCATACAAAGTAAAAAAACCAAAACTATCAGAATATTAAAAAAATCATTAGCCGCGGCGAATGATTTTTTACTTTCTATACAAGTTCTCGGGATTCCCTCGAACAATAATCTCTGTTGTCTTCCCTAAAAGCTAACAGCTGAAAGCTAGAAGCCAAAAACCGCTTAAGCGGTTTTTTTAGGCTTAATTACCACTTTTCTATCTCCGCCGTCACCGATTGATTCGCTTTCGACGTCAGCAATGTTTGAACAGACCATATGAACAATTCTGCGCTCATATGAACTCATAGGATCCATCACTTCTTGCAACCCCGAAGCTAACACTTTGAATGCCTTCTCCTGAGCTAACTTTTTGACAAATTCAGCTTTTTTCTCCCTGTACCCGTCTATGTCCAAGACAACAGTGCGATGTTCCTCTAAGTTCTCAGATGACAAAAGCGTGCGGACTAGATGTTGCAACGCCTCAAGCCCTTCTCCGCCACGACCTATTAGCAAAGCTGGGGATTCTGTCTGTATATTTATATAAATGACATTGTCACGCGTTTTACCGATGACGTCAGTATCAAAACCTAGCTTATCAAGCAATTCCGCTGTATGTTTTTTGGCTTTTTCAATCATGATGTTCCTATCATATATGGATGACTAATTAAACTAATGGCTAATAGCTAATATTCGTTATTAGTTATTAGATATATTCGCTATCCGTAGTTTATATTACTTCTTTTTTCTAATCGTAATCTCAACACCTTTTTTATTGTCCTGCTTGTCTAACTTTTTTCGTCTCATATCTGCTATCATATCACTTCGATTAGGCTTTTTCACGATCTGAGTATCCGCGACCGCTTCAATCATTACAGGTTCAGTTTGAATGTTCAAGCCATCAGTGCCTACAGATGCGGTAGCCTTTGGAGCCTTGCCCTTGATTTCTTTATTCACATACCACTGCTGGGCAATTGAAATAACTGTCGTGAATAGAATATAGATGGCTACACCTGCCGGCAATGAACGTGTAATGAAAAGCATCATGATCGGCAACACAAAGGTCATCTGCTTCATCATCATGCTTGTTGGGTCTGCAGGTGCTCCAGCCACTTTGTCCTGCTTTGGAGGCATAGTCATAAGAGACAGCACCAACTGTGAAACACCAACAATGATCGGCAGTATCCATAAATCAGGTTTTCCTAGATCCAAACCAAAGAAAGCTGTCTGTAACACATCTGGTCTCGGGACAAAAGAGTAAAGAAAGTTGTATTTTGAGGTGTCAAATCCAGACAAGATAACTCTATACAAAACAATAATGATCGGCATTTGGATCAAAAGTGGCAGACATGAGCCGAGAGGAGAGAACCCTTCCTCTTTATAAAGCTTCATTAACTCCTCGTTCAAAGTCTTTTGGTCACTCTTGTGCTTCTGTTTCAAAGCATTTATCTTTGGCTGCATGTGTAAATTCTTAACCTGGGCCCGAGCAGCTTTGAGCGATGACGGCAAAAGAGCCAGTCGAATAATGAAGGTAATAATTACAATCGCCCAACCAGCCGATCCACCGGTTAGCCACGCAAAAAAGATCAAAATATTATAGATCGGAATGTACAGGATTGTGTTAAAAAATGCTTTCATATTTAGTTTATAGCTTTCAGCTGTTAGCTGTTAGCTTCCTTATTATTGTATTAAGAATTTTCATAATCTCAATATTTTTTTGTAAAATATCTGATATTTGAGCGTCACTCACATAATTTAAATTACATGCAATAATCAATTGAGTTTCTAGCTCTGCACATGAACCTAAAGCAATCCTGAGAAATTGAATAAAATCTTTTGAAGTCTTTCTCTGCCTGCCTTCAGCAATATTTGAAGGAATGGATACAGCGCATCTTCTTAGCTGAGAAGTAAGGCCAAACATTTCCTCTTTCGGAAATACCTTACTAATCTCATAAATACTTGTCACTAAACTCACAGCCTTTTGCCAAACAATAAGATCCTTGTAAGATTCTATCATTTCGCTCCTCCCTTGCATTCCCTATCAGCTAACAGCTACTTACTAACAGCTAGTCGACTTTGTCGACTCCGCCCTTACTCCATGGATTACACCTCAAAATGCGCCAAAACGCAAGACCACTGCCTTTCAGGGCACCATATTTCATAATCGCCTGCTTGCCATATTCTGAACAATGAGGCGTGTACTTACAATACCCAGCTGGATGCTTATACGAAAACCAGCCAGTGTCCGGCGACAAGGTCTTTTGGTATAATTCGATGATTTTGATGAGCAAATACTTCATAATGACTAGATAATAATAACATACCGCTAATACTATTGCTAGACATGGCCCCGAAGGGGACCCTTTGGGTCTAAGCGTCGCTAAACAATCGTCAAGACCCGAAGGGTTCCCCTAGGGACCATTGCCTTTCCATTGCCTAGCTATTGAATGAACTATTAATAATAAAAAAAGTCCCCAACCTATAGGAAAGGAACCGGTTCACCCACGCTTGTACATTTTAGCCCTCAACTCTGCTACCTGCTTCTGCAACGCCTCATCTCGGAGTAGCTGTTTACAGGTATTAAGATAAGAGCGGTTTACCGTCTGATTCGTGCGGTTTCCTACTAACTCCGCAATTTGCACAAATGTCTTGCCCACTACCTTCTTGAGGAAATACACAAGCATGTGCCGAGGCTGTGTCGCCTGTCGATCCAGACGTGGTCCAGTTACTATACCCGGAGTACATGCGAAGTAATCGCAGACAACCGCCATTACTCTCTCGGGAGTGATCACCCGGCGCTCTGCAGTTGTCGAGTAATCAAGCAGGGCCAAACGGCACTCCCGATAGCTCACAGGGCCAACCAGCGACGTCTTGCCGCACATCTTCATGAAACAGCCGTGTAACTCAGCAAGATCGTCTCAACTATCTTGGCCATGTATGAAATAACCGCGGGCATCAATTCAATGCCTTCGGCCATACACCACGCCTCAATAATCGAAATACGATCCTCGAGTCCAGGCAGCTCGATGCGCTGTACTACGCCCTTCTCTAGACGACTGACGATTCGTTGCTCTGAAAAGCCAATCTCCCTCGGCGAAGTTGTGCCTGCTATCACCATCTGTTTGTGATCCATCGAGGCCAAGGTGTGGTAGAACTCCTCCTCAGTCTCTCGGCAAGGCATCTTCTCCATGAAATTGACTTCATCCAACAGCCAGACGTCTAACCCCCTGTATTTGTTCCTGAACCGCTTCATGGCGCTTTCGTCTCCGCCCTTGCTTGCGCGAAGAGCGTCGAGAAAATCGTTAGTAAACTCCTCAGCAGTGCAATAAAGCACATGCAGATGAGGATTCAAACGAATAATCTCGTTGCCGACTGCGTGAAGCAGTGCCGTCTTGCCCAAAGGCATTTCGCTGTACAGGTACAACGGACTCCAACGTGTTCTCGGATTCTCCGCGACCGCTCTAGCGAGAACGTAAGCGTCATCGTTGAAGCCGAACTTGCATACCACGTCGAAAGTGATCGTCGGATTAACTCCAACGTGCACTCCTAATCTTGTCGGCGCCTCAAACACTTGTCCGAGAGACTCCGCTTCAATCTTGACAGTGTAAGCAACGTCGCGACCTGCAACTTCACGCAAGCTCACCTCGATCAGCCATTTCTGACCTATGAGAAGCGCTTGTCGTACTGCTTCACTCTCGGCTAGCAGCACCAGCCTTCCATCCTCATAGCCATCAGAAGAGACGGCTCCGAAGATGAATTCGTAGACATCCTCGCTCACATGGCGCTTAATCTCCTTCAGTGTCGATTGCCACAGATACTCGCTCTCCATAAACACCACTTTGAGCCCTCCCTTCTTTCAGAACTTTTGTTCTGCACCCATACGAGTGCGCACGCAGATACTATCAAAATAAAAAAAGCCCCGCAAGGGGAGCCAGTTCATAAAGTTATTGTATTAGATCCTTCGACAAGCTCAGGATGACTGCGTCAGTTTATAAAGATAAATTATTAGCTCGTCTCGTTGGAGCCTTCTAACAGCCAACACCTAACAGCTATCAGCTAATTTAATATTGTTTAGTAAAAGTCGGACCATCTGGCATTACACACTGCTCAGGGTAAGTTTCACGAACCGGATACTTCTTAGCGCAACTATCAAAATCATAGATTGCCGGATTCCCATGCATTACCCACTTGCCCTCCGAATCTTGGATCCAACCATCTTCATTCCCCCGAAGCAACAAAATAATGACTCCCAGCAAAATCAGTACTCCCGCAATCATCACTGCTTTTTTATATTTGAAATTTAGCACTATTTAATCTCCGCCACGATTACAACGTAATTATGACCGTATTTCTTTGCACACTTCGGACATGTCGTATACCACATATACATTTTTTCAATACTACGCCCCTCTGTTTTTGCATATTTTTCAAAATCAACCATCCATTTACCCGTATCCTTAAAATCTCCGTCATAAACCTTACTCAAATATTTCCCGCTTAAAAAAACATGCTCAGCACCCTTTATCTCCTCATCCACCGAGAGACAAACGTTCATATTCCACATAGATGTATGGTCTGAGAGCACGATTAGATCAGATGATTTTACACCCGAATCATCAAGTTTCTTCATTAAACGCGTCATCGCGGAACCAAAATTTATTGGAATGTGCATAAATGTAAAAACTCTGTCTTTAATAAATTTTTTATCTTTCCACTCCAAAACCTTACCATCCCACGGTGCAGGATTAAATTTTGGACAACAAATTTGCTCTTCCATGTGACTCCTTATTTATCGGTTTAAATCTTTTTGATATAGCAAATTATTCTATTGTCTTCTGTAAACCCTAATGATTCGTGGAACTTCTGGCTATCTGCATTATCTAGTTCGACATCAGACGCAACTTCAGAACACCCCTGAGTCAAAGCCCACTCCTCGGCAGTTTTTACAAGTTTTCTGGCAGTACCCATACCGCGATACTCAGGTTTTACATAAATGCCCTCTATATAGCCAACGGGATAAATAGTTGCCCCAGCCACATAGTCAGTACGTAAGGAAAAATTAATAAAACCAGCCATTTTATCGTTTTCATCAATAGCAGCAAAATTTTTGAATTTAGGAGATTCTAGAATATTCGCAGATTCTTCTTCAATTTCTTCCTTAGAACTATTTGGCCACAATGCCAATTGTAAACCGACCCATTCATCAAGTTTTTCTTTTGTAATTTGTTTAATAATCATTTTTTCCGATCGTTTAGCTAACTATTGTACTGGCACAAATTTAAACTGGTTCATTACATAGGCAGCTGAAGTCGTGTCATCCTTAGTGAAAGCAACTGTATTAATCCCTGCCTGTAAAGTAGTCGAACCAAGATCGTACCACTTCCAACCTCTTGTGTCTTCTGAAATATGGGAATATTGAATGGTCTGGGCACCATTTAAGAGAATTGTAGCACTACGCGAACCATCTAAATGCTGTGCATCATCTGAAAGTTTAACCCAAAATCTATAAGTGCCTCCGGTTGTTGCTTCAAAAGTGTAGGTAGCAGTAGCATTTTTATCGCCCAAGTAAGCTTCACCATGACCATTATCTCTTTCAATATCCGAAATATTGGATAAGTATCCTGGATTAGTTAAAACTCCAGTTTTCCCATCTAGAGTTATTGTACCGGCGGTATCAGGCGTTTCGACTTTCTCCACTTCCTTTTGAGCTGTGGTCGTAGTATTTGAAAACATATTTTGAATTATTGAGCTTCCACCTTTTGTTGGCACAGTCAGAATTGTAACAACCACTGCAACCAAAACAAAAGCAGACGCAGTCATCGCCTGAGGAATACCAAGTTTCGCCTTTCTAAGGGAAAGTAGAAGCGCCACCCAAACGGCGGCAATTAGAATTGTTAAAAACGGCTTGTGCTCGAACCCAGACCAAATGACAGTTGCGGCGCTTGCCACATAAACAGCAACATTTAGGCTTAGCATTTTAATCTCCTAGATATTATTATTTGTTAATACCATCTTCCGTAATTTTGAAAAAAAATCAAGTATGACAAGCGTCTTTGAGAGTGCAATCTCAATTTATATCGGGTGAAAAATCAACTTGATGCTCTGGTATGCCTAGCGACATTCCGTACTCCCTAGCTTCTTGATACCCGGACTCTTCCACTCTGGCTATCTTAAATATTTTGTTTGGGAAGATAATATAATGCCATTTATCATTCTTATAGTCCGCATACCAACTATGACTGTGCTCCGTGTCTATGCGCTTGCTTATGTCTTTTGCTACTTCATCAGCCATATCTTCCGCGATCTCAACTTTGTGAAGCGTCCACTGTTTCAGCCACGGAGTTTTGAAGCTCTCAGTAACTTGCTCAACCTTTGTTGATAAAATAGTTACCTTTTTAAGAACTTCATTACTTTCCAAACTCTCTTCAATTATCGTGCCTTTATAGTTCATTATTTAAAACCTTCATTAATTTTTCTTTCAGCTCTTCAAATTTTGTATATCCAGCTTTCTTATTGAAATGTCCTGCATTTGGCACAAAGCTGAGTTCAACACCAAGTTCTTTAGCAAGCTTTTCGCCATTTCCCAAAGAAACGTAAGGATCATCGTCGGAGTGGAATACCACAAAATTTTTTGAGTTGCTCTTGATCTTTTCCCAATCAAAGTTAAAACCGCTAAAGCTGTTATCTCTATCATAATTTAATATCGGACGGACTCCAACCGGCGTACCTGTTAGAAAAACTGCTTTAACCGGACGATCTAACTTCTCCAAAACTCTCAGCGCAAAAACTCCACCCAGACTGTGTCCAATCAATATAGAATCTTCGTCTATCATCTCCCAATATGGCCCAAACACTTCGAACCACTCCGAGATCTTTGAAGCCACAAAAGGAGGCGAAGGAAATTGTGGCACAATAACTTTGTATCCTTCACTTTCCAGTTCTTCTCTTAGCCACGGAAACCAATTCTCCTCCGGATAACCTTCAGTGCCATGAAAGATAAACACATTTACATTCTTAGACATTCTGTAACCTCAATTTCATAAAAACATCCTCACCATAATCAAAAAAATCTTCTGGTAGTTTTTCGATCTGCTCGAAGCCCATCTTTTTATAAAAGGCAATTGCTCTTTCGGTCACTTTGCTATTTGATGTTGCCAAGTAGATTTCCTGCAGTTTAATACTTTTGGCATGCGCTACAAGTTTCGCTAGCATCTCCTGTGCCACACCTGTCCCTCTATACGGTTTAGCTAAATACATTCGCTCCAAGTAGCCTCGGTTTTTGCCCATATTCTTCAGAGCCACAGTCCCAACAACATCGCCATCGTCAACCGCCATCCAAAAATTGCCCCCATCTTTCAAATAAAATTTGGGAATATCATGCAAATCCTCTGGCTCACTTTTCCAGCCAATTTCAGCAGTCCTGACACTCCAGACAAAATCATAAATCTCCTGCGTGTATTTTGGATCAAATTCAATTATTTCCATCTTGTTCTTCGTGAGTTACTTTTTTTCTCAAAACATCAATTAAAATATCTCGATTCGCGAACTTTTCTTGAGAATATGGCCAATCATTCTCGGCGGCACGTTCGGTTTGAATCCGGATAATTTCTTGCTGGCCAGTCAAGTTTGGAGTGCATAAAGATACTCCATCGATAGAGGCATTTGCCTCCTCGGGCATAAAATCCGTTGGATCATTTTCAGTGAATTCTCGAAGTACGCTTGCTCTTGCAAACTCAACTTTAAAGTCCTCAATACCTGGGAATACACAAACAGTTTTCTCACTACTTTCTTCTTGTAGATCCGCTCCCATCTCCGCAAGCAAAGATTTCAAGCTCTCATATTTATCATCCTCAACAAACATATCGAGATCATCATGAGACCTAGTCATCTTGCCATATAGACCATCAAGACCAAATCCGCCAAATACTGAAACACGGATATTCCTCTCGCTTGCCTTACATAATATAGCTTTTACAATATCGAACCGTTGTTTGTCTATATCGGTGACAAAGTATTCAAGTGCACTTTCTGTTTTGTCTTTATCATCAAACATCGTTTATCCTGCTTTATTTTTTGATTATTGCCAAAATAATTATTGCAATTAGGAAAAATAGCAGCAACCAACCAGCGTTACACGCCACGAGTTTAACAGCATCTTTCTTTTTGCCATCGATGTAAAGCATTATCGGTCTACCGATCATCAACCCGCCAACTACTATTGCCGAAAGAGTAAAGAGCAAAAGAAAAGCCACTCCGCTAAAAAATGAGTCCTCAGCGCCGAGCAACCTGGATGCATTATTCATAAACAGAGCGACTAAAATGATGTATGCAGCCGTACCCAGGGAGTAGAAAAAACCTTCTTTGCAAATCTTTTTCATCACGCTCCTTTACTCAATTAGATATCTAAATGTAGATTTATTTAATTGATGCGCTTTTGCCTGCCAAGAAGCCACTAGACCAGGCCCACTGCAAATTATAACCACCTGAGTCGCCATCAACATCCATTATTTCGCCAGCAAAATACAATCCCTTGAATTTTTTGGACTCTAAGGTATCAGCGGTCATTTCATCAGCAGAAATCCCGCCACGGGTCGTCTGGGCCTCTTTGAGAGGACGGATCTTAGTAATATTTAAAGTTAAAGATTTCAAGTTTTGAACTATGTCATTTCTTTGATTTTTAGAAATCTCCGCCGCATTTCTCATCTCTTCGATATTTGCTTCCCGCAAAATAATTGGAATCAATTTTGCTGGCACCAAACCAACAAGCGCATTTTTAACAGACTTAGCACCCGAAGCGTTAAACATCTTTGCAATCATCTCATCCAGCTGTTTCTCTGTATGATCTTTCATAAAATCAAGTTTCACTGTCACTGCATTATTTTCGACAAACGGCGCTACAAATCTTGCTTGCGACATTATCGCCGGACCAGAGAGACCATAATGCGTAAAAATTAAGTCCCCGGATCTTTTAGAAACCTGCTCACCATCAACAAAAAACTTTGCCTCGGCTTCAGCCTTCAATCCTTGCACCTCTTTCACCCACTCTTCTTTCGTCTCCACAGGTACTAAGGCAGCGTAAATATCTTCAATTTTAATTCCAAGATTTCTAGACCAAAAAAGTCCGTCACCAGATGAGCCAAATTGAAAAGCCGCTCTACCACCAGTCGTCAGTATCAATTTATCTGATTTAATAATGGAGCCATCGGCTAGTAAAATCTCCCAGCCATCTTTACTCTCTATCCTCTTGACCTCACCGTTTAGCTTGATCTCAACTTTCAATCTATCTAATTCGTGATTTAATATCTCCACCACGCTCGAAGCCTGATTCGTTCGCGGGAACATCCGGCCACGATCCTCCTCTTTCAATATCAATCCCAAATCCTCAAAGAACTTGATCGTTTTATCCTGATCAAATGTTGAAAGTACACTGGAAATGAACTCCTGATTCGAGCCGTGATAATTCTTTGGAGAGATACTTTTGTTGGTAATGTTACATCGTCCATTGCCGGTAGCCAAGATTTTGCGTCCAATCGCATCATTTTTTTCAATCAAAATAACACTCGCGACGTTCTGCTTCGCTGTGATTGCGGCCATTATCCCTGCCGGCCCTGCTCCAATTATTGCAACATCATATTTCATATAATTACCTGTGTCATTGCGAGCCAACCACCTTGTCGGTGGCGCGGCAATCTTTTTCAAAAAGATTGCTTCGTTCCTCGCAATGACAAAAAATCATGTATTTCAGAGCAGATCATACCTCATTTAGACGAGAAAATAAAGGATTTAACCGTAGAATATCAAACAAATAAAGATTGCTTTCTTAGTATTGATCTGCTAGTTTAAACTTTGAGAAGCGACATAAAATGATTGAGAGGGGCAGTACCAATGTTTGGTAATAAGACAGCCGATCCTGGGAAAGTTGCCCACGTCCTGGATCTGCGGAACCGGCTCAGAGATGCCGTGGTTCGGGTGTTTGACCTGCCCGATACCACCCGATGCCTGAAGGTCAGCCTCGAAATGGGGGCGCTCCCCGAAGAGATAGAAGACTTCAGAACAACTCACTTCAACGAGGTCCTGGACGCTCCGCCTAACTTCTACTACGGATTGGACGGCATGCCGGTAGTGTCGTACAGGGTCTGGTGTCAACCCACGATGCGGCGTTACTGCCTCCACCATCTGAATCTCGAGATAGCTCAGGGCGGCACGATCAAGATTTCCCTTCTGGCCGAGTTCAAAGAGACCCAGTGGTCAAATGGGAAAGATGTGGAGTTGCCGGTCAACAAGATCAGAGCAGAACTGATGCCCGAAGGCTGGCCAAACTCTGCCCTTCTGGGCATCGACGAATCATAACGGACGCCACTCGAGCGCCCGTTTTTTTATTTCTTCTCAACCAGATATCTAATCACCGTCTTTACCACTTTTGCATCGGGCTTCGTCAGGTATTCCTCTTCATGTGGACCGGAAAGTTTATAGCCAGACTCCTCAATAAATTTATGCAATTTTTCTATCGTTGGGCCCTCTTCCGCATAAGTTCCGAGGTGCAGGATCTCAGCGCACTTCCCACCTTTCCAGACATCAACCGACGCTTTAATATTCGGATCTTTTTGTATGATGTCCTTCTCCGTCACATAATCAGGTACTGGCACTCCCCAAATCCCACTCCACTCATCCTTTTGTTTCAAATGAGCGTCGGGCCAAAAAGCCGAGAGCTTGCCGAGCTCCATCTTTACACCTTTAGGCTTGTACACCTTCATTTTAGCCCAGTAAACCGCGCCATAAAGTGCCTTCATGAACGGCTCCATCACTGTGTTCGGATCACCATGAGATGTCACGGTCACGACTTTACGATCAGCAATCTTAGTTATCACAGGCACAAATGCTTTCATTTATACTCCTAATATATTCCAATCATCAACATTTAGTGGTTCCTTCAATAACTCCTGCAACAGTTGCTTTAATTCGAGAGGGGAATCTTCACTAGAGATTATTGCTTCGGCCTTCGGCCGAATAATTTCTTCAATCCTGCCTGACCCCTCTGCTCGTACTCTGCTTACCCTGCCTTCATAATTCTGGAATATCTTCCGGGCAGAATCAACCAAAGCGTCCATGCTATACATTTCTCTGGCAGCATCAAACAATTTTTTAAAATCAGCTGTGATTTTAGCTGGATTGACATCAAACTTTTCAATTGCATGTAAAGCCTTATAGCCCACCATCGAAACCGGGCTAGCTACATAATAATCTTTTCCTTCAGCTGTGATCCTAACAAACGAATCCTCGCCATAAATCATAGCTTGATCCATCTCCATCTTTTTTTGACCAGATTGAAGTTTGACTGCTACTTGTGCTTGCTCAGGTATCTCCGAGTAGGACAAACCCGCAACATCTACAGCTGGGTTCTTCGAATGACCAGTAGCGATAAAATCCAAATCTCCGATTGGTCTCGCCAAGCTAGTATAAATTTCCTTCGCCCTTTCTGACATCGGTGCCGATAGTTTTTCTCTAATTTTGGGAGACACGGATTCGTCCATTGAGGCTGCGCTCTCTGCCTTAGAAAGCAACATCATTGCCAAGGAGCCTACAAAGTAGTAGTTCAAATGCTTCTCTCTCATCCCTAGCGGCAAATCAGGTAAGTCTATCTTAGGGCCGCCTTCATCGCCTTCAATCTGAATTGTCGTCCCATCTTCAGACTGGGGCCATTTAGTTGTGACATAATCAGCAAAAACAACTGCTGCTTCGGCGATCTTTCTTTGCTCTGGTGTTACTTCAACCGGTTCCTCTTTAGGAGATGAAACTAAGCCAAAACTATTTGGACCATCTACTCCATTCAGCGCCATATGGTTACCTCCAAACAAAAAACCAAATTAATATTGAAATAACTAGCCCCGTTACGTATCCAACTGGTATTATCTTCTGTCCGTTAATCTTTATCCATGGATAATAATCCGAAAAACTGCTGAACCACTCCCTAAATTTAACCTCAGGATTAACCACATACCAGAAAAAGTCCTCGACGCTTAAACCGATAAAATATGCACTAAACACTATGCCGAAGTAACGCGTATTCCAACCAAATATCACAAATGGCAAAGTCAAAAGTAGTGGAAACATCACGCAAAAAAGAAAAAAATGATAACCGGTATGTTCATAGCCAAAAAGTTTAAATTTCCAACCAGCTTTTGCTTTTGCCCAACTGTTTCTGCCCTCTGCATATGACTCCCAAAAAGACATGGCAATCATCGCCGCAAAAATCCAGAGAAATATCAACAATGTGTGAATCATGCTGGGATCCTTAAAAAATACTAAACAAAAATATTAATGTAAAAAACAAGAACTAAAATATTGACTTGTTCAACTCGGCACGATAAAGATTTATCTGCTCCCCGCCAGTCGAACCTCCCATAGAGCTTTGTCCAAAAAACATCACATAATTTGTGGGGGAAATTTGCACGACATCTGGATCGACGATTGCTCCGCCAGCAGATGAAGCAAAAAGCTTAGTTTCATTCTCCCATTTTAGACCATCAGTTGAGATCGCTTTATAAATCCCATTTCTAGCAGGATCCAAAACTGAATAATACATTACCCACGAGGTTTGGGTTCCATTTTTAGCAGTTTCCCAAGTAACATCAGCATCAACAACTGCATTAGCCAATCTATAACCATCCTCCCGAACCCATGTCTGGCCATTATCAACTGAAATTGCTGAACCTGTAGCATTACCGCCAGAAACATAATACATTCTCACCTTTCCATCAGGAGTTTTTACTAAGTCAGGCACAGAAGCAAAAAAATTGTCCTGTTTGCTTGAATCTATGGCGATTCCGGCCTTAACGAAAGCTTTCCCATCGGTCGATGTGGCTAGATATAAATTTCTTTGAGTTGTAGCACTCGGGGGGACATTGCCCTGCTGTCCAGCCTTTCGCATTGGAGCCATTTCGTAAATCATAATCCAGTTTTTTTCAGAAATTTGCAAAACTGCAGGATTTGAGATCATTTTTCCTGCTTCCTCTCTCACGCCGGTTTCTACGGCTTGACCGAAAGTAATACAATCAGAGGAATCAGCGTAATAAATACCGCCCGGCATCATCTGATACATGCGGTAAGTACCGTCTGCGAGTTTATGGGTGTCGGTAGAAGTTTGATTCTGTTTCAGAATATCTGGTGCAACAACCCATTCCTCATCAACGCTAATAGATACACTCTCAGCATCTTCTGTGGTGCTGTTAGGTTCTTCCGAAATGATAGTTGTCTTATCTTGACCTAAAAATAAATAATACGTTCCACCCGCAACAACAATGATCAAAAGAATAATCCAAATCAAAGACTTTGACTTTCTAATTTTTTCAGTCTTCTTTTTAGATTGAAGATTATTATCTCCGTCAACCACTTGCTCCGTTTCACCTTGCATTTTCCCTCCACATATAGTTAACTTTTCTTAAATACTGATTCAATTTGCGCTTTTATTGCCTGAAAATTGTACGGGTATTCCGGTGCTTTTTTGACTTGAATTATAATGTCGTGTCCGCCATTTATCTCAGGTAAAATCTCTCTAACAATTGCACGTATCTTGCGCTTCAGCTCATTGCGCCGTGTCGCCCGCTTATCTATTTTATTAGATATCACAATCCCAATTCTGGTAGGGCGTTGAGTATTGTCATTGCGAGCCACCAGCTTTGTCTGGGGCGCGGCAATCTCTTTTGAATAGATTGCTTCGTCCTTGCTGCTCCTCGCAATGACAGTCTTTGATGTTTGAATATTTGAATTTGTGATTTGTTTGTATCTTGTATCTTGTATCTTGTTACTTTTGTAAAGTACTCGAATTGCAAAATTCTCAGTGTTCACCGGCCTTGCGATCTTAAACACCTTCATAAACTCTCTATCTTTTTGTAATCGATTAATCTTCTTGAGCATGATGATAGCTTCTTAGCTGATTGGCTTATTAGCTTTTTAGGATTTATCTGCGCCTATCTGCGTGATTTATCAGTGTAGAATTTCCTTTTATGAGCCCAATATACCACATTTCTTGCATGAATATATAAAAATACCAGCTGCCCACGCCCACGGCTTTTCACTTTTATAAAAAAGAGTACTAACAGGCCTTCCTTTATCATATATCTCAAAAACGCTACCGTATTGGATTATAGCCTTGGAAATTGACTCTAATATCTTTTTAGCCTCTTCATGTTGGCCCAACATCTGTTTAGCCACAGCCGCCAAGCTTCCTAGCCACAGCCACGAAAACCCCACATGATAATCTTTGATGCCAGCTAGTATGTTTGTAAAATAAATCCGCCAAAAATAATATCTACTATATGTCAGAGGCAACGGCAGATCATCCTTTTGCAAGAGTTTGTCTAAATTGATATCAATCTTTTTGCTTTGTGCCTCACTTGCTACACCCCACAAAATTGCCAGCAAATTACCATCTGAAACAAAGTAATGATGACGCGCTCGCCCTACCCAATCACTATAAAATCCGCCGTCCTTTTCATCCCAGAGAATTTTATTTACCGCTTTCTTCACCTTCTCCGCTTTAGCAGTTAGGTGCTTCTCCTCTTCCTCCTTCTTCAACATTCGTGCCATATCTGCCATATTCTCAAGACTTTTAACATAATTCATATTGCTATAAGCGATGGCTCCACGCTTAAGCACGCTCTCGGCCCAACCCCCACCTACGCTCTCCTTCAGCAAGCCGCTCTTATAACTATGGTCGCCTAAAAAGCTAACCATATTTAACAACTTATTAAAGTTTGACTCTAAATATTTAAAATCTCCGCTCTTAGTCACATACTCATAAAAAGCGATGATGAAAACAGGACATTGCGAGATGCTCGTGCCTGTAAAGTAAGGGCTCATATAATTTGGCTTCTGTTTTTGAGGCAACTCCTTGATTGGAAAACCCAAGTACCTAAGCGGGTAAAGGGGGTGAGCGACTCTTTTTGGTATGTTGCCACTCTCTCTTTGATAGTTCAAATACAAACTTAAATTCTTCTTCACAATATCAAAGTCGCCGATTTCAAGGGCTCCCAAACTCGCATAAAAAGAGTCCCAGCTCCAGTAAACCCCTCGTGAGCCGGTCAAAATTCCTTTTTCGGCATAGCAAGATCTAAGATCCCTCTTTGCTATTTCAATTGCCTTGCTAATTACACTGTTTTTCATATGTTAATATAATCACATAAAAACGCTTAAATAAACTACTTTTATCATTATTGTAGCTGTTTTCCGCTGCTTTGATACTATTTTGAATTCCCAGCATTTACCTTTGCTCCATAAAAAAAGACGTCTTTGGTTAAGACGTCGGGGTACTCGCCAGCCTCAGCATGTCACTGAGACGGTCATGGTCTGCAATCGTCTGCTCCACTTGAGCATCCACCAGCCTCTTGATCCCCTCAGAGACCTTGTAGTCAAGCTGGATCAAGTAGAAGCGTGTCATGGCCTCCTCGCAATCTACCAAGCTACCCAGAGCAGCAAGCTTCATCCGCTTTGTTGCGGCAGATCTGAGATTGCGAAGAAGTCTGTGCAACACGATCTCTTGTGACGTAGCCGGTGGTTCTTGCCCATGCATCACCAACGCTTTGGCGACACCGTCGGCGAACTCTTGTCTGCGCAGCTTGATCTCATTCAAGAACTGAGCCAGCTCGTCGTCACCCCCAAAAACGCTGGTCATGACTTCGTAGGCTTCAAGAATGTCTTGGGATCCCCACGCGAGGTTGAAAAGAACAGAAATCTCCGTTTCAGGAATCTGATCCACAACGTTCACCTCTATAATTAGCCCTTGGGCTTTATCCTCGTGCAGATACCGACACATTATTATTGTTCACCAATATAGTCAAGTGCCATAAAAAAAGACGTCTTTGGTTAAGACGCCTCGGTGCTCAGTTCGCGGTACCGCTCCAACAGCCGAACACGGTATTCATCAACGAACTCGACCTGCTGATCAAGCATATGCATCAGTGCCGGCGACAGATCGAGCACCTGCACGGAGTTGCAATACTCCTGCAGAGCGACCATGCTAGCGTACATGGCCGAAAATGCCGAGACCTTGCTTTCCTTTACCAGTCCGCGAGCAGAAACGACGATACTGGGAAGCTCAGCTCCTGGCACCGCCGAAGGCGGTTGCTTGTCATGTTCGGCCAACAACTCACAAAGGCCTTTGATGAGCGCCTCGTTTGTCGTCCTAACCGCCGATTCAGCAACTGCCACTTCCTCATCGCCTGGCATGACCTCTGCTGCCAACCGGAATACCTCCGTGACATCCTGAGTGGCCAAAATCAGGTGAATTACAACTGGGACTTCAGTCCGCCTTGTGCGCTTTTCCAACGCCTCACCTCCCT
>Ga0247841_10005452_pt1 | contig 20596 bp, 38 predicted proteins | sample LaCruzMarch2015__2_FD_192410 | JGI IMG/M metagenome (GOLD analysis project Ga0247841, IMG submission 192410) | Freshwater microbial communities from meromictic Lake La Cruz, Castile-La Mancha, Spain - LaCruzMarch2015_18m | ecosystem: Environmental > Aquatic > Freshwater > Lake | place: Spain... | reverse complement strand
ACCTGCTATACCGATGTTCTCATCGGTAAATAATAAATTAATCATAGGGGATAGAGATGTTGATTTATCAAACACATAATCGTCATCAGCGACAAGTATAAACGGGGATTTCGTTTGGGTTATTAAATAGTTCCTAGCATAAGATAGTCCGCAGTTATAAGGTAAGGTAATTACTTGATGACCTAAATTGGTAATATACTGGTAAAATTCTTTTTTCATTGGGCTGGCTTCAGCTTGTTCTCCAATATACAATTTAAACAACGGTTGAAATCGGTTAACATCTCCGAATGTTTTTAATATGGATTCAATGCAGGTTTTTATTTTATCATCTCTTAAAAATGTAGGTATGATTATTGAGACCAATGAGTGCGTTCTATCGATATTACGACTTGCAGAAAAATACCATTTAGAATCTTTATCTTTCCACTCACCATAATGATTAGTTAAATATTCTCCAGTCTTTTTCGGAACATTAAAATCATGATTATAAAAATCTATAGATTTAAATTCTTTTAATAATTCAGATGGAGTAATCATTCTAGATTCAACTTCAATTTCCTTATTAACTTTATTTTCCAAATAAACATACGAGTAACACTCACCGTTATGTTTATCATAGAAGAATAAATCAATATGAAATATTGGATTTGATTCGTCATAAACAGCCAGTTCTCTTCTCCAAATGGATTTATATTTCCAACCAGATAAATCTATTATTTTTCTTACTTTCCAATAATCTTCTGCCCACAAACTAATATCTATATCGTCATCTCCAGATATAAATGCTTTTTCTCTATGTGCACCCAGTAGAGTACCATAGTCTAACCAAAAGAAGATATCATTAGCTTCTAGTAGATTAACAAATTTAAAAAATAACTTTTTGTCTATAATATTTTTTTCCATGTCTTTTTTAATCCTTTACCATCTAAAATAGGTGTTTTCCAATTTAAGTATGTATTATCTAGGAATATTTCTGGTTTATTAGGTATCAATAAGTCGCAACTTCTAAATTTAGTGGTTTTTAATGGGGTTATTATTGACGAATCCGTATCACCATTAAATAAAGGAGATAAATAAAATTTATCTTCAGTAATCCATGAAGTCCAAACATCATATTTATGCTTTCTATTTGGAGAATAAACATGCATCTGTCCCTTATTACATAGCCGGGATAACATTTTATATTTATTTAAAGTAGAACTAATTTTATAGAATTCATCAAGTGCATCTTTTGCATTATTTTTATTACTCAGATAGGCTAAATCAACATCATTATCATGAGCAATAAAGTCATTTTCTCGGATTACACCTAATAAAGTACCATATACCAAATAAATATCTAAATTAAATTTATCTTTCATAAAAATTGACAGCGAAACTATATTATTTACAAGCGAATTTCTATCAGCTTCATTTCGTTTATAAAAATAACACAGGTCTTTTATTTTTTTATTAGCAAAAGATTTTTTAAATTCTTCAATATTCATTAGCGTTTAGTTTGAGCTTTTATAATTCTAACAGCATTGTTTATAATTTTTTCTTTAATTTTAGACGAAGATAATCTTCTAGTATACGGAATAAAAGCAATCTTATTATTGTCTCTTAACCAATTAATCCCCGGATTATCTTTGCGATTCTTCCAATCATCACCCACAACAAATAAATCCGCTTTTAATTGAATAAATTGCTTGATATCTACTAATTCAGTTTGTTTAACAACTTTATCTACAATCTTTAATTCTTTAAGAATAGCTATTCTATCTTTATAACAAATTATAGGTCTCATGCCCTTATGTTGTAAAATAAGGGAATCAGTAGAAACTCCCACAATTAACTTCGTTCCTAGGGCTTTGGCTTGCTTTAAAATATTCAGATGACCATAATGGAACAAGTCAAATGAGCCGGCAGTGAATATTATCTTATTTTTTGATGGCATTTTTCGCATAGTGTAATTCCCCAAATAATATCCCATAATAATTTGCAACTTCTAATGTCAATAATAGATTTTAATTGATATATTTCGATTATACACACAACTGGTATTTTATGATGAGCATTTATATCTCCCCTTTTCCCACATACTTGACAGGTATAATTATCTCGTTTAAATACTTTATTTCTCCAGTTTCTATATTTTAAAGAAGCATAAAGTAATAGATTCAAAGCAGTTCTTCCACCCTTCCAATTTGGATTCTTATTTCCGCTTATATCATTATTTTTATAGTACAATTTTTTGTTACAACTTTTACAACGCAAACTGATTCCTTTACCTAATTTCTTTCCACAATCAAGGCAAAAGTCTATTTTACAACATCTACCATGTTTAAAACCTGGAGCGTCCTCACCTTTTTTACCAAACATGGAATTATTTATACCAGACCTTTCTCGACTCCATTTATCTTTTTGCGTTTTGCTAAATCTGAATCCGTACATTGGATTACCTTTACCCTTAAGCGATTTATAATAGCATTTACGACACAAGGTGTTGTTATTATAACATGCGGTTTTACATAATTCTTTCCCGCATTTTTGGCATTTATAATTATTAATCATCGAAAAGCACCACACCTATTCTATAGAAGTAATCTTTTACGGGAAACTTGATGTTTAATTTCGTTATTTTTTTAACTGCAGCAATTACATCTAAACCAGTTCCCTCTAAAGGAATAATCGCTTTATCAGGAAATCTACACGGAAACGAACATACATCGCAGTTCTTGCATGAGCCAGCGCCAAAAACTACAGCAAAATGACCATCTGATAACAGTTTTGCTCTAATACTAAATAATTTATCCTGTATTTCTTTACTAGATGAAACGCCTAATTCTTTCCAATTATCAGGTTTTTCAATTAAAAATTTCTTAAAGACCAATGCTCCGTGTTCAAATTTAGGCAATACTTTCTTATAATAACTAACTGATTCAATGTGAGGTGGACACTGAGCCTTGAAACCATATCTTTTGCATGATTTACAGTATTCCCGCACTTTATCATTGAAGAATTCTTCTAATATTTTCGGGTCAAACATTATTTGTTTCATAATTTTCCTCCCAAGATTATTTCTGGAACAGCACATTCTTTTGGTAATTTAATTAAAATTTTAATTATCTTTGCAATCTCTTTTGTAGAAACTGTTTTAAAATTTCCCGGACAAACAATTGTACTATAGATTCTCGGGTTGTATTCCGCATTGATACATTGTGTAAGTCCTCTAAGAGCAAATTTCGACATAGTATAAATTGATTTATTTGGCGCTCCTGTAATAGACCTAGTAGAACCTATATTAATAATTAATCCTTCTTTCATTAATTTAATTGCTTCTTGGGTCATGTAAAACGTTCCTTTAATATTTAAATCAATTAAATCATCGACTTCCCATTCGGGGTATTCTGTTAAAGATTTAAATTCTCCTAACATCCCAGCGTTGTTAATTAACACATCAATCCTACCCCATTTTTCAAAAGTTTTATACATTAATATTCCTGCATCACCTGCATTAGTTATACTTCCTTGAACAACCAGACGATTTGCAGATTCGATATTATAAGAACTTCGGCTTATAGTTGCGATATTATAATTGGATAAAGCATCCATAATATCTTTTCCTAATCCCTTACTGGCGCCTGATATAACGATTACTTTCTTCATTAAAATTCCTTCCGCTTAGGTTTTGGAACGAGAATAAAATCACTGTCCTCAGTATAAATTGAGCGCTTTTTAGTTAAGCGTGATAATTCTTTTATAAGATTAGGAAGATATTTTATTTTCCTCAAATCATAAGTGAGCATGATTAAAAAAGCTGCCCAAAGTAATATTGTCCAACTTAAATGTTTACGCACATTTACCACCTTTTAACCAAGCGGAATATGCTCCGTTAATATCATTAATAGTAATCGGGCAATACTCCCAGTTTTCTACACTAATATCAACTATAACAGATTTTTTCCCTAATTTACGGAAAGTTCCTTCATTTCCATGACAGTGCCCGCAGTAATTGAACTTAAAATCTTCATTAGCGTGTTTCGGATTATGTGTTAAGTGTATTCTTCCTCCACCATGTTCCAGATTTACTGATTCAATTGGAGTTTTTGTTCCGTTGTTAGCGTCATGATTCCCGTCTAAGAAAATAATGTTTTTACATTTAAGCTGATTTCGATAATAGTCAAATGCTTTTTGTGGAGCATCACTTGCTTCTGTAGATTTTTTCATACAGAAGTCTCCAAGAAAGAAACATAAATCGTCCTCGGCTACACGTTCGTTGAAATTTGAGATTAATGTAGTATCCATCTCTATTAAAGATGTGAATGGACGGTTACAGTATTCTATAATTTTACCATGACCGAAATGAGTATCAGACCAAAACCATATAACCATAGGAATTCTCCTTAAATGATTTTATCAACTATCCCGTATTTTAAGCAATCATCGGCAAATAACCATAATTCGCCATTCCTGATTTGAGTCATCTGTTTTGTGGTTAATTTGGTTCTTTGTTTAATAATATCATTCATTCTTTTTTCCATTTTTACTAGAAATGCAGTGGCATCTTTGATGTGTTGAACATATCCACCCAGCATATCACTTGAACTGTGCTGCATAAAAACTGCATTTTCAGTCATATATCTTTTTGCTCCTATAATACTAATCATGGCAGCCATAGAACAGGCTTGCCCTGTTATGATTGTAGTTACTGGAGCTTTAATATTAGAAATAGTATCAATTATGGATAAACCATAAGCAACCATTCCTCCGGGACTATTTATTTCCAGAGTAATAGGTTTTTTAGTGTCTAAATAATCCATTGCACGTAATTTAGAGCACACCATATCTCCAGAAAGATTATTAATTTCGTCATAAAGAAGAATATAGCGATTCTTATTTAGAATCTTATAATAAAATTCTTCTCCATATCGGTCTTCTTTCTTACAAACATCTTTTTCCTCCTCATCGTGTTTGTCTTTTCTATACATTTTACCCTCCTTTGTAATCCAACCTTTTCCATTCTTTTAATTTAGACCACTCTTGGTTTTTTGGTATCGGATTTTTCCAATCCACATACATTGCATCAAGTATTTTTTCACTATTATTTGGAATCATAAACGAAGTATTATAAAAATTCTTTTTAATTAATGGCAACACATCTTCTTTATTTCCTATTTTTCTGTAAGGAATAATATGGTATTCATCATTTTCTATCCATGAAGTCCATACATCCACTACAGTTTTATTACTCGGTGAAGAAACTCGCAGTTGTCCACCATTCCCGTGGCATTTTACAAGTAATCCTGCATGTCGTAAATCCCAAGCGAGATTTTCTACCTCCTTTTTAACGTCTTCTATGTTATTAAATTTACTTAAATATGCTAAATCTATATCATTGTCTCCGGAAATAAAAGTATTATCTCTTACAGAGCCTAATAATGTTCCATAAATCATGTATAATTGTAAATCAAATTTATTTTTAAAATAATCTTCAATCTCTTTCATATCTTTTAAATTCTGAGATTTAAGTTTATTATTTCTGTTAGAGAATAAAGTTACTCCATGGTCTTTCTCACCTGGAAATCTTTCAATTAAATATGTTTTATTAAATAATTTTTGTTCATTATGCGATATATTTTTTCTATTTATAGTTCTGACGTCTTCTGGAATACCTTTTAAACTATCTAATAATTTGCATGCTTTCCAAGATTCTTCGTATTTTCCAATCCAATAAGATGCTATAGCTTTTTCAAATAACAAACAATAATCATAAGTAGGTAAATTTACAAAAATAATGTCTTTTGATTTAGGTATTTCTAATCCTTTCATAGCGAATAAATATGCCTGCTGGTATTCTCCTGCATTTCTACATATGTAGGCTAGTTTATACAGCGGTTCTGCTCTGGAAGGTCTGTATTCCCAAGCCTTTAAATAAGCTATTTTTGCTTTATTTAATTCCTTCATTAATTCAAAACAATAACCTATTTGATATTTACTATAAAAAACTTCTTCTTCCCATCCGCCCATAGACACTCTTTTAGAAAACATTTCGATTGCTTTTTCATATTGACCTACGTCTCTCAATGTATTCGCAAGGTAAAATCTATAACGAGAATTATTAGGTTCATCTTTTACACCTTGTTCCAATAATACTAAATCATGCAATCCCTTAGGTCTAGCGGGACCATGTCTGTCATGATTAATGCTCAACGCTGGAAACTGTTCTCTTGATTTAATCCCTTCAGCGTACCAGTATTCATGCACACAACCGACCGATTTCCACGCCAAACGATTACTGAATAATAATGGATTATAAAAACCAGTTCCTACCCAATGGATTAAAATATCGTATTGGTCTGCTACTAATTTATTTTTATCAAAGCCATTTAATTCTATTAGGAAATCCCCGTCAAGCATCAATGAGTAATCTGCTTTATTTTTAGTTAATACTGCCACCTCACTGTGATTATATCCGAAATTTACCCAAGGTCTATGAACGTATTCTCCAGGAATACCCTTTAATACCTCTTTAGCAATGATTTCGGTATCATCAGTAGACCCCGTATCACATATTACCCAGTAATCGATGATAGGTTTGGCAGCTTCAAGCGTTGCTCTAATATTTAGAGCCTCGTTCTTCACCATCATTCCTAAACATAACGTTTTACTCATTTAATCTCCAATCATCCGTTTATAAGTACCAAGTATAAATTCAATAATCATAATCTCCATAGAACGATTATATGGTTCATTTATTGTCATAGAATAATCAATTAATTTTTCACTCATTCAGTTACCTCACAAGTATAATAAACAGTTCCATCTTCTTTGCGTTCTTCTTTCCAAGGAAGACTGTTTAGCATACTATCTAAATCCCGGCAGTCCATTCCCATTCTATTAATTTTCTGATAGAGTGTTAAGAAGAAGTTATCCACGATTCACCTCAGTTTTAATTGATTTACTGTAAACAATCGTATTATCTTTTACATCCTTAGTTACGACCGTTCCGGCTCCGATAAGAACATTCTTACCTATTCTCACAGGCAAAATAGTAGAGTTAGAACCTATAGATGAACCATTACCTATGAGAGTCTTTTCCATAACCCAATCTTTATTATTTGCTTTAGGATGTTTATCATTAGTAAACATTACTCCATGACCGATAAAAACATCATTACCTAATATAACTCCTCCGCAAATAAAAGAGTGAGATTGTATTCTGCAATTTTTACCTATAATAACTCCTCTAGTTATTTCGACAAATGGACCTATAAAACTTCCCGCTCCGATTTCGCACCCATAAAGATTAACGAGGTCGGGATGAGGAATTTTAACACTTTTATGTATTTTACAATTTTTTATCATTTTAATTCTTTAATTTTAGTAATCCATTCTATTACTAAAGGTAGACTATCTTTTCCATTATACAACCATAGTATTCTTGCATTATAATAATCTGTAAACCCAAGCAATTCTCCTTTGATAATCATTATTTCGGCAGGTAAACCTGTTGCTGGAACATCATAAGTTAATATTACTTTTTTATGCAAATAGGGTGTTAATTCTTTTTCCGACATAGCAAATGAATTACATGTAATACTTGTAATAAATATTAATAAAAATATTAATTTACTCATTTTTATTTTTCTCCTATTTTAAGTTTTGAAATTAAAGGTAAACATAAGAAACTCGTAAATGCTGCAATAATAATTAATGGTTGTAATCCAATCTTCGGAAATAAGAATGCTCCTGCTAATGTACTTGCAGTACCTGCTAGATTGTTAACTGAACACAACAGTGCAAAACTCGTAGCTTCTTTTCCCGGAATAGTAGATTGAGCCATCATAGTCATAATGTTGAGAAACACAAACATACCTATTACTGAAAATATAACACCATAGATAACAGCACTTATAGGGGTGAAGTATAAATAACATAATGTAGTTATTGCTCCTATAAATACACTCCAATACAAACATTTTTCAATATTAATCTTTCTTCCATATTTAAAATAAAGAACAGAACCTATAATTCCTACTGCAGATGTAATCGCCCCTAAAGTTCCCATAAACGTTCCACTCCATTTAAATACATCTCTTTCGATAAACATAAGCGGAGTTCCAAATCCCGGTGCAAAGTTATAAAGGAAGATAAATAAACATGTATAAAGAAATTTCTTATTCGTAAATAATTCTTTATAAGAACAAATCGTCTCTATTAATGTTGGTTTTCCAGATAAATCGATATAATCTGTATAATTTTTATTCCATTTCCTGCTTTTCCAAATATTATCTGGATACTTATACTCGCTTAAATTAATTTGATTACTTTTATATTTTAACACAATTCCAATAATTATTAAATAAATTGGTAGTAAACTTAAATAAGCCACCTTATAATTAAAGTGGTCTGCAATAACTCCACCGGATAAACTAACGAAAATCCCCGCTACCGTAATCGATGTCCACTGAATTGATTGAATTTTATCACAGCTATCGGTTTCCTTACCATCTACGCACATAATACCATCTACCGCAACGTCTCTAATTGCAGTAGTTAATGACATTGTAGACATTAATATGATTAAAAGAGGTAGTATAATAAAAGGAGTAAAACCTAATCCTAGGCAAATTAACAGACTTCCTAATAAAGAAATGAGTATCCATGCCTTCTTTGTTAGGTAATTGTCGCATAAATACCCGTAGATTGGCTTAATACCCCATGCAATTGAGGTAATAAGGCTCAAATACATGATTGCAGAGGGGTCTAGGTGCAGTTTTTCCTTTAGGTAAAAAAATAAAGAAAGGGAAGGAAGTCCCTCTATCCCCTGGACGAAATATATACTTGCCGAGAGTATATATATCCACAACAATTTTTTATCTTTTTTTAATATATTCATATATTTTTTTAATATGTTTATAAAACTTTCTAGTTGTTAAATCGTTTTTAGCGAAATTGCAGTATTTGCAACATGCTACGCTATTATTTTTTGTATACCCGATTGTAGGATTAATTCTATCTAGTCCGTTATATTTGTATACTCCATAATAATGATTTTTATGGTTTGCGAAATATTGATTTGGTTTAGTTCCGCAGTAATAACAATTATCTGAAGTAATTGATTTGAAATCTTCTAAAGAAATATCAAAACGAATTTTCTTACTTTTAGCTCTACATATGTAAGAGTCATATATTCGACTTAATGAAGCATGTCCTTTTTGATGCCTATGCGATAGTCCCGATTTAATAATTCTAAAACATCCACATGACTTCGAATGTCCACGTAAAATACTTTCTTTTATGATAATTTTTTCCTTGCCACAATCACATTTACATAAATAATAGAAATAACCTCTTTTATTTTCTCTTTCTTGAAAATGATGAAATCGAATAACCGTTAAATGATTAAATTTTGTACCTATAACCAACGGTTTCTTTTCCGTTCCTTTTGTTCTTGGGGTTATTAATCCTACTAACCAAGAGTTTTTCATCGTATTACTTTTTATGTTTCGTAATGAATTTTTCATTTTATCCTTAATAATAAATCACACCAATCATTATTAAAATAAACAATATATACACTATTGCAGCACTTAATATACCTATTCCTAAAATTAAAGCAATCATCTTTCCTCCATTTTATAAGTGAAATACGCATACCAATAATCCCGATTGAAATTCGCTACGGAATTGCATTTTATGCACAGAGTAATTAGATTTTTCTTATTACAATTCTCCTTGTTGTAGTCAATGTGATGAACATGCAATTTGCACCTATTTAATTTTATATGCTCTTTTTGTAATATACCGCACGATTGACATTTAAAATTATCACGATTACGAATAGATTCTGTAAGAACATCGTTAAATTCAACTGGGTATTTTCGAATTAAGCCTGGTATGTAATTCGGATGTTTTGCACCTGTTATTTTTTTACCGAAATCAGGTCTTTTTTTATGGTAAAAAGGATGTCTTTTTCCTCTTCTTGTACAACTACTGCAAAATTTCGACCTTGCACCGTATAATTCTTTTCCACACTTACAGTAATATTGTTTATTTTTACAGTATTTTCCGTGTTTGTGATTAGGTGCTAAATTTCCGATAGATAACAGTGTATAACATTTTCTACATGTTTTAGCGTATCTGTATTTATAATTACCACATTTGCATTTATTCATTTAATTTCCTAATAAAGTTAATAAGTGAACGTATAGGTACTCCGTTAGCTTTTTTATTCGTGAAACTCGAATAGGCAATATCCAAGTGTATCCACTGGTTTGGATAAGAAATAAACTGTTTGACGAAAAGTGCAGCTTCACTCGTTCCACACTTTATTGCATTAACAGAATTCTCTATTAATTTCTTATCATAATACTTCTTTTGATAATGGTTCCATAATGGTAATGCCCAAGCAAGTTCTTTGGCTTCAAAAGATGCTTCGGCATATAACTTTAATAATTCTTCATTCTCTCCTAATACCGCAGTGGCTTCTTCGCCTACTGCATAAGCAGCGCAGCCTGTTAGCGTAGCCAAAGTAATAATTATATCATCTTTATTAGGTTTGAGCATTGATAGAGCCTCTGCAAGAATTAATCTTCCCTCAGCATCCGTATTGGTTACTTTAACTGTTTTTTTACCTATATTCAGTTCATCACCTGGCGTAATCTTAGAATTCTGAATTAAGTTAGTCGTAAAGGGACAAAAAGCAATGACATTACCTTTTAAATAATTCGCAACATTAAGAGCAATAATTGCTCCCGCCTTATCATTTGTCATGTCTTCCATATGTCGGTCTTTTAAATTTAACCCCCCTGAATCAAAAAGGATTCCCTTCCCGACAATATAAATATTTTTCTTTTTGTTTGGAAAATAGTTCGACGTAATTATCCTAGAATAAAAATTATTCCCGGACATTAGTTTAATAGGTAAATTTTGGGCAGTATCAATTGTATTAGGATTTAATCCATTTCGATGTATTATTGGAAAACAATTTTCGAGGTTGAATCTGTTGTAGGGTAGGTCTATCAAAGTCTTAGTGGTTTTGATGACCTTATCAAGTTTGTCTCTCATTTTTTCCTCCTTAACATTATCTCCATCTTTTAACCTCTCACTAAAGTATACCACACTTTTTACGCTATTCTTTATTCAATGTATTTATTTTTAATCTTCGTCATACACAAAATCGCACGTTCCGCATGCGGTTTCCCAAGAAACATCATCTTCATGCAATTGCCATGTGAAGGTACTGACCCTTCCTCCGCATAGGCATTTATGTCTTTTTTCCCCATAAATATAATAATATCTTACCTTTAGAATATCTGCTAAATTAAGTCCGAACTTGCTTCTATAAGGTAATTTTTCTAATAAATTTAAAATTAAGTTAATCATAATTTTCTCCAATTCCAAATTAATAGCGGAAGACTTAAGTAGTTTATCCACATAACTATTTTAAAACTGGTATTAACCATTTTTCAAATATCTTTAATCCTTTTGTTTTACCCCAAATCTTAACACATAAAGGAAAAAAGACGATGTATCCTCCATCTAAACATGGTGCAATAGGTAATAAATTCATTATACCTAATGATACGCTGATTAATCCGAAATAAATTAAATTTCTATTTAATAATTTTACTCCAATAAAACCAACGATTAATCCCATTACAATATTAACGATACATCCTGCTGCGGAAATTAATAGTTTTTTCCTATATGTCAAATTTGTAAAAGCTGTAGAATTATTGCTTTCAGTTAATTCATCTTCTAATTCACAGAAACCGCCTAACGGGAGTAATCTGAATTGATAATTTGTTTTACCTATTTTTTTCTGAAATAATATTTTACCAAATCCAACAGCATATGTTGGAACTCCACATCCACATAATTTAGCTGCAATTAAATGACCAAACTCGTGAACTATGACACATACGTATAAGGATGTTAAAAATTGTATAATCATTATTTACTCCGATGTTTACGTGAAAAAATAAGAATTCCGTTGAGGTGGTCCACTTCGTGCTGTATCGCAAATGCCTCTAAATCTTGCACACTGCCTACTTGAGGTTTTAAATTTTCATCTAAAAACTCAACCGTGCAGTAGACAAAACGTTCCGTATTTACGGTTAAACCCGGAAAAGAACAACATCCTTCTCCTTTAACATGAATAGGTGTAGATTTTTCAATTATAACTGGATTAATTAAAACCTTTTCATGGTATTCAATAGAATTCTTTTCTTTATTTATGGAAGGAATACTAATAAAACACACACGTTTTTTAATTCCTATCTGCGGAGCAGATAATCCAATTGCATTTGGTTGCCATTTTAAAGTATCCTTTAAGGATTGAATAATACTTTTTATATCATCCGCTGCTGTTATTTTTTCGCACGGTTGCTTTAATACATCTCTATCGGTAATTATTGGAAGGTTCTTTTTTACAACAACAGGCGCATCATCTTTAATATACTCTTTAGGATTATCTATCATCTTTTTTAATGCTTCCCGTTCTGAACGAGTAAGATATCCCTTTTCCATGCGTGTCTTCTGTTCAGAAACATATTTTTCATATTCTATTTTATTCATTATAATGCCCTCCCGATTAATAATAACGTGGTTCCTGCAATTATTCCCCACCAATATGTCAGAGGTAAACCGAATACCCACCGATTATGCCATTCTATTTCTCTTTTATAAAATCTTTTCCAGGTATAATGCGGATTGAAAATAAACCATAGCACGTCTTCAATCACAAAAAATATTGATACCAATCCAAATACCCTGCATTCTGTTTTCCATGTTCCTAGTTCATTAATGAATAATCCATGAAATACTGTTATAAATAACAATAATAAATATATATGATAACCAGTCAATGATTTCCCGCCCAATAATTTTCTGAAGAATACGTTAATACGAAATGTGGGAAGTAATTTAGCCCATCCATCTTTTCCTTCTACCTGAATTTCCCATAAGGCAGTAATAAGTGCAATAATTAATGTGAAGATAATGTATTTACTCATTTAATAATTCTCCAATATATTTAAAATTCCGTAATGTTTTCCACATTATTTCTGGGAAATAAGGCATTATCCACTCCCCATTTATGTATTCTCTAACAACCCAAGTTCCTGATTCTGGAGTAGTCTCTATGGAGGGTTTCTTTTTTGCATAAACTAATAATAAAATAGGGTTTTCAATAGTTTGATATAGAAATTTTTTCATCATTCTTCGCTCCGTTCAGTATACTGATTATTAGTACAAAATCCACAAGGAGGATTCATCCAACACGTACACTCTCTGTCAGAATTGACTGAACATTCACAACACATATCAGTATCCAAATGCATGCACTTTTTACAATCGTAAATTAAACTCATTCTTTTACCTCAAAGTTATTATCACATTTTAAACATTTTGCTTCCAATATAACAGCACACCTAATAGTAGTACAACCACATGAATATTTCTTCATTTTGGTAGGTGCGGTGATTGTTAAATGAGTTTTTCTATACAGTTTAAACGTAACTTCATTAGGTTTTATTTTTTCTATAATACTTTTTAGATTATCAGATAAAGAAGTTTGATTCCAACCGTGTCTACCATCTTTTTCTACGTTTAAACCGTAACTTTCTGCAGTCTTTCTAAATGCTTTATTGTGATAACCAGCATTATTACAGTCATCAACTTTATCACATGTGTTTGAATAATGAACCATTTCATGTACCAAAGTTTCAATTGGGTCTTTATTTAATTCTTCTGCACATATATTAATTTCACTTATACTTTCTTTACCTCGTTCCCATTTATCAGCCCAATGCCAGCCAAGAGTATCCTTTTTTCTACCCTTAGTTTGAATTGTTATGATAGGTCTATCATGCTTTATTTTAAATTCTTTAGACAAAGCATCATAAATTCTTTCTAATTCTTTAATTATAGGTATTATTGAGTTATCCATTTAATAATTTCCACTCCCAATAAATTCTAATAAAAGGTTTATTACTTTTACACCAATAATCAATATAAACAAATTCCAAACTTAATTTACCACACCAGATACTATATAATGAGGTACCACTTACAAAATTTATTCCTAAAATTTTCATTGTATTTTACTTTCACCATTTTGTCTTATAATATTAAGGTAATTTACATCTTTTATTTCTTTAGGGCAGTTCTGATAAATTATAACTGATTGAAAACTTAATGTTTTTAAAATTTCTATTAATTTATAAAGATTGACGACATCGATTTCTCCAAGCCCCTCGTCAAATAGCAATACCCCAGAATTGATTCCTTCCTGAAGTAAAATACCAATCTTAAATATTACGCCTAAGAATTTCTTCTGCCCGCCCGAAATCTGATTATAACTAAATTCTTTTCCATTATTCTTAAGTTTAATGAAATCTTTTTCAACCGAGAACTCAACACTTAAATTTAATCCTTTTAAAAGATTATTAATTATAATCGATAAATTCGATAACCATTCGGCTATGTAAAATGCGCTAAAATTATCTAAAGTCTTAATACCCTCAGTGTAAAGTAGCGCATCTTTAGCAGTATATTTGTAATCAGAAAATTTAAAGGCTTCTTTTAGTTTTAATAAATATTCCTGAGTCTGTTGTAGTCTTTTCTTTAATATGCTGTTTTGGGTATTGCTTGATGTAATTTGTATGCCAGCGCACTCTATCGCTTCCGCAATTGGTTGTAAAGAAGAATTTAATTGTTTAATTTTAGAGTCTAATGTTATGATGTCTCTAGCGAGTGCCTCATTATGTTTTGTATGTGTTCCTATTAAAGAATTGTATTTGGCGTTTTCTGCCTTTTCATTATTTAGAGTTTTAAGTAATTTTGTATTTTCATCTAAATTCTTTTTTAAATCCGCAATAACCTTCTCTATCTCTATTAGTTCATTATTCTTTCCTACTAATTCAATATTTGTAATTTTTAAAGAAGTCTGGGACTCTAATTGTTCTGCATCCAATACACTTAATAACGTGTATTTTTCTTTTTTATAAACTTCTTTATATAAAGCATCTACTATAGAACCACATTTATCGCATTTAGTACCTATAGTAACATCATCTAAACCGGTAATCTCATTATGAATCTTAACGCTATCTTGAGAATTCTGATTAATCTTCTCTTTTATAGAGTATAATTGCATACGAATTTTTTCAATTGCTTTTTTTGCAGATTCCCTATCTTCGTTTAATGACTGATAAAGACTTTCAATGGTAGATTGTTCATTTTCTATTTCGGTTGTATCTGCGTCAAATGTACATTTTTGATTACTTTCGGAAATGACAGCTTCATTATTCTTAACTGTATTTAGATTCTCAATAATTTTAGCAGATAACAATTTAATATGCGATTGGTTCGTCAATAATTCGCTATTAGTTTTTGATTGTTCCACTTGTAGTTTTTCAATTTCGATGTCGTTTGCACTGATTCTATTTTTTAAATCAATTACACCATTTTCTAAAACCGATAATCTTTTAGTAGATAGGCTATATTTATAAAGACGTTTATCTATTCCGTAAGTTTCTCTTTCTAATTTTTTAGATAAAAGTGATTTTCTTATTTCACCGAATTGTTCTGCACAAAAATCCATGAGTGCTTTGCGTAAAGAAATATTCCCTAAGTCGAGTAAATTTATTCCTTTATTATTGTCGATTAAATTGTAAGTACGAAAATGCTGGAAATTGGTTTCTAATAATGTTTGTAAATGTTGTTGACAAATAGATGAGGTATTGAATTTTAATTCCTCTTCTCCCTTAAATAATTGTAATGAGTTAGGTATTTTTCTGATTATTTTATAATTCTCATTTTGAATAGTTAATTCTACTATAACCGATGCTTCTTTAGAACCATCACGAATAAGTTCATTTAATTTAATGTCTGTTACCTCGCCAAATAATCCAAAAAGAATAGCAGTTAAAATGGTAGATTTTCCGGCTCCATTGCCTGAATAAAGACCGTCCTCATCAGGATTAGAATCATAATTCGTGCCGGTAATCAAATTAATATTACTTAAATTGATTGTTTGGTCTTTAAATAATTGAAAATTTTTAAGACTTATTTTTTCTAACATAATTAACTTTCTCCTTAACTCCTAAATAAATCTGTTCCCATTCATCTATAGTCATCCACCCATCATGGATGCATGCTGCGACCGCATTTACTACATCGAATGGTTTACAATGTTCCACTTTGACCTCTTTTGCTTCATCTTTCTTATATTTACTTTTACTGTTTCTAGGCAAATTAAAAGTCCTCCTCTAAATGAAATTTCTTTAATTCTTTATCTGTAAATAATTTATCTGGGAATATTATGTTCTTAAAATAACTAAACCAGTAATCCCGTTTAAAGTTAGTTTTCCCATGACACGAACGACATAATGTTAGCAAATTAATTTCTTGGTTATTTTGCTTATTGTAATCTATATGATGACACTGGCATTTTATGGGATATTTAAAACATAACTGACAAGTGTAACCATCTCGTTTAAAAATTTTAGACTTCAATTGTTTATTAAATTTTTCGGTATATTCTACAGATGTTCTTCCATCAATATAATTTGGATGTAATTTTCCGGGTTTAAAAACCCCAGTATTAAATTTTAATGAACATTTTGGGCACCGTTTACCCATAATACTCTTGGGTTTTCCACAATCCACGCATACTTTATTATTAATGCATTTTCCATGTTTATGCCCTGGATTATTTATACCTGTATTATTACAAGAACGACATCTTTTACTTCTTCTATTTTTCAATTCTTTCCCACAATCTATGCAATATTTTCTTTCTACGAAAATTTGCCCCTTTCTAGATGAAACAACATTCTTTAGATAACATGTTCTGCAAGTTCTAGAATATCTATATTTTCTCTTTCCACATTTACATTTGAATTGTTTTTGACGTTTTCGTTTAATCATTTAATTCCAATCGGTTTTGTTTCGATTTTAATTTTTCTCGTTCATCTTTTTTTATTCTAGTAGATGGATTTATTGTCCATTTCTTCCGTTCGTCTAATACGATGTTGCATGGTTTATCACATTTAGAACAAACACAATAGCATGTTCCGATTGTAGGTTCCTTCTCTCCTATAAAGTCTGGTGCAGGAGAAGAATATTTTAATTTTGCTTTACAGCAAGCAGATTTTAAAGTTGATTTATTTTTCTTACTCATTGTTCTTTTCCCTTCTCATCATTTTCTATAGTTTTCTTAAAATCTCTCCTGTGCTACTAATTGTATATCCCTTTATCCTCAATTTAGTTTGCATCATTCTTTCCTTTCTTTTGCGGTGAGGAGTCCTGGGTTTTCGTAGATGTTGCCGATAACTTCCATGTTCCAGTTTCCTTCGCTTCCCGTGCAAACTTTTTCTCCAAGAATCATGTCGTGAAAGCCACACCGAAAAGCACCATCACGGAAATAGACTTTATTTGGAGAGGAATCTACTGGTTCGTCGGTTTCATATTGGCTTTGAACACGAAGCAAGTCCCCCTCATAAATCTTAACGCCATTCTTATCTTTTAGACCTGTGTATTGAAGTAATTCATATTCTTTGTCAACTAAATCAGTAATCATAGTTTCTCCATCAGAATTTTCATAATCGTCCCAAGCAAATCTTATACCACCAAAACACCATTGTAAGTTCCAAATTGATTTATAAAGTATTTTACCTAGTTTATCCCATGCTCTAAACTTTATCTCTCGCATTCCACACCTCCAATAATATTTTTTTAATATCACCGTTAACTTTATTTTCATCTAAATATTTAATTAAACTTTCTTTTAATGATATGTCTTCTTTTTTAGTTAAAACTGAATTAGAATTCATTATAAAATCTTTTTTTTCCACAAATAAAACGAGCTTATCTTTGTATGTTGATAAGCTGTTAATAACTCTGGAATATGATTCAAAATCCTTAAAGATTACCCTAACTTTTGTTTTGGGAGGAAATTTGTCTAGGACAGCCTTAAATTCCTCTTCAGATTTAGCCAAAGAAGCTCTTGGCGGTACTTTATCCCCTTTAGGGTCTAAATACACATCAATCATGTTATACGCTGATTTTAAGCCTAAGAGATGGTTGGTTTCATCTGTTCCTTTATAGTTTTCAATAAGAAGTACAGTTTTTGCTTTATCTTGACTTTCCGCAAAATCAATGTATCTGCATGCTCCTAAATGCATAATATTTGTACCAATTGCCTGCAAAGAATGTTGATGCCCCAAAAGAACATACTTATACTTCTTATAATCTTCTGCAATCTTTGTTGCGCCATAACTTATACTACTTTCAGTTAATGTAAAATGCCCGCAATACATGTAATCTTCATCAGTGTATTCTTTATAAACTTGGACGCTTGGATGCAATATCCCAAAGTGATTCATTATACTTTCTTCAGGAGTCGTTGACTCGTGGCTATTCGCAGCTAAACAAATTAAAGGCTTATTTAATTTAGTTATAAATTTAGAGAAAAGGTCGAGGCATTCAGATTCTGGTTTAAGCACATCGAAAGTATCTCCTAAATTATAAACTGTATCTACATTATACTTATTTGAAAGCATAATAATTTCATCAAGAACTAATGCACATTCGATTAGTTCAGATTTTCTAATATGTAAATCTGTAAAGACTAATAAATTCATTTCTTCCCCTTTTTCTTTTTATCTTTATACTCTGGCAGATTGAAGAGGTCGTAGCATTCCTCGGTCAACGCAGCCATCCCTTCGAGTCTATGGAAAAAAATCCTGTCAAATAATTTTTTACAATTACAGCATATTTCTTTTTGCTCGCTCTCTACTTTTTGGAAAGAAGTATTATTAGCCATCACATAATCTTTAGATTCTAAACTCCGGTCTAAATCTTCGGGACTAGCAATATAAAGAATCCAAGATTGCCCATTCTTCAAAGGTGCTGCACATAAATCACAATAGGTTACTTGCATTGTTTTTCCTCCCAGTTAAATTCGCTTACGTAATTTATTAGGCAATACAGAATTTATTAAATAAATGATTGGTGATGGTCTTTTAAAATTTAAACATCCCCTCATTTTATATGGATAAAATCTATAAGTAGTAATCCATAAATCTAGCATACAAATAATAGCTAACACAGCTGAAACTATAATAAACCAATCTAAAATAATTACACCATAATAAAATTTAACAATATCATTAACAATCGCAAAATTAATAAATTTTCGGGATTGAGATTTGGCATTTTTAGTTTGTCTAATTTTATTCGCTTGTAAAGTATATTTAATAGCATCAAAAATGCTAGTAATAACTAATATACTTCCAACTATGTCTTTTAATAACCAATTATTCATTATTAATCCTTTCTAATACAAGTATACCACACTTTTTACGCTATTCTTGGGAGAAGGCGGTTTCCCAACCTTCTCTTTTATTTATTTTTTCTTCAATTCATTTTTCTTAGCTTTTAATTCTTTTTTATCTTCTTCCGTTAGCAATTGATTGCTACGCATCGTGCTAAGAAATTTCATTACTACTTTGACAATCTCGATAACAACTTTTACACTTAAAGAATTGTTCGGGTTCGCTGTAGCAATTTTGTCCAAATCGCTGTTAACCGCTTCGATTGTAATCATCATTACTCCTTTCTTTTAACATTATTTTATTACTTTTTGATTAGAGGATACACGAAAACTCCTACTAATCCTCCTAACGCAATACCAACTACCGCTCCGATTACTAATCCTAAAATAAACATTATGACCTCCTTTCAATTAAAATAACCAACTCCTGTCAATAAGATTATAAAATGTTGTGATTAAAAGGTGCATTTCTTTTAATTCCATTTGGAGATTGATTAAAATTGTTAATACTTTATAGAATACGCCTACCATTAAAAATGTTAATACAACCATTGCTACTCTCTGCACAATTCCAACTACATTATATGCTCTTTCTAAACCAGTCATTTATCATCCCTCATTCTAAATCTAAAGTGTAGTTTAACATGGCATAAGTGGCATAACCAAATAACTTTCCACCACTTTTTATAATTACGGTGATGTGCATCAATATACTTTTTATCGTATTTTTTGTTGCATTTCGAGCATTTACATGGCTTCTTTATTCGTCCTTTTTTAACTGCACGTTGCAGAAGTAGTCTCGCTTTCTTTTTCGGATGGGTGGTGTGTCTTGTAGTCCATTCCGAGAATGGTTTTCGTACACTAGATAAATATTTTTCTTGCTTGACGTGTCCTTCCTGAATATATCTTTGTTTTGCTTTTAATGCAAAACTTTCTATATTTTTAAGATAATAATTACGGTCTCTTTTTTTGCATTCCTCGGTATGGGTTTTTCGATATATTTTTGAGTAATTATCCATTCTATTTTTATTCTTTAAATAATATTTTCTATTGCTAATTTTCTCCTGACATCTGGGGCATACACCAGTTTTTAACTGAAATGTTTTAAATTCTTTTCTACATGACTTACACTGTATACTTTTTAATTTCCATCTACTCACGGTCGTACCTCACTCTTAATAGTACGGGATGGCGTGGAAGACCATCTTCTTTCATACCAACTTTCATACATTTATACTCTATCCATTTTCCAATATAAGATTTTTTGTT
>Ga0247841_10005449_pt1 | contig 20603 bp, 7 predicted proteins | sample LaCruzMarch2015__2_FD_192410 | JGI IMG/M metagenome (GOLD analysis project Ga0247841, IMG submission 192410) | Freshwater microbial communities from meromictic Lake La Cruz, Castile-La Mancha, Spain - LaCruzMarch2015_18m | ecosystem: Environmental > Aquatic > Freshwater > Lake | place: Spain... | reverse complement strand
CCGGATCTATACCGCCTTCCAGGCCAGCGTCATAGACATCCAGCCGTTCTACGGTTTTATCGGCTTTGAGTTTTACGTGAATGACTATCGGTTTCCCTGTGTCGAGGTGGTTCCCGTGCACAAACGCGTTATTGGAAAGTTCCGCCATTGAATATGCCATTCCATCCCACCCGTACTTTTTCAATTCTTTGCCCAACAGGTATATCCTCTCATCAAATTCCTCATATCTAAGTCTGCGCGTTTCCGGGTCGATATTCCTGTTCTCGAACATCCTGCTCAGACTTAAGACTATAGGCTTACCATTATCAATAGCGGTTATAAATTCCTCCGCGAGCCCTGCAATATCTTTACCATAGAGATCTATCTCGGCTGTATCTCCCGGATTGAATGTATCATCGGCTGACGCCGTCGTCACGGGAGCGGGGGGTGCCGACACGGCCGGCTCTGTCGGCATTGGCAACATTGGGGACGGTTCTCGCGGCAATCCCAAACCTGTCCCCGCCTCTGCTTGTTTTAATTCAAACTCAAGGGTAAACTTAGACCCTTTGCTGATAGGGCTTACCCCAGACTCCTTAAACCATTCCGCGGCGTTTTCGTCCTTCGTTACCCTATCCCATCTCTTTCCGCGCGTCTCTATTGTAACGCTGTCAGGATCCAATGTTATATACTTGAAACCGAAATTACGCCCTGTGGCATTTTTATGCACTTCCATGCTCTTTCTTAAAAGATCGTTCGGAGATTCGGAAAGGCCATCGCCGTTATCCTGAGCCACAAATATCACTTTCTCAATTTTACCAGTTATGTCTTTTTCGCCGTATATTTTAAGCGTTCCGCCGGAGGAGTGCATTGCCATATTGGAGATCAATTCAAGCGAAAAGTCCGATATGGCGTCTTTTCTCAGCTCGGGGAAAATTCCCGACTCCTCGATAAAATCAAGTGTCTCAATAGAAGGCCTGTGATTCTCTTCCTCAACGGGCGGAATATCCGCCGTAAATAATAACGTGTTTGTGGACGATTCTGCCGGGGCGGTAAACTCCGGAAGATCTACGGTAAAGGTAGTGCCCTTTCCGAGTTCCGAACTTACATCGATCGAGCCTCCGTGATTGGTCGCTACTATCTTCGCTTCCTTAGTGCCTATCCCGGTGCCGGCGGTGGTAACGAACTCGTCTCCCAGCACGCGCTTCGCAAATTCGGGCTCCATTCCGACGCCGTCGTCGGACACAGTAATAATAACTCGGCCGTTGTCGTTCCTTATGCCGAGAGTGATAACGGCATCGGCTCCGGTCCGGGCATTCTTGCCGGCATACTTAAAAGCGTTCGCGGCCAGATTGCTTACCATCGATATGAGCGAACGCCTGTTGCCCCTTACGAAGAGCGGGCTATCGGGCGCGGAGGCCTCGAACCTGAAGCGTTCCATTCCAAAATCTCCGTGCGACGTGCAGATAAGATTATACGGCAAATCCCGCATTATCTCATTCATATCTACCGGTTCATCGGATAACTCGCCTTTTACAGCCTTGATCCTGTCGGATAATATCTCTTCGGCCGTAAGCGAGTATTTTAGAATATTGCCCAGCATTTCGTAATCTTCGGCGCTTATTCTATTTTCCAATTTGGGTAATATCGCCCCGACGATGTCAGCATTCTCTATTAACGCTTTATATGCCTCTTCTATCGCATTAAACCACGCTTCTATATTTCCGCGATCTTCGTATATCATACTCTCTATATCCCTGGCGCGCTCGGACTCTTCGGGCGATATCATAGCTATGGCGTCATTATGAGCGGCGAATAATTTATCGGCTTTCCCGATAAAGTTTTCCATGGACGCCGCTAACTCGGCTTGATCCGGATCGTTTACATTTAACCCCGGCAATAGTAATTCGCAATAAACCATCGCTCCGCCAAATGGTGCCATAAGCTCCGTATCTTCATTCGTCCCGTGGCTGAAACTGGCTGCGATAGTAACTATTCTCCGGGCGCGGTCCATCTCTTGGGCTTCCAGCGGCCCAGCCTGCCATGGCCGTTCCGCATTGCCGGAAACGACAGCAGCCGACGCGGCCGACGCGGGCATAATCGCCGCTTCTGGCGCAATGGGCGGAGCCTGAGCAGCAGTTTGTATCGCGGCCGGAGTGGCCGTCGCAAGAGCGGCGTATCGCGCGGCGAGCTCATCAAAATATTCCGCCGTACGCGCACGGAACAGGCTGATGACTTCATACGCGACAGCGAGTCTTGCGTCGGATCCAAGTCGAAGAATAAACGCGTCCGTCGCTGCCAGACATACTTCTCTTCCGGAAATAGCGCCTTCAACCATCGCTTTCGCTTCAGCTTCATAATCAGGCCCACGTTCCGGATCGATAAAGGGCCTTATGCCTCTTATCTCTTGAATTTTGTCTTTAAGCGCTATATAACCTTCGCGCAGCGCTTCCATTTCTTCAACCGTGATGATATTACTTGCATTAAGCCTTCCGAATTCATAAAATGCCTGGTCCATCTCCTGTATTCTGTCACCACCCAGTATGCCGATAGAATAGGCTAAGAACCTGAATGACTCCTCAGGGTAGTTTGCCTTATTGTACGAACGCGTATAATCAAAGAAAGAGGTCGAAGTGTTTGGCGACGATGGCGTTACGACCGGCATCGGCATTTCGGAGGCTCCCGGAGCGGGATAATACCAGAATGCGTTGCCGGAGACATCCGGAGCTTTCAAGAATTTTTGAAGCTTTGGATCGAGTTTAGCGATGCCCTCGTCGTCTGTCGGCACGCGCAGGAAGCCGTATTCTTTCAGATCCTTCCAACTGTAGGACATGCCTCCGATCACAAATACCCTGTTTATCGGCCCCTCAAGACTAAGAGCTTTCGCAACATCCTCTATAGCGCCCCTCAAGATCAATTCGGTATTTACGCCTCTCTCGCCGTCCGGACGCATATCTAAGATACGCTCTACCAAAACTCCTTCGTCGTGGATACGAAAGCTGACGAAAAATATGACCTTCAAACGGCCACCCACTATATCCTTAGCCTGACACTCCAACTGCGACCAGCCGTTTTGGAGCCGCCTCTCTTTCCAGTCCGGCAAAGTGCGATATTCTTTCGGAATTATTACATCTTCCATCTCTGTGGCGAGACTTGGCTCATTAACATATTTATCCCGCAGCACTGCAACTCGCGACGCCTCGAAAGCGATCCTGTTATTAATCCCCTTTACGTCGTTTTCTTCCAACGGGCTCTCCGGAGGCTCCTCTTTTTTAGTTTCCAGCGCCTTATTTACCCTGTTAAATATTATATCAAGATCGCTGAAACTTATAAGCGCATCCGTCAATATTTTCTGGTCCCCGAGATTGTCAGGGATATCCGGAGCGGTATTTAAAACACGGTCCAGTACGGCGTAACCATTGTGAAAAAGATCGCCCAGCTCCGTCTTTACGCCTGCCGAAAGGTCGCTCGCCTGTATATTATCCACAAGCGTATCGCGCCCGGCGATATAGCGCCTGTATATCATTCCCGCTTCAACATAGGCGTCGTCCAGAGCCTCGCGGGAGGCAAGGATCTCTTCCGCCTGACGTAAGGCTATCGCTTCGGCTTGGGCTTCGGCCATGGCCTTCTCCGCTTCCATGATCTCCGCTGTTTGAGCATTATTACGGGTTTCGCGCCAATGCAGTATTCCCTGCGCAAGCCTTATCACGCCCCAGGCCACGACCACGGTCGCGGCCAACACCGCCGCAGTCATCAATATCAGGTTCATTCCCTGCCCGACGAATATCGGATTCGTTATTCCTAACCACTTTATCGTTAACAACAGTGCCACAGAAATAGTATACGGATTCGCCTGGAAGACAGTTTGCTGACTGGAACTTAAATGCCCTTTCGCGGCTTGTAAAATAAGTCCTTGCTGCGCCTTGCCCCATATGTTCCGCGAACCGAAAAATTTCGCTATCCCGGAAGGCAGGCCAATATCTAAAAGGCCCTGAAGGCTTTTTACCATACTCGCGGCGTGAGTCGTGCTTCCTATATATGCATTGAAATATTCATCAATAATAATACCCGCTTCTTCCGGCTTTACTCCTTCTTCCAGGAGTGTTTTTGCGAGTTGGCCGCCCATTCGTAAATTGTTCTCAAAATTGTCCTCAGTTTCAGGCATCTCTTCCGGACCCGCCAATGGGACGGACTCTGCAACAGTCTCTGCAGACATTGCCAATTCGCCATCCGATATATTTATTTTAATAGCGCTCTCCGGAACAACTATCCTTATGGTCGTCCCAAAACCGTCTGTCCCAGGCGAGAGTATCTCTAGTTTTCCTCCGTGTAGTTGCGCCAGAACCTTTGCCCACCTGAGCCCTATCTGGCGGCCTCCCTGCAAAAGAACATGTTCTGTCCCCGCTGGATTGGATTCTACATCAAGCCAATCATATTCGTTCACTATCCTGGAAAAACCTATGCCGTTATCGGATATTTCGATGATTACATTATCGTTATCTTTCGATATGCGCAGACGGACAGGCCCGTCTACAGACTTCGGCCCGGTGTTAACGCGCGCGTACGCGTCGAAAGCGTTCCTCACGAGCTCCTCTATAGCAAAAGTGAGCGGCTCCTCCGTAACCTCTCTTATAGATTTAGCGGAAAGCTCCAGGCCCTCGGCTACGGCGTTATTTTGAGCTATCTCCAGTATTATTTCCCTATTTCGCTCTATCAGGTCTTGAGAAGGATTTGCAGTCCAGGAGATAGACCCGGGAGTTATGCCGCTCAATAACTCCGCCTGCGTCAACCTTCTCTCTTGCAGAGAATAGCCGTGATTTTTGTCGCTGTACGTTACAACTCTGGGTGCGATAACATCGACCGCGCCCGGGGACGTTCCCCCGGGGGACACACTTGCGCCTGCGGGCGGAGTCACGGCTGAAGCCAGCGCGGCGGCAGATGGTTTCTTTGTCCCTGACGATACAGATCCGTCGCCAAGCCTTTTACCACCCGATAAACCGGTTGCAGGTTTAGCAGCAGACTTATCTATAGGAGCAGCAGCGTAAGGATTTCTGTTTGCCAGGCTAATTTTACGGATCGCCCTTGGATTTTTCAGTGCAACCCAGCCATCAAAAGTATGTCCGACTATATCTACGCCGAATCTGGCGCACAACAGATCGAATAGAAATCCCCTTATTGCAGTATACCGGCCGGGGCCTGCCTGTATATCCTTGAGTTCGGTTTTTAGGAACTCTTCTATCTGTTTTTTTGTTTCTTCATACTGCTCTTTGCTTATTCCATATCCATCGAATTCTATATTCACAATAGGCCCATATTGGACATTATTGTAGTCGCGCCATTCATTAACGCTGCACCAAACACATTTTCCCCATAAATCCACCCAGTACTTGAGCCTATTCCAATCAAACCCCTGCGAATCTACTATTTCTTGCGCATCCTGCCATACTTTCAGCGGATAGGTTGTCACTAAGGGATTCTTTTCGTATTCGTGCTTTCTATAGGCAATCTGATTGTGTCCGGTAAATTGTTTCTTTTGTCTTTCACTCAGGATAGCGCTTGTTCGTTTCGCAAGAGCCGGAAATACCTTTTCTATCTCGCCATATATTTTTTCATCCAGCCAATCCGGTTTAGACGGAACAGTATCAAATGTCGTCTTGAATTCTTCAGCCAAGGCACTCGGGGACGTCCCCGCGGGGGACACACCCGCAACAACGGCCGTCGGCTTCGATAGATCGGCCTGCTCGATGTTCATTATATCGATGCCTATTCCATGGAGGTTAAGGAGGAATTCCCCTGAATCGGAGGCGTAAGGCGTACTTGACTGCTTCATAATATCTTTATCCGTTATCGTCGATGCAAAATATGCCTCACCATCAGCTGGAGGACTTAGACCCATGACCTTCATCGCGAATATGTCAGCCAGCCGCTCTTCGGGGTCGGTCGCGACGCCTCCGACCATTATCGGCGTCTTATCGAGCGCTATGTTTTTGTGCTTTACCAGGGCGTGAAATATCTCGTGAGCGTGGACAAATCCGGTTATCTTTACATTGTCCAGGCCGCCCACTATTCCGGCGAAGGCTTCCTTTGCGGAGGCTATGTCGATGGATATGGTATTTGTGGCCATATTGAAATTCCCGTATTGGCGCCCGTTGCGGGAAAGCGGTTTTATTTCTACGGGGACCGCTCCGGACATGAGGTCGATATAACGCCGCACCGTACCATAAGAACCCGCCGTAATGATCTGTATTTCATCGAAAGGATCGGCCGCAATCATCCCGGCCGGAAACGCGGCTCGCCAGGCTTCATAAAATTCCTCTCCCGCCGGGTTATCGTAATCAAGCCTTATATTATTGACCAATTTTACATTCGACATCCCGTTAAAGTAACGCCTTTCAACGCCGCCTTCGGTCATGCTTATGCTTTCGATACCCGATGCGTCGACAAAATCGTTAGCCAGGTCCGCGCCAAACAGCTCTTCCATTGTATCCCTGTAATCAGTCATGCATCGTAAAGCCATTTCACGCCGGATACTGGTTTGTATACTGTAATTATAAAAGAACCCGGCATCCGCGATCTTTATGTCATAATCTCCGTCGGCTCTCTTATAAATAACGAGACTGCTGAGTTTCGCTATATCCCCTGCGGGGAACCCCCCTCTTTCCGCTATCTGCTTCATAAGCCTAAGATATTTTCTGGTAAATATCCTTATCTTTTCAGCGACAACCTCTCTATCTTTGCCGCTTCTATAAGATCTGCTCAGATCGTCTAGGTATGCTTCTGCGGATAAGTCGACCCTTTCCTGGATAATATCAAACTCCTGGGTAATAACGAAAGGCACCAGGAGGTTTCCCAGTCTTTTACGTGCGTTGCTGTAGAACTTCGCGAAACTCCGGGCATCGCTTTGATAAAGCTGGCCGTCGTCCGCAATTATTAAGGCACCATCGTTTCTGGTCCTTTTTAATACCAGATCGTCAAATAGTATCACGGAATATTGCGCGCCGCCCCGATCATTAATATCATTGGAGAATTTATTATTCTCCTGAACTCCGAAGACCCTATCCTGCAGACCGAGCCTGAATGGTTGCAGCGTCGAAAGGCGGACTTTGGTTTCGGCGCCTCTTAAATACTCATGAGCGCTTAGCCCATCCGGTATGGGTGGTGATCCCGGAAGCGACAGATAATCCTCGGCGCCCGCATGAAATAATCCTATATCAGAAATCAACTTAGAATCGAGAAATACATTTGCGCCCGCAGAGAGACTTCTTATACCATGCTTATTCGGCATCAGATAATAGACGGCCTGGCTCCGGAGATGATCGACAACGCCTCTTACTATGGCCGCTTCCGTCTGAGATAAACCGGCCAGTCTTCCGGATATCCTATCCAGCATTTCCTTTTTGGTCCTTTCTCTTACGAGCGCGGCAAATTCTAAAAACTCTATCCTCTGTCCTTTCTTATCAAAGAGCGAGCTCCCGTCTCTTCCGGTTATGAATATCTTTTTACCTTCAACCCTTAAAACTATATCGGTTACAGGCGACAACCTTCCTTCCTGATTAATATAAACTTCTCCTATAAGATCCGTGCAGCGATTTGTAATGATATCCACGGAGGACGTGACTGGGGACGTTCCCCCGGGGGACACACTTGTACCTATGGCGGGCGCTGCAGTTGGAGCCGCCTGCACGGGAATCACGGCGTCAATAGGCGACGTTGCCGGCCCTACGCCTCCTTCCCCGCGGAATGCCCTCCACAAGCTTCTCTTTTTAATCGGGTCGCTCAAAGCGGCGGGGCATTTGAGATATATTCTGTTTAGCTCCTGACGGACCGTCCTAAGAGAGGGCGCAGCCACGATCATCTCCCTCGCGGAATAATCTTCGTGGTTCATGTTCCCCGGCTGTGAACCACTGATCCCGTTGGCCAATTCGGAAAATATCTTCTCTAAAGCCGGACCATGCGGATCGCTCTTTGCATCATTCATAAGAAGAAGGGCTATCTGAACTCCCCAATCGTCGCTGAACAATACCGGCGCAAGGAAACTCGCCTCCTCCTCGAATACCGGTTCGGCATTTACATCGGCATCTCTTTTAAAATGATGCAGTTCATGATTTATAAGCGCCTTCGAGACGGCGCGTATCACGGTCTTCTTTAACTCTTCATCCGTCGTCCAACCCAGGTCGAAAGCCCTTGCCAACACCCATTGCCTCAAAGTCACCGGGTTACCGGCGATCATCCACAGCTCGGAGATCAAGTCATTGCTTTGGTCGGCCAACGCGCTCAACAATATGAATATACCCTTGCCTTTTATATGGAATGCCGGATGATCCCCTTCGATCTCTTTCGCGGCCTCGCCGTAAAGGTCGTCTATGAAATAGATCGGGATCCCGGCAACATCCGCGTTTATCGAATACCTCACCTGAAATTCGAATTCCCGAGGGCTGTCTTCTCCTTTTAACACCAATTTGCCGGGATCGGCCACAGCGCCCATATCCATCAGGATCGTCTCAAGGCTATTATCTTCGGCGTCTACGAGCGGAGCTTCCACGGAATCACGCTGACTTGTAATGACGCTCTTACCCTCCCCTAGTTTGCATCCCAATTCTTCCACAGATATAGAGTTCGTCAGGGTCAGTCTTGTTCCACCTTCACCAGATGTCTCAACACTCGCCTTAAGATGCTCTTCAAAAAATCCCCGGGTCGCCGGCGTAAGCATCTCGGATGAACCGATATTTAAGACTGCCCTCTGGACACCCGAGCCTTCCATAACGCCTGAGATCCACACCGCTAAAAGCTTATTGAATATTTCGTCGTTCATCGACGGGAGGCGTTCCAGATAGCGTATATTAATTTCTATAGTCTCGCCATCGATCGCGGATAGGTCATAAAAGATCTTCCCGCCTAAAATACTTACGCCTTCCTCGATTGGGTATAATTCCGTTATGAAGAGCCCCCCTACAGCTATCCATTGGTTATCTATCTGATATTCATGCCCTGCTATATCGACCGGCTGTATATAATTATCAAGGTAGTTTTCGAGCGAACTTAATCTTTCCGGAAATTGGAACGCCTGACCTCGCGGCTCGCCGTCCTCAGATGCGTACTGCCTCAACACCGTGTTATATATCTCTTTAAATTCATTTGCCAGTGCCCTGCGCTCATCGGCATCCAGACTCCGGAGCTCCCACTCTCCCGACAACCCTTTGCGATGACGAGCACGCCCGATAAAACGCTTAACGATCTTTTCTATGAGAGCTCGCTTCTGCTCGGCGGTCAATCTATCAATATCCAGGCCCTCCAGCATCTTGTCGAGCGCAAAACTGCTTGCGGCTCCTGTCGGCGGCTTTCCGAATTTCTCACTCGCCATCCCGCTTTCCCTCATCGCCTTGTCCATTGCCGCGCTAAGGTCCATCATGAATTTACCCCCGGAAGGAGTAAGCTGCGCGACCGCTCCGGGAGTTCCCGCTCCGGCTCCTTTACTCGACGCGCCTTTCTCCCACTCGTCTCCGACCGATTCTTCCGGCTCTTCGGCATACTGACCATATCGGCCTGTCGCTTCCGGCATAAAAATATCCGCCGTGCTATATGAAAGGCCCTGTGAAAACGCCTCTCTGATCCTTTTCTCAAATTCATAGTCAGGGATAGGTCTGGCGGCAACTAAAAGTCGGATGCGCTCCCAAACCTCCTGACAGATGCCGGGCATCGTCGGCAATACAAGCCTGTACTCCTGACTTTTCCTGATCGTCTGCGATAGGCTCTCCTGTTCCGATCCGGTCGATATATCCACTACATCCAAAAGGTCGGGATATTCTTTAAGAGGATGGTTGATCTCTTGCAGGTGCTTTTTCTTATCTGCATCGTTCAGTCTTCCCACGCCGAAAAATTTACCTCCGAAACCTTTATCCGTATCGATGACACCGAAAACATCGAACTTCTTTGCCGCCGCGATATCGATAGCCGCCGCGCGGAACTCTCTATACAGCTTATAAAACGATTTGACAGCTAAAAAAACCGCCAGTATCGAAGCCGCACCGATGGCTCCGGGCGCCAGCATCAAAATCACTTCTTCGTCTCCAAGGGATTCGCCACCATCCGGCAGGCTTTGGATAACGCTTATCATGCGGATAATCACCCCTAAGTCCATGATTATAATAAATGCCATAAACAACTTAAAAATATTCCACGGGCGCGCCGCGGAGGCTCCCTTCAGGATTTCCGATACGCGCTTGACTGCAAAGTCGCGTCTCGAGTGATCGGGTCGATCCCGGGTTTTCGCGGAGATGCATTTCTCGATCTCGCGAGGATAACGGCATAATTACTCAGCTGCGTCATATTAAGCTCACCGGCCGGATACGCCGAGTAATTATTAAGAAGATCCTCCGGCGATCCTCCTGACCTTTCGTATTCGTCGAGTACGGCGCGCGCCGCGGCGGCTGGATTATCGGTCCCATCACCACTCAGGACAACATTGATCAGGCGCGACTCGGGACTATCAAAACTAAGCAGTCTATCATTAAGCAGCTTTGTAATCTTTTTCTTCAGTTCCGTCTCTCCTGCCGGAGCCTTAACAGAAGACCATCGGCCCAATAAATATATCAATTCCGCGGAATCGAGCATAGAGACCATCATGCCGACAGTCTCCATTAGCCTGTTTCGGCTATATAAATACGTATTAGAATCTTCTATCTTTTTGAAACATACTCTCTCCAGATGGCCTGGAAGGTCCTCCAATTGTGCTTTACCCCACATTCCGGGCACGGATGTAGCGGGTCTCGACATGACTTTTTTAGCGGCGGAAGGAACTTTAGCCGCGGCACGCGCGACAGGTGCCGCAGGCCGGGAACTTGACCTAAACGATAATAGATCCACAAACACCCCGATGGCTATGCCCAGACTGATCGGCCATATAACGCCGCCTAAAGCCGCGGACAATAACACGCCTATAAACGCCCCGGATATCGTCGGAACCATCCCTAACCGAACTCTCCCGCGATCGCCCTTAGACGACCCCTTGCCTTCGTCGGCCTTCTTTTTCAGGGCTCGCGCTATCTCCTTGGCGCCGGGGGCTTTTTTCTTAATGGATGATGCCAATTTTTTCTTTGCCGCGCGCATTACTAACATCCATGTGATAGCCGCGACCGCCAAAAATACGGAAATACTTGCGGTAATGCGTCCCCACATAGGCATGCCGCTTGGCGCGCCCTTAACAATAGCCGCTTCGGCCTTTTCAACTTTGGCCATAGAGCCTATTTTACCTTCGATTATACTCAGCCTTCTCTTCTCCCCGTCGATCTGTTCTTTTATGGCCCTTATAATAGACATCGCAGAGCCTTGAAATTTCGCCAGAAGATCCGGATCGGATAATAACGCTTCCAAATACCGTATCTCGAGCCTGAACACAAGGGCCTCTTCCTCTAAAGGCGAAAGATCTTTGATGCCTGCCTCGGTAAGGCTCATATGGCCTACCAATTCGTGCGCGAGCCCAGCCGTCAATCCTGCGATGCCGTCTTTAACCATGGATTCGTCGTAGACCAACAGATAATCCGTAGGACTTTTCTGAAAGATCGCGGCCCTGGCTTCCCCCCTGGACATCATATCTGCCAAATAAGTTTCTCCCTGAGCCTTCGCTTTTTGGCGAAGCAGCGCGTTCACATCACCTATTGTGACCGTTATCCTGGTCCCGGTTTCATTAAATATCTTATTAGCCGTAGCGGATAACTTTATAACAGCGGGATCATTGCTCTGAATTTGCCAAGTCAGGATCATCCTGGAGGCTTCTATGGCTGTCGTTAGAGCCGCGGCTCTTTCCGGTGGAAGACCGTCGACGACGATATTGGCGGAGGCCTTGCCGGAAATAAGCGTAAGCCCGGTCAGCATCGCCAATCCACCGAGAATCGCGCGGCGGAGCACGGATGGGGACGTTCCCTCGGGGGACACACTTTCAACAACTGCCGGCGCTGGAACCAATAATCGTTCTTCGTTTATAAACGTATCGAGCGAAACTATGACACCTTTCGACATTTCAGCTTCTTCTTCTACTCTTTTAGCTTCTTTTTCCGCCGTGTCAGCTTCTTTTTCTTCTCTTTCCTTAGAGCGAAGCTCTAAATACTTTAAATATTCCCTACACTCTTTCAGATTGAATACATATATATTGGGAACCCCCGATAAATGCTTGACCATCCTGGCATAACCGCCAGCGGTTCCTATAAAAATATATGCCTGACCTTTTTCCGCATTTATCTTATACTCCTCAAATCTGTCGTCCAAACTCTGCGTACCTTGTATTATAATAGGCCTGCCGCTGGTGATGGGCTTCTCGCCTCCCGCGATCAATCTCGCGTTCTCTTCTTTTAATTGCTTGTTTTTGGCTTCTACAAGATCGGCTATGATGAATATATTATCCACTATGACCCGAGAGGATTCTGCGCTACGGGTAGTGTATCTTAATGCTTTGAATATCTCCGTCACTGTGGCTCTCAGCGTCCATACTGCTTTTATGGAAGACCATACTCCTTTTCTGCCAATAACGAGACTTATCTGGATCGGCACAGAAATCAGGAATCCTACAAAATGAGGGAGCCAGGCGGACGCGAATATCGCGCCCATAGGCGTCTCGGGGTATTTTATTTTATACACAAGCGTAGCGATCTCCCTCGCCACTCCTCCGAAGAATATAGCTACGGTAGCAACTACAAAAAACGCCCCGGTAACGACAGATGCCGGCACCCCGAACATTATCAATAAAGCTGTAAGCGCGCCGCCGCACAACAAGATTATCTTCAATGTGCTCGTGACTAATTCTATCTTAATAAACATGTTGACCAGCTTATTGTACGCCTCCTCGTTAGTAGGGTCCGACTTGCCTTTCGACAGCATATACTTGATGAAACTTCGTAACTTTTGCGCCTTTCCGAATTTTTTAAGCACATCGTCCATAAGCTCATTTTCGATGTCGATCCCGGCGCCCTCATCGGTAATGCCATAATCGATACCAACAGATCTTGCGAATACCAGTTTGGCCAGCATGCCAACGGGCAATTTCATGAATAATTCCCTGTCGATAAAAATATTGATTCGGCCGTCTACCTCGGCAGCCATACAGTAGATGTAATTATGCGGGGCCTTCTCGTCGTCGAGATCACCGCTGGTATACACCCTGTTATATCTTCCTTTTTGCTGTATATCTGTCAGATTGATAGCACAGCCGTCAAAACGGCTCTTCATTTCGGGGCTAAGTTTACTGTAAGCATCCCCCATCGCCCTTCTTACGCTGCGCAGCTTCTTAGCTTCGGGAGAGTTGCCTTTGTCGCCCATATTTAAAACGACCGCGCGCGGGCTGGCTTCATTTATTGCAGGAATAGCCTCTTTGATCAATTGCGATCTCGTGGTCTCGTTGAACGGAAAGTTGCTGCCTACCGCATACAGAACATCCTCGGATTTTAGTGCCGGGGACGTGTCACTTGGGGACACACCTGCGCCTGCGACGGGCGCTGTAAGTGTTGGGGACGGTTCTGGCGGCAATCCCAAACCTGTCCCCTCTCCCGCAACAACTGCGGCCGAAGCGAGGCCTCTGGCGGCGGCGTCTACCGCAATATTTAGCTGCGCAGGCGGCGCTAGAGAGTTTTTCAAAACAGACGGCAGAGCGTCTTTAATGCGTATGTTGTCTTTCCCGGAAAGGATATTGAAGTACGGGCACTCGTACCCTTCGTCATCCCTGAAATTCGGCATTATCGAAATATATGATATCTTCTCCTTTTTAAACTTTTCGCAGAGGTTCTCTGTATGGAATCCGCCGGTGACCATGAACGCGGTCTTCCGATCTTTACCGAACTTTATATTCTTCACAAATACGTCATCGCGCTTAATGGAATATTTATAGAATTTCGATATATCCTCGCGATGACCATCGAGATCGGCGATATTGGCGTCCGGACGCGCGTCTATCTTATACAGGGGCGCTTCCCTGTTTATGAATGCCATAAACCCCGCAGTATCGAACGCCTGCTCGTTATCGATGTAATATCTATAATCCTCTCTCGTGAGCGAGATATTGAATATATTCTTAAGTATCGCGAGATTCTTGGAAAGTTTGGAGAGCTCTCTCTCTTCATCATTCCGATATAGAGCGCTTTTTAACGCGGCCTCTAACTTATCCATCTCCTCCATAACTTTCATCTTATCGATGGCGTCATACATTGAGATATAGACCATGTATTTTTCGAGATCTGGAAAACCGCTTAGCTCAATGTCTACAAGTTTTGCCTTGCCGGCAAGATATGCGTAAAATTCCTTCTGCGGGATCTTCTCCGACTTGAATTCGACGGTCTTTAGCACAAGCTCCTCCAAGGATTTTTTGGAGAGTTTCTTCTGAAGTTTATCTATGAGCTCATCCCGCTGGTCATTGGCTTTCTTAAAATCAACTCTTCCCTCTTCCTCCAGCGCCTGGCCAAGCAGGTAGATATTTGTAAAACTCTTTATATCTATTGCGCTGCCTTTAGCGGAAGTGGCCAGATATGAAAGATAATCCTTAAATTCCAAGTTGCCGGATTTATACTGCGAATATTTTTTATCCAATTCCAGGAGTTCGGGCGAATATATCTTCGTCTTTAGATTATTTAGAATGTAGGTAAGGACGCCGAGGTGCTTATCGACCTCGCTTTTGTATTTCAGGGAGTCGCGATATATCTTCAGGTTGTCGATATAAAGCTTCGCATCTTCTATGCCCCAGAGTGAGGATTTTTCCGGATTATTAATGGCGAAGTACTCCGCCCCGCTCACGAGGCCTTCCTTCACGAAATGATCCGACGCCTTTTCGCGAACCGTCTTGTCGGCTATATCTGTAAATATTGATATATCATAATCTTTGGCGCCGCCTTCGAGATTTAAGGCGGTGACGCCGTATTCCTTATTGAAATATTCAATTATCTCGGCGATCTTGTGCTGTGCGGCATAGTTACAGTGGGCGTCCTGGATGTGGACTACGGTCTTTCCTGAGCCGCCCTTACAAGTCTCTTTTATCTGCCCCAGGTATTCCGGAAGAGCGAACGTATCTATGTTTAGTTCTTTTAAAGACCCTGAGCCGCCGGCCCCGTCAACGCCACGGCCAGTGAGCGTTGAGGGTGTTCCGACGGCCCAGGCTGAATCAAATAAAACCGTATTACATAAAAAAGCCACCAAGGTGACTAGGCATACTAGCACCTTGAATGGCTTATACTTCAGCAGGGCTACATTAGATCTGGCCGTTATGATCATCTAATAGCTCCATTTACGTCTTTGCAAATCTTTTAACTAACCGGCGAAAAAAATCACCTGTCCGCAATATACAATATTCCGGACAAGTCATCTGCTACTGGTCCATATACTATTATAAGTATATCATATGAGCGAGCGTCGACAAGGCTAAATATCTTACTTTTTTATACTTTAACATTGAATAAAATGGGGACAGGTTTGGGATGCCGGCGAGAACCGTCCCCACTATTGTTTTTCTGAGATTGTGATGTATACTTTATAGGTCGAGTCCGAAATGACGGACCGGCGGAGAAATCATATAAAATAGAAAGGAGAAGTAAGATGAGAGACATTTTAGTATATGCGCTCGCCGTCGCGTTGTGTATTGCGCCGGGAGTCCCTGCCGCGATCGCGCAGGATGATGCATCGCAGAGCCAGCCTCCGGCTGCAGGCTATAAAGAAGAGAGGGCGGCCGATAAGCAGGCGATCCAGAGTCAGAAAGCGGCTATAAAGGAGCACGCGACCGCGGCCCGACAGGAAGAAGGGGCGATAAAAGAACAGATACGCGCCGCCGAGCAGGCCGGAGATAAAGAGACTGCGAAGAGTTTAAAGGAGCAGCTCAGGGCCACTCGTCAGCAAAATATGCAGGAAAGGCAGCAGGACAGACATGCGATCGTAGAAGCTAAAAAAGAGATGAGACAGGATAGAAGAGAAGCTATTAAGAATAGCATCTTACCTCCGAGGCGAGACAAAGACAATAATCCTCCTGGGCCGAAGGGTGGACCTGGAACGAATTGGGAAAACCCTCCGGGGGCGGCTGGTGGACCAGGGACAAGCCCTGACATGAGACCTAGAGGCGACAGAGATAATAATCCTCCTGGGGCGAGGGGTGGACCTGGAACGAATTGGGAAAATAAGCCCGGGCCACAGGGTGGTCCCGGCGCAAGTCCTAATAGAAGGCCGGAAGCAGCCAGAAACAATCCTCCGGGGCCACGAGGCGGACCGGGCGCCGGAAGAGGACCGAGATAATAAGTTGGGGACGGTTCTGGGCGCAATCCCAAACCTGTCCCCCAGGGACAGGTTTGGGATGCCAGCGAGAACCGTCCCCAATACTGCACCGTCCCCAATACTGTGAAGGGGCGTATCGCGGAGAAAAGGAAACGGATTTTCCGTGATATGCCCCTTCAATTTTAAGGAGGGACTATGTTGGGTATATTTAAGAGATGCGCGATAGTGGCGATCGCGGCCATGTTTTTATGCGCCGGGATATTATGCGAAAACGGTATATGCCAGGATAAAGAGGTAAAGGTCCTTAAAAAAGGTGACGAGACCACGGCGAAATACATAAAAAATTCGGTATGCCCTGTTTCGGAGGATGATATAGTTACCGGCGAGGCCGTCATGGTCGAATATGACGGTAAGATATACAACCTATGCTGCGACGCGTGCGTAAAACACTTCAAGAAATTTCCGGAAAAGTTCGCGAAAAAAGCGACTTTGGGGATGAACTAGATCGAGATCTTCGTTACCAGGACGGACGCCTTCACCAGTGAAGTTTCCTTGTCCTTCAGGCCGAGGCGCAGCTTCTCCACTCTGAGTAACTGCGAAGAGTTATTGAGATTGTAAATAAATGTCATGACCTGCTCCATATCGCCTTCGACCTCCACGTTTATGGCGTATTCCCTGTAAAGATCGGCCTGTTTGGGCGCAAGCGGTTTTATATCCACCAACCTGACCGAAGCCGTCCGCGCCAGGCCCTCTATCTCCGCGAGTATATTGGCCACATCCTCTTCGTCGGAACCGCTCGATCTCTTTACATAATCTTTGTACCGCCTGTACTCTTTCTCGATTATATCTTTATTATTAATATTTCGCAGGTCGAGGCTGAATTTTTTTTCGTTTAAGGCTATTTCGCTGTTAACGCGCCGGAACTTATCGCTTATAGGACTTATGACGAGCCTGTCGACAAGCACCATAGCCACAATGACTGCCGCCGCTATCAGTCCTATCTTCTCCTTCTTCGCCAACTTGTGAAAAAATTCCATATTGATCATTTTGTCATTTCCATTAGTCCTGGTAGTTACAGGATATCTCGAATTCCGCGAATTCGGAATTGTTATTATCTTTTTTGGTCGTCGTGTACGTGGTCCTTACATTCTCGAACATATTCGACCCCTCGAGCGTCTTTACATATTTAAATACATCCGACATAGCCGAGCCGCCCCCCTTAAGAACGATGGTGCGCTTTTCGTCTATATTGATATCCGTAAGGTGGATCTCTTTTGGCGTGATCTTATATATCTCGGTTATGACCTCTATGGAAGAACCGCGGGCGTCGAGCCTCTTTTCCACAAGATTTATCACGTTGCGCATCTTCTCCACGCCTCCCGCTTCCGTCTCTATTCTGGATATCATCGTCTTCAGCTTCGCGAGATACACGCTCTTGTTGTAGATGCTTGTAAATACCAGAAGCGATAGCACAGTGACTATGGCCACTACCAGAGCCCCCATCAGAGTGAGCTGCCTTCTCTTTGTATCGATCATGCCGCGGATCTTCTGCTCGCTGGTGGAGAGATCTATCTCGTCCTCTTTGGCGCCGGATGATACGCCCAGAAGCTGCGTCAGCGAAACGAACCTGAAGTCGTCGTTTTGCGTGATGTTTTTGCCGTTTCGCACGTCGACATCCTTAAGCTGGTAGATATTCTCGACCGGCATATTCATTGCCCGGGCCAAAACGATGTCGAGCTCTTTTATGTTCGACGCGGAACCGCTCAGGAACATCTTCACTATCTTTACGTTCTTCTCTTCGATCTGGTACCGCTCGAAAGATCGTTTAAGCTCATCTATGAATTTATCGCGCCAATCGCCGACGTCCTGCATAAGATGGTTCGAGCCGATGAATATGTTTCGGGTGAATACCATATTAGCGCCGCGTACCACTATGAAGTCCGAATAGTTTGAATCAATATCCACAATGGCGACGCCCTGAAATTTTTCCAGTTTTAGATCCTTCATATGGGCGGCGCGGAACCAATTATAGACGCCCTCGCTGCTTATGGCGACCCTTTCCACGGAAAGTCCGGCCTTCGCGAGCGTGTCCGTGCGCTCGTTTATGATATTGCGCGCGGCTATGACAAGCATGACCTTGGAGTATCCGGACTGCGCTATCTCGACGGTCCTGTGCGACGAAACTATCTCATCCTTTGAATATGGCGTCTGCTTGCCTATCTGCAGGTTTATCATATCGCTTATCTCTTTGGCGTCGGTAGTGGGGAGTTCCAGCATGCGCACGGTCACCAGGTGGCGAGGAATATAGGCTACTACGTGTTTTCTATCAAGTTTAAGATCTTTGAATATTTGCGCTATGGCTGCCGCTACGCTGTCCTTTATCATGGACAGCTTGGAGATATCGACGATGTATGTATCCTTACCGCCGTTCGCGCGGCTCTTCTGCACTATCTTCAGCCAATCGTTGCCGATCTCCAGAGCTACTACGGTTTTGCTGGATCCGAATTCCATGGATTTAAACTTCTCCATGAATTTCGGCGCCTTTATGCCGCTTAGGAATCCCGGCTTAACGCCCTTCATTCTTCTCTCCAAAACTTTATCATGTCGTCGGTCCTGTTGTAGACGAAAGTTATCTTCTTCGACCGTCCCTCGGTCGCCGTCTGTCCGATAGCCGTGCCCCTGAAATTATCGCTCTTGACCCCGAGCATCGTAGCTGCGCGCGTTAGCTGCGAGATCTCGTCGCCGGAAAGCCCGCCCGACTTGTTCAGCGCGGAGGTCACCTGCGAGGCGTCCGTAAATACGTTGGCCGGCGCATCTCCGTCTTCTTCCGGGCTTTGCTCCTCTTCGCGAAAAGCGACTATCTTCTCCGCGAGGCTTTCATCCATGCCGAGAGCGGACAAGGCCATAACTCCTGCTGTATTAACATTTACCGCGCCGTCCCCGTATATGGTTATGTGCTCTTTTATCTTATCGAATATTTCCCTCGTCATCCCGGCCACCAGGAGAAGCTCCTCGGGAACTTCGAAGTCGGCGTTCTTGCAGGGATATGGCTCCCCGAGAAATTCGTAGTAACTCTTCTCCTTGCCCTTCTTGCCCGGCAGATCGTCTTTATCGCGCCAGTCAATTATGCAGTCAGCTATCCCTTCGGCGTCTTCCTCTCCTACTCCGGCCGCCTTCACCAGTAGCGTCTTCAGGACATCCGCGGAGGCCTTATTGATATTTATCCTGCTTTCCTCGTCGGTAAGCCCATAATCGCTCCCGGAGCCGGATGATGAAGAATGCTTTACAACGCTGAAAGATCCGGAACCGAGCTGCGCCTCCTTAAAAGCGCCTTCATTAACAGACCACGAATCGTACAGGCTGTCGTAATCCTCCGTGGCGTCTATTTGCGTCTCGATGATAGCTCTTTGAGCGCCGGCGCAAGCCAGATACCGCATCCTGACATCGCCCAATAGTCTACCCGAAAATTCCATCTGCGGCCAGATATACGCGTTTATGGCCAGCGCCAATATCGCCAGGAAGAAGAGGCTCCATAGTACCACGATGAGCACGCTTCCCTTTTTATTACTCACCGCTTTCCTCTTTTTTCGACTTGGCTTTTATCTTCGCCTTATTTAAGGATACTGGCGGCTTGATAAACACAGACCGGTCGAGCTTCACGATCTTGCCGTCGTCTTTATAGCTTATCTCTATCTTGACGCCTAAAGGGATGTTCTCCGGAGTATCTTCAATCGACACGGGCTTATCCGTTGTGCCGCCCTCCTCCTCTTTCTTCTTCTCGGCCTCATCCGTCTTATCCCACACATCGACCCACGAGTAAGTCTCGGAATCCGGGTCGTAGGAAAAATATTTAAAGGTAATATCCTCTATTGGCGATAAAGCCGTAATGGTCCCTCTGCCGGCCTCCTTGTTCTTTGCCGCCATGGAATACTTCTTCTCTTCTCGCGAAAGCGTCCTTATCTTTTTACTGTCGTCGCGAAAGTAAGAAACCGCCCCCAGAGACTCCTCGAGCGCGTCTTTTGAGGACGTCGTCCTTATAATCGCGGGGAATGTTACCCTTTTAGCCTCCCCTATAAAATCTATTCCGGCGTAAGAGAGCGCGTTCCTTATGTCCCTTTCCATTTTTTCCATAGAGATAAGGACATCGGCCCTGGTATTGGCGAAATTTTCCATCCTGTAAAATATTTTCAATCCTCCGGCGAATGTCGAGGCTATGGCCAACCCTATCGCCGCCATTATGCCCGCCACGAGCACCAGTTCTATGAGCGTAAATCCCCCGGACGATCTAACTCTCGGCAATTTTGCTCTCCACATACGTCACCAGACCGATATTCTTTTCAGGACCGCGCAAGGCGTCGGATACCGTAAGGCTCACCTCGCTCAAAGAACGCGTC
>Ga0247841_10005448_pt1 | contig 20605 bp, 33 predicted proteins | sample LaCruzMarch2015__2_FD_192410 | JGI IMG/M metagenome (GOLD analysis project Ga0247841, IMG submission 192410) | Freshwater microbial communities from meromictic Lake La Cruz, Castile-La Mancha, Spain - LaCruzMarch2015_18m | ecosystem: Environmental > Aquatic > Freshwater > Lake | place: Spain... | reverse complement strand
CGAGGAGAGGCGCTGGTGGGGAGGCACGAGCAGGAGCGAGACGGAGGCGTCGCTGGACGTCGACGGCCGCAAGACCAGGCTGGTGGTAGACATCGAGGAGGCGAGCGACAACGACCGCAAGCGCTCGGGGAAGGACGCCGACATCCCGGTGCTGGACGGTGAGTTCTGGAAGGACATGGCCACCGAGAGGGGGAGGAGGACAGCAACTCCCGTCGCCGCGGGTCCAGCGACGAAGAGATCGAGGACGGGGAGGAGGTGATCAAGCTCGAGGTCCCGCTGTATCCTGAGGTGCTGCTCTTCAACCTGGAGAAGCACTGCCAGGTGTGGGCGCATGTCAACCGCCTGGAGGACTACGCCTATGACGTGAAGCTCGGGGACAAGCTCGTGCTCCCTCCCGGCCACCTTGAGCTGGTCAACATCCTGGTCCAGCGCGACAGGGCCGAGATCACGGACATCATCTCCGGGAAGGCCGGAGGATCGATCGTCCTGTGCTCCGGCAAGCCCAGGACCGGGAAGACGCTCACCGCGGAGGTCTTCGCGGAGGTGATGCGGAGGCCCCTATACGTCGTCCAGTCGGCGCAGCTGGGGACCCAGGTGGGGGAGCTAAAGAGCGAGCTCTGCAGGGTCCTGGCCAGGGCCTTCAGGTGGGGGGCGATCCTGCTGATCGACGAGGCGGACGTGTTTATCCACGAGCGCGGGGACGACATGGTGCAGAACGCCGTTGTCGGGGTGTTCCTCCGGGTCCTGGAGTACTACCAGGGGGTCCTGTTTCTGACGACCAACCGAGACACCATCGTCGACGACGCGGTGGTCTCCAGGTGCACCGCGCAGGTGAGGTTCCCCATCCCGTCGTCAGGGGACCAGGCTCGTATCTGGAGGATCCTCGCCGACCTGAGCGGGGTCGTGATCAGCGACGCGGAGGTTCGGGCGTTCGCGAAGAAATTCGAGGGGCTATCGGGTCGGGACGTCAAGAGGGTCCTGAAGCTGGCGAACATGATCGCGAAGCAGAGGAAGGAGAAGGTGACGGCGAAGCTGCTCGAGTACGTGCTCCAGTTCAAGCCGACGGCGATCTCGATGGCGGAGGGGAGCCGGCCTGAGTAGTCTCGCACCGCGCGCCCGAGGGTACCCCCGTGGCTCCTGGGAGAGGACCGCGGGGGTACTATCTTACCTGGTCGAACCCTGCGCCGTGCGCGTTCACATGCGCCGCCCCTTTGTGGTATAATGTAACCCTGATGGAGCCCAGAGGAGACCAGGCGCAGCAAGGCGCAGCGCGAGGCGGCCGGAGAGTACCGCCGCCTCGCCGACAACACGGCGCGCCGGCAGCGGGACCCAGGGCTCCTGCGATCTCATCACCGGAGGTCCTCTCATGCGAGAGCGCACCGTCGTGCTCGGAGGCGGGATATCCGCCATGTCGTACCTGCTCTACCACCCGGAGGCGTTCGCCCTCGGAGGACCGGAGCGCGGCCTGGGCGGGCTCGCGGCGCTCCAGGACAGGGTGGGCCCCCACCTCGTCTGGGCGGACCTAAATACCGAGCGCCTCCTCCGCGACCTGAAGCTCCCCACTGAGTCTCGTGAGGTGCGGGTCGGGTACCTGGTCAGTAGCGAGGTGGTCGGCAGCGATCAGATGTCAGCGGCCGAGTTCTCCAGGTTCAGGGACGCGTACTCCTACAAGACACGAGGCACAGGCGCCAGGCCCAGCCACATGAGCTCCGGCCGGGGCACGTTCGCGGCAGTCAAGGTCGAGATGCGCGAGGTCGTCGCGAAGCTGTACGAGGCGGTCTCCTTCCGCGTCGTACCGGTATCCGCCAAGGGGCTGCTGCTCTGGGACCAGGTCGTGATCAGCGACGGCGAGGAGGAGCACTCGTACGACCACCTGGTCAGCACGATACCCGCCCCGGTGTTCCTGCGGCTCACGGGGATGCAGCACCTGTCCGCGAGCCTGGAGGCCCGCGACAAGGCGTACAGGTCGGTGAGCTACGCGGCGCTGCCGCCGTGGGCCACCAGGGCCCAGCGCGAGGGCTTCGAGTACGCGTACGTCGCGGACCCGGCGATCGAGTTCCACAGGATCAAGTACCTCCCGGACAGGGCCGTCTTGGAGTACACGTTCCCGTCAGGGATCCCGACCTGCGTCCGGGACGACCGGGACGCCTTCAAGCACCCGGCGGGGCAGGTGATCGGCGGGGCTGAGGTCTTCAGGAGCCTGCCGCCGAGCGTCGAGCTGCTGGGCCGATTCGCCCAGTGGGATCATTCTGTGAAGCTCAATCAGGTCCTGGAGAGGGTCCTCAGGGATACCCCTCCAGGTTGCCCCAGAACAGGGGGTAGGATCACCTCAGAAGGGCCGGTGGGGAGCTGATATGGGTCAACAGGGGCTGCCGGAAAAGGACCACCTAGAGGCGATCTGGGGGGAGCAGCTGCGGTTCACCAGGGAGTTCTGGGAGACCCGCGGCGGGATGCCTGACTTCAACGACGACGTCGTCATCACCCCGGTCGTGAAGGACTACATACTCCATCTGATTAAAGAGGCGACGGAGGTCCTAGATGAGATCTCGTGGCGCATGCACAGGAAGTCGAAGGAGTTCGTGAATAGAGAAAATGTCCTGGAGGAACTGGTCGACGTCAACAAGTTCAACATCGGGCTGATGCAGATCCTGGGTTTCACCCTGCCTGAGTACCGAGACGCGTTCATCCGCAAGAGCCTGGTCGTCCAGCAGCGCTTCGACCAGGAGCGCTCGCTCCCGCGGCTCCGAGACCTGCCCTGCGCCCTGGTCGACATAGACGGGGTGCTAGCGGAATATCCGGGGTACTACAGGAGGTGGGCCGCTGACCACGGGATGGCGTGGGACTCCGAGGACCTCCTGGAGCGCGAGAGGGTGAAGCGCGAGTACCGCATGAGCGGCGCGAAGGCCTCCGCTTCGGTCGTGCCGGGAGCTCGCGAGCTGCTGGTACAGCTGCGAGCCTCCGGGATCAAGGTCGTGCTGCTGACCATGCGCCCGTACGCCGAGTACTACAGGATATACCCGGACACGCTGGAGTGGCTGGCCAAGAATGACCTGCAGTACGACGCCATCCTGTGGGCGCGGGAGAAGGGCCTCGAGGCCCTCAAGAACTTCACCAAGATCTACTTCGCGGTCGACGACGACCCCAAGAACGTCGCCATGTACCTGAAGGCCGGGATTGCGGCGTACGGGGTCGGCGAGCAGTACGGGACGACTACCGAGGAATTTGCCAGGGAGATCCTGCCGAAGGCGATCGCGGCGTCGCGTGAGGCGGTAAGCTGACATGGCTGTGGTCGTCTTCGAGGGCGCCGACGCGTCTGGGAAGGATACGCTCAAGGACGCAGTCGAGCAGAGGAGTGGGTACGCGCACAACTGCGTGATGCGCTTTGGGTTCTCACAGCTCGTGTATGGGGCGTATTACCGCCGGCCGATCTGGACGGACCTGCGGAAGAGGAGGGAGCACGTCTTCCTGGTGCGCGGGTTTATCCGCCTCGCCAGGCCGCTGTACGTGTACACCTACGCGAGCAGGGAGACCCTGGAGAAGAGGATCCTGGCCAGGGGAGAGTCGCTCGACACCCAGCCGTCACCGGACACCGTGCACGGGCTGTTCCTGGACATGTTCGAGCTGGTGGGGATCTCGAATCGGGCGCTCCTGGCGATAGACACCACCGGCGACCCACCGGTCACCACGCTGGCCAGGATCGTGGAGTCGCGGATCAAGACGCTAGAAGACAGGAGGAGATCATGACTAAGCGAGAGGAGATCGACGCGAAGCGAGACGGGATGCGGACGCTCCCGTGCATGAACGTGACGGACGACTGCACGCGGTTCTACCACGGGGTCTCCGACATCAACGTCGAGCTGTTCGACGCCCCGCCCAACCCGTACCGGACTATCTTCGAGGGCGCCACGGCGACCTGGTCGGACGGCGACAGCTACCCATCCAAGTGGGGCACCACGGCTCCGGAGAACCGGTTCCTGGTGGTGAAGGCCGCGCTGTCAGGCCAGTGCCTGCCGCAGGCGCTGGAGACCCCGGTCTTCATGTGGGTCATCAGAGGGGCCTCGCGGTCCGAGTTCGACCAGCACGCCCGGCAGAGGCTGGCGACGTTCTTCTCTGTCGGGAGCCGGGACACGAGCCACCTGGCGGACGGGATCAGGATCCCCTCCGAGCTGTGCCCGGAGTACGGCGGCGATCCGAAGCTCTACGATGAGTTGGCCGCGCACGTCGCCGAGTACAAGAGGCTCTACAAGAAGATCGTCGGCGAGAAGAAGCTCTCATTCCAGTCGGCGCGCTGCATCACCCCCATGGGAGCGGTCCACTCGTACAAGTACTCCTCGTGCCTGAGCTCCCTGAAGGCGTTCGTCGCCCAGCGCGCCCGCTACTGTGAGCAGGAGGACACCTGCCAGGTGGCGATATGCATGTGGGAGGAAATCAGGAAAAAGTTCCCGCTAGTCGCGGCGCACCTGAAGCCGGGATGCGACTCCGCGCGCAGGTGCCTGTACCACCAGAAGGGGGCGCTCAGCGAGTGCTTCTCGTCGCTATTCGCCGGGTGTCAGCGCTGGCCGGATCCGGAGCCGTACTCAACGTTCCCTATGGTGGCGGCCGACAAGGTCGTCATGGAGGAGGCGTCCGGGATACACTTCCCCGCCCCGGAGGAGTGGCCCAGGTATGAGACGTATGACCGCCTGGAGGACTGCGACAAGGTCCTCATGGGGGGCGCGTGAGCACTGTCGAGCGCTGCGGGCGCAACTCGCTGACCATAGTCGACGGTGACCCTGGGACCAGCAGCGGGGTCGGGTACATGGGCCCAGACGGCGATGACGCCCTAGCGCGCTTCGGCAGGGGGAGGATGCACTACGCGGCTCAGTGGATGTCCGCGTTCACGTACAACTACCTGCTAGAGCAGGTTAGGAAGCTGCACCCGCGCAGCGTCCTGCACCTGGGCTGCGGCAGCGACATGCTCAGGTCCGTGCTGGAGGCGAACTACTGCCACGTCGAGCGCTACGTCGGGGTCGACCTGCACCTCCCGTGGCTGCGAGAGGCGCTGCGCAGGGCGAACGGGATCAGGGGCGAGTACTACTGCGTGGACCTGAGCAAGGGTGACCTGACGTTCGGGCAGGACGAGTTCGACGTCGTGGTGGCGGTCGAGCTGATCGAGCACATGCCCACCAAGGAGATGGGGACCAGGCTCTTCGAGCGCGTGATCGAGACGGCCAAGGACGCCGCGTTCGTGGCGACCCCGAAGGCCCTCCGCGGGACCGTGCACTTCAGCGACTTTCACAGGTACGAGTTCAGCGGCCCGGAGCTCGCGGAGATGTCTCGCGGCGCGGCGCGCAAGTTCCCGACCGTGCACGTGCACGGCATCAACGTCGGGTCGGCAGATTTTGAGACTGAGATGCAGTCCAAACAGCCGGAGTGGCTCCGGCAGGCGACTGAGTACCTGGGTGAGAAGGTCATGCGGGGAGTGTGGGCTGCTGGGCACCCCGAGCAGGCCCGCGACGTCATGATGCACTTCAGCAAGTGACGAAATACGCGCGAGGAGGGAAACGAGAGATGACGAGCAACACGGCGGCGACGATGGGAGACGTGATCAAGGAGGTCGCGGAGGCGTCGGGACTGAAGACGGCCGTGATCAGGACGGTCTTCACGAATACGTCCGCGATCGCGGCTCAGCACCTCAGGAAGCACGGCGCGTTCCGCGTGCCGTACCTGGGCAAGGCGACGGTGAAGAAGATCCCGTCGAAGAAGTACCCGGCAGGGGACTACACGAACCCCTTCACCAAGATCACCGCGCACAAGGACGCGTGGGTGCGCCCGGCGCGGATGAAGCTGAAGTTCAACTTCGCCTCGACGGTGAAGGAGAGCGTCGTCAAGTAGGCGCCGGGTCCCAGCCCGGGGGACAAGCCGGGCACCAATCTGAGGAGGAGTAATGAGAGTCGAGCACCGATCGCCGGCCGAGGTCTCAGAGTGACTGCCGTCACGCAGCGAGTCCTAGACTTCCCCAAGAAGTGCAGCGCCGCGCGCCCCATCCCGCCAGAGATCTGGCCGGACCTGAAGGGCATCCTGAAGGTCAAGTACGAGGTCAAGCCGTCCAAGCGCGACCCGCTGGTCATGGAGATCACAGGGGGCGTGCGCCCGTGGAGACCCACCCTTGAATCGTGGAGGGAGTTCTGGAAGACGGCCGCCAGGTTCCCGGTCGTGTCGGTCGACACCGAGACCAGCGGCCTGCGGCCGTTCCACGGGTCAAAGATCGCCGGGATATCCGGGGCGTTCTGGGACGGCGAGGTCATCCAGGCCGGCTACTGGAACTTCAGGCACGTCGGGCACGCTGAGCACGGGGACTGCCGCGGGTACAGGGAGAAGGCCCCGGTCATCCCGATCGGCGAGATGAAGCGAGTCGAACAGGTGTACCGGGACACCATCGTCGCCGGCCAGAACTTCAAGTTCGACTCTAAGATGGGTCACGTCGACGGGCTCGTACTCCCGAGGAGGGTCCTGGACACGCAGCTGATCGCGCACCTGTGGGACGAGGTCGGCAAGAAGTACAACCTCGACCTGCTGGCGAAGGAGATGGGTGAGCTGAAGCTCGGTGACACGATCGCCGAGTACATGTCCCTCCACGGGCTCAGCCTGGAGGACCACGGGCACGCGCAGGTGGCGTTCGAGGTCGAGCGCCCGTACGCGATCATGGACACCGTGCTGGTCCTCCGGCGCCTGCAGTGGGAAAGGGAGCGGTGGCTGACCCTGGGCGACCCCAAGCTCATGGACGTGTTCCAGGTGGAGAACGCCTGCACGCACGCGTACTCCACGATGGAGATCGCAGGCATGAAGCTAGACATACCTTACATCCGCGAGGGCGTGAAGAAGCTGGAGGCCGAGGTCGCCGTCATGGCCGAGAAGATCTACAAGGCCGCCGGGAAGTTCATGGGCAAGAAGCGGCACGAGTTCAAGATCCTGTCGACTGAGCAGCTGTGGCGAGTCCTGGAGGCGAGGGGCTTCAAGCCCAACGGCACCACCCCGTCCGGGGACCCGGCGCTCGACGACGGGAGCCTGGCGTGCTACCACGACGACTTCTGCAACATGATCCGGGAGTTCAGGGCCAAGAGCAAGACCCTGCGCACGTACTTCAAGCCGTTCCTAGAAGACTACGTCAACGAGAAGGGCGCGCTCTGCAAGGCGCACAGCGACCCTGACGGGTTCCTGCACTCGGACTACTTCGTCCACGGGACCACCACCGGGCGCACCAGCTCGAGGGAGCCGAACCTTCAGAACATCCCCCGCTTCGAGAAGTTCGGGTCGCGCGGCATCACCGGCGAGATCGCCAAGGCCGTGCACGAGGGGCTGAAGAACGAGGCCAAGATCCTGAGCAGCACCCTGGAGGTCAGGAGGTGCTTCGTCCCGAGGGACCGCGACTACTCCATGTTCTTCTTCGACTACTCGCAGTTCGAGCTCCGCGTGTTCGCAGACTACGCGGAGGAGGAGTTCATGCTCGCGGAGCTCGAGAAGGGCGCCGACCTCCACGCGTCGGTGGCCCGAGAGGTTTTCGCCAACGTGCCGAAGAAGGAGGACAACCCGGTCATCTACTCGTACTTCCGGCAGCTCGCGAAGATGATCAACTTCGGGATCCTCTACGGCATGGGCGTCGGGAAGCTGTCGATCAACCTGGACATCCCACTCGACGAGTGCACGAGGCTCGTCCAGCTCGCGCAGGAGGCGCTCAGGGTAGACCCGGTCCTGGCCGCGTCATGCTGCACGTACTCGGAGTCCGAGCTGGAGTCTGTCCTGGAAGACCACCGGGTGATGTGGAACAGCAGGCAGTGGCAGGGGGTCAAGGCGCTCAACAAGGAGGTCGCCTGCAGGATAAACCCGGGGCCGATGGAGGAGCTGCTCATCCGCGACGGCAAGAACATAAGGCTCTCTCACTCGGCGAGGGAGTTCATGAACAGGTACCACGCTCGGTTCCCCAAGATCAAGGTCTTCACGAAGGCCATCGACCAGGCGATCAGGAGCCGCGGGTACGTGTTCAACCGCTTCGGGAGGCGCTACCACCTCCCGGTCGAGAAGTCGTACGTGGGGGTGAATAGGCTCATCCAGGGGACCACGGGCGAGATCAAGAAGCTCGCCGCGGCTCGGGTCGCGTCGTTCCTGGAGGACCTGCGGGCCCGCACGAGGATGACCAACGACGTTCACGACGAGCTGCAGTTCGACGTGCACCACCGCGAGCTCGACCTCGTGCCCCAGGTCAGGGAGCTCATGGAGGCGTTCCCGCAGGTCGGCGTCAAGCTGAAGGTCGACGTCGACTACTCGCACGAGTCGTGGGCCAGCAAGACCAAGTGGGAGGGGCCGGAGAAGTTCCTCGAGTCTCTCGTCCAACTCCGCGGGACGAGCGGGGCGAAGAAGCCCGGTCGCCGGGGGAAGTGATGGCCACCGCCGACCAACAGAGGCGCTGGAGGGACTCGCACCCGTGGATGCGCCACCTGGAGCATGCGCGGGCGCGGTGCAACCAGCCGAGCCACGAGATGCACTACGCGTACGGAGGGAGGGGGATCAGGTGCGAGCTGACGGCGGCGCAGGTCAGGTCACTGTGGGAGAGGGACGGCGCGGCCGCGATGCGCAAGCCGACGATCGACAGGATCGACAGCGACGGGAACTACGAGCTCGCGAACTGCAGGTTCGTCCCCCGCTCCGAGAACCTGAGGTGCCCGAGGCCGCTGCCGAAGGAGAAGTATCCGTCGAGGGAGGTCACATGAGCGTATCGACGTTCAGGAAGATGCAGGTGACCCCGGTCACAGTCGCGCACGTCCAGTGTGATCACGAGGAGAGGATCACGGCGATCGAGGAGGTCCTGCAGATCGAGACGAGGGGGACCTTCTGGGAGCGGAGGCTCCGAGCGGCGATCGAGTATAGATCCCCGAAGGCGCACGTCGCGTTCTGCAGGAAGATGGCCAGGGGGGTACGGTGAACGAGAACTCGGTCACAGCCAAGATCATCAAGTTCATGTGCTCGGAGCCCGACTGCCACGCGCGCAAGAGGCACGGCGGGCGCTTCGGGAGCGGGGAGCCGGACATCGACGGGTGCGTCTTCGGGCGCGCCTTCAAGTGCGAGGTCAAGGTCACCGGCGGCGAGCTGACCAAGCTCCAGGCGACGATGCTCGACAGGTGGCGGGACGCCGGGGCTGACACGACGGTCGCGGTCTACGACCGCGACGCGAAGCAGCTCAGGGTCGTGCACCTGCACGACAGCGAGCGCTGGATCGACCTGGCAGGTCCCGTCTCGAAGATCGACGGCGGCTGGAAGTACGACCTGACGCCGACCGGGATCATGAACTGGGTGCACTCGATCCCGGACTGCCAGGGGAGGCAGGGAGGTGAATAAATTTTGTACGGTATATATTGATCCCCCCTGGCAGCACGTCGGTGGCAAGAATCGCCTGGGTATGGGCTCAGGGGCGAACCACCACTACGCGACGCTTCCGGTTTCCGAGATTCCCGAGGTGATTCGCTCCTGTCCATATTGGAAGTGCGTCTCGGGAGATGCACACCTCTGGTTATGGAGTACGAATTTCTTCTTACCCGGGGCGCTGCAGGTCGTACGCGAACTCGGATTTAGGTACGTCAATATGGTCACCTGGGATAAGCAGTTGTGTAACTTAGGACACTGGTTCACCCCGCAGACGGAGCACTGTCTGTTCTCCGTGCGCGGTTCACCGAGGCAATATAGTTATCCGTGCGCGACGAGCGCAGTTTCCGGGAGGCGCTACGTGACAGGAAAGACCTTGATCTCGGAACGTCGTACCCGCCACTCCGCGAAGCCACTCGCCATGCGAAAGATGATAGAGAAGATGTGTAGACCCAAATTCTTGGAGATCTTCGCCCGAGAGAAGACTCTTGGGTGGACAACGTGGGGAGATGAAATATGACCAATAATAAAATCAGGTTCTACATGGACCTGGCTGAGCACGTGGCCAGGCAGGCGACGTGCCCCAGGGCTAGCGTCGGAGCGGTCATCGTGCGAGACGACCGCGTGCTCTCGATGGGATACAACGGCTCCCCGCGGAAGATCCCTCACTGCCGGGACGCCGGGTGCTGGATACAGGAGCGCGATGGGACCAAGTCGTGCGTGCGCGCCGTCCACGCCGAGGCCAACGCCGTGGCCAACGCGGCGTACATGGGCATGGCGACGCGCGGAGGGGTGGTCTTCGCCACGCACTACCCGTGCGTGCAATGCCTGAAGCTGATCATCAACGCAGGGATCGAGGAGATCTACTACGCGCGAGACTACGATGACAAGCGCGCCAGGAGCCTGGAGGTCTTGACGACGGTCAGGTTCTACAGGGTGCCGACCGTCAGCCCCATGCGCAAGGTCGGTGAGATCACGACGAAGGAGCGGAGATCATGAGACCCGGGACCAAGAAGAAGGCGAAAGAAGCCGAGCAGGTACACCAGGATAAGTTGCTCGCAAAGCAGACTGAGAAGTTCCTGATCGCGAGGATAAGGGACCTAGAGGTCACGGTCGCGCAGCCGTACGTCACACAGCACATCGGGAAGCTCCTGGACTCCAGGGTCAGGCTCTCGCGCTACGAGAGGAGCCTGGTGGCGATGGTCGTCGTGTCCGGTCCCGTGCTCAGCGAGGTCAGGGATGCGAAGCTGGCCAGCCTGGCCGCGCACCTCACGAGCCGAGGGATGAGCCTGTCGTCGATCGAGGGGGTCCTGCTGCGATTCAACGTCCTACGCTGTCAGCCCCCGCTGGACTCCAGGAGGGTGCGGGCGATTGCCAGGTCGCCCCTGAGTGGCGGCGCGGTGGCGGCCTCGTGAGCACCGCATATCAAGTCTTCTGCTTAGATGGGGAAGTCACCCTGCGGAGAGTCACCAGGGACGGCGACGACCTGATGCTGGAGAGGATCCTGGTCGACGAGTCGAAGCAGGTCTGCGACTTCGGTGCCCCCTTCAACATGGGCTTCGCTGGCCCCGGGCCGCAGCAGCTATCCCTGGCGATCCTGCTCGACGCCCTGGGATCGGAGACCCCTGAGTGCCTGGGCGACTACTCGACCGCGGCCAGGGCCGCGTGTCGAGACTTCATGCACGAGTACCTCAGCGCGATATCCCTGCACGTCGACCAGGACGCGCTCGAGATCTCGCGCGATGACGTAGTCAGGTGGTACAGGGCCAGAAGCGGAGCCGTCTGTGCGTGACGAGAGGCGACTCTCAGAACACGTCGTCCTCCTGCGCCGCGGCGAGAGCGTGGCGTGGCTGGAGATCATGGGGGCTAAGGTCCACGTCACGATTGTAGACGGGTCGCCCAGGGCCGCGCTCGCGCACCTGATCGACAAGCTGAAGAGATGAACCACGGAGGCACAAGCGTGCCAGACAAGAAGCTTAGCAAGCTAGACATAGCGCTGATCCACGCGAGGCGTGGTTGGAAGGTCTTCCCGCTGCACACTCCAGACGCCGAGGGCGGGTGTTCCTGTAGGAACCCAGACTGCGGGAAGACTACCGGCAAGCACCCCAGGGTCAAGGAGTGGCAGAAGGTAGCCACGACTGACGAGAAGGTCATCCACGACTGGTGGAAGAAGTACCCCGACGCCAACATCGGGATCGCGACCGGAGCCGGGAGTGGGATCATCATCCTTGACATTGACGGCGACGAGGGCGAGAGCGTAGTCAAGAAGTTCGGGATCCCAAAGACATGCGTCGTCGTGACCGGGAAGGGGCGACAGGCCTACTTCAGGTACCCCGGCTTCGCCACCAAGAATCGGGTCAAGGTCTTCCCGGACCTAGACGGGCGTGGTGACGGCGGCTACGTGGTCGCCCCCGGCTCGCTGCACCTCAGCGGCGCGACGTATCACTGGGAGAAGGGGTCTCATCCCGACCACGTCCACCTGGCGCAGGCCCCGCAGTGGTGGCTCGACGCGGTCAGGGACGACGGGACTTCCGCTAAGGCGAACAAGCCGGAGTCCAAGGGACCCATCAAGGTCGGGCGCAGGAACTCCGCGCTGGCGTCGCTGGCTGGGTCCCTGAGAGACAAGGGCCTGAAGGTCGAGTCAATCGAGGTGGCCCTACTCGACTATAACAAGCACCACTGCCAGCCGCCGCTGGGCGACGACGAGGTCAAGAAGATCGCCACGTCGTATGGGCGCTACGACGAGGGAGACCCGAGCCACGGGCTCAAGCTCTACGAGCTGGCGAAGAAGCTGATGAAGCAGGAGCACTTTGTGTGCTCGCCCATAGACCAGGACGGCCGCGGCGTCGTGCTCATGGTCTACCGCGACGGGAGCTTCAAGTCCCATGGGGCATCGGTGGCGAGGACCATGGCGCTGCACGGACTCGGCAACGCGGCGCGCCCGGACACGATCAACTCGGCTGTCGAGCTGGTCAAGGAGTCGACCAAGAAGGACGACACCCTGCTGAACCCCAAGGCCATGAAGCTCGTGTGCGTGGCCAACGGGATGCTCGACTGGTCCACCGGCGAGCTAGTCGCTCACGACCCAGGGTACCTGTCTAGCATCCAGCTGCCGGTCGAGTGGCGCCCTGGAGCCAAGAGCGAGCTCCTGGACAGGTTCATGGGACAGGTCTTCCCAGCGGACGCGCTGCAGCTGGCAGACGAGATGGTAGGTTACTTCTCACTCCCGACGACCGTGTACCAGAAGGCGTTCATGCTCTGCGGCGAGGGGGCGAACGGGAAGAGCACGTTCCTGAACCTGGTCAACGCGTTCCTGGGCCGAGACAACATCTCGCGCGTCAGCCTCCACTCGCTGGAGGACAGCCCGTTCTCGGCCGCCGAGCTGCAGGGGAAGCTGCTTAACATCTACGCGGACCTGGCGTCGACCAAGCTGGAGAAGGTCGAGGCGTTTAAGCACCTGGTCGGCGGCGACCCCCTGTCAGCGCAGCGCAAGTATGGCCAGCCGTTCGTGCTCCACTCGTTCGCCAGGCTCCTGTTCTCCGCCAACGCGTTCCCCAGGGCCGACGACACGTCTGAGGCCTTCATGCGCAGGTGGGTCGTCATACCGTTCCCGAACCACTTCGAGGGGAAGGACCGCGACCCGCACCTGACGGAGAAGCTCCAGCACCCGGACGTCCTCAGCGCCTTACTGGTCAGGGCCGTCGACGGCCTGCGCAGGCTGCACGCGCAGGGGGAGTTCACCAGGAGCGCGAGCACTGACGCCAAGGCGGAGGAGTACAGGATCGAGAACGACAGCGCGTACGAGTTCTCCATAGATATCCTCAGGGCCGCGGACGGCAGCAAGAGGCTCGCCAAGAAGGCGGTGTGGGACGCGTACGAGGCGTGGTGCCAGGCGGGCGGGATAAAGTTCCCGATGGCTCCGAGGAGGTTCAACCACCAGCTGGCGGCGCACCTGAAGTGCCGGCCAGGGGTCGCCAAGGTCGGCGGGGTGACGACCAAGATCTGGGAGGGACTCGAGTGGGTGGCACCCCCGGCGGGGGTCGCCAAGGGGGGTAAGTTCTGATGGCCAAGAAAGGGAGTGGGATCTGGGTCAGGAAGGCGGAGCTCGACGAGCTCGTTCCGGCGCTGAAGAAGCGCGGGTGGGCGTGGCTGGTCACCCACGGCGAGCCGCTGACCAAGCTAGACTACGTGCAGGTCGAGATCAAGGAGGTCGAGTGAAGATAGTGAGGCAGAAGGTCGTCATCCAATCCAAGGTCAACCGCGACCAGGTCCTGAAGAAGATCGAGGCTATCGGCCGGACGTGCTACAAGTCCGAGGCCAAGATCACGCCGGACTCGGCGTCCGAATTTGCCTCGATGCTCGTGTGGCGGGGACACCTGTCGGTGTTGGAGCACGTTAGCCTGACCGTCAGATTCGTGACCGACAGGGGGATCAGCCACGAGCTGGTCAGGCACCGCATCGCGTCGTTCTCCCAGGAGTCGACGCGCTACGTAGACTACGGGTCCCCGGGACGAGACGTGGAAGTCATCATTCCGGGTGACCTGGCACAGAACTCTTCACCGGGGAGAACGGAGTGGGAGACCGCGGTCGCCAGAGCAGAGGAGGCGTACCTGAACCTGCGCAGGATGGGGTACTCGCCGCAGCTGGCCAGGTCCGTGCTCCCGACCTGCGCCAAGACGGAGGTCGTGATGACTGCCGACCTGCGGGAGTGGATGCTCGTTCTGGATCAGAGGACGTCAGAGGCCGCTCACCCAGATATGCGCAGGCTCATGCGCCCGCTGCTCAGGTACCTGCGCCTCCAGCTGCCGGAGATCTTCACCCCTGGTCTCGGCAGCGGCGCCGTGCTAGCTCCCGAGGCTGAGTTTGAGCATCACAAAGGAGACTCGCTGGCGCAGATGGTCACGCTGGGAGCCGAGCGCGCCGCGCGAGCCCCCGGTGAGGGGGGTCTCCAATGAACGAAGATCGGCCGAAGGTCATCGCGCATGCAGGTGTCATCGGATCCGGTAAGGGACACAGGAGCGCCGCGCTAGTCCGCGAGCACGGGTTCGTGCAGGTCAACTTCAAGGACGCCCTGGTGGTCATGTGCAGCGACCTGCTGGGTTACGACGTGGCGAGCGAGTATGACTGGTTCAAGGAGTCTATCGCTGGGGCTCGAAAGCCAGCCAATCCGCTGGCCGAGCAGAACCTACGGGCAGAGATGCGGGACCTGCTGGCCAGGAACCCGGAGATCGTGACAGGTCGCAAACTGCTGCAGCGCCTGGGTACCGACGTGATGCGCAAGCGAGATCCCCTGTACTGGGTTGACCAGTGGAGAGCGCGAGCGGTTGACGCGATCCTGAGCGGCCTGAGCGTGACGTGTGACGACTGTCGGTTCGAGAACGAGTTCGACGCCGTGCTGCAGGACTTATATCCGCACCGGGCGCAGGTGATCTTCGCCGACTACCACTCCGACAGGTATGATGCGACCTCCGACCACGACTCCGAGAAGATGGCCCAGGCGCTGCTGTGTTTGGGCCTGAAAGACGGAGACCACGTGACCGTGGAGCATCTGCGATCCATACCGATCAGGGAGAGACGATGAGCGACGAACTAGTCGAGCTGGTCAAGGTCAGGACCTGTGCAGAGTGCGGGGATCGCGCCTGCGACTCCTGCACCACAGTGCAGTTCGCCACCGACAAGTGGCGCGACGCCCTGCGGCACGTGACTCAGTGGCACAGGGGCAGATTCAAGCGGTGCTCACCGGCCGGCAGGTCGGAGCACGCGCGAGCGATTGAGTACCTGGAGTCGCTGACAAAGGAACCCATGCGCAAGCTGGCATACGGCGAGGGTAGGAGTCATCCGGACATCATCGGGGTGAGCAAGGGTATCCGGGCGGGATACTAGCGTGGCCGCCGGTATGGTCGCCGTCGGACAGATGTGGTGGGACTCGAGGGGTGCTGGCTTTGCCGAGGTGCGCTCGGTGCGCGGGACTCCGGAGTCTGGGGTCAGGGCCGTAGTCAGCGGGCCGACTGAGTTCTGGAACGACGCCAGGAGCACGCGGGTGGCCAGGAGTGTCTCGGCGGCCCGCATGCTCGATGGAGACGGGTGGGAGGGTCCGTTCGCCGAGCCGGCCGCGTGCCCGCGCGCCGTATTCTACCCGCAGTACTTCTGCTGGGGCAAGCCTGGACTGATGCCGTGAGGAGGGCGGGATGAACGAGCTGCAGTGCCGCATGACCACGCAGAACATGAATCCGGACTTGAAGAGGTACGTGACCAGGGAGGCGATGACGGAGTTCGCCGAGTGGTGCATGGACCAGGCGGAGCGCAGCTTCCTACACCGGCGCGCGTACCGCAGGTGCGCCGACGAGGCGGACAGGAGGTCGCAATGCGACTAATCAGCGTCGTCAACTTCAGCGACCGAGTCTCGATCACGAGGCGACTATCGACGGTCGCCTTGGGGACGACTTTGGCCACGATCGAGCGCGACGGGAAGCTGTCCGTCGAGCGCGTGCGCAGCGTGACTAGGAAAGTCTACGAGGATGGCAGCGCGATCACCTGCGTGCAGCTATGAGGCACGTTAGGCAGACCAGGGTGTCAAACTGCGGGCAGGCATGCGCGGCCATGATCGCCGGGCGCGTCGTCGAGGAGGTAGAGCGGAAGATGCGCACCCGAGGCTGCACGTCCAAGCGCCAACTGAACGAGGTCCTGGAGCACTATGGTTTCTGCCTGGGGGCCACGGTCGTCGCCCGTCGCCAGCGCTGGTGGCTGAGATCGGAGACCCTACTCCTGTTCGTGAAGAGGACTCCGGAGCAGCACGAAAGCGACCACTGGGCCGTGTGGGACGGAGAGTATTCCCTGGTTCTAGACCCGTCGTGCTCAGACGCGATGCGCCCAGCTGCGTACCACGACGTCTACGGGTGGCGCGTAACCGCGTGGGCCCCCGTGCTCAAGTGGGCCCTAGCGCTTGAGCCTGCGGGAGGGCGCCGAGCGTGATCCTGGTGATCGAGGTCATCGGCACGTACGCGGTCGCAGCGATAATCCTGTGGCTCGCCGTGACGGGGAGGTGGCCGCGTGGCTAGCGCGCCTCACGTCCACGAGTGCGCAATCTGCGGTTCGACGTGGGTCTGCGCCAGGATCATGGACGAGGAGACCGACAGGCAGTGCGCGCACGCCGCGAACCGCGCATCGGTGTGCGCCGCGTGCATGGGATCGCTGGAGCCGGAGGAGCTGACGGAGGAGGTCAGGAAGAAGTACGCCAGGAGCTCCGGGGGGCGGGACTCCGGGAGACCGAGGGTCCCGTGGGTACACGCCTGCTGGCACCCGAGATGCGGTAAGAAGGGGAGGTCTCCGATGATGTAATTCCACCCTGAGCTTGTGATATAATAGTAGCTGACGGTACTAGCAGAGAGGAGGCCAGATGCGAGAGTTAACATCCGACTTATACTCGAGAGTAGCCCGCAAGGTGTTTCGAAAGAGCCGCATAACCGCGGAGCAGAGGCAGTTAGTCAAGGTCTGCTTCTTCACGACCCTACGCGAAGCGAGTCGATCGAGTAGACCCGGAGTACCTAGGATCTCCGTCAAGTTCGGCCAGGCGGAGATACCCCTGCAGATCGACGCGAAGGTATACCGTGACTCGTGACCTCTGGAGACCTCGCGTGGTCCACCTGCACGACCCGCAGACGGGAGGCCACGCGTGCGGCGCCCCGGTATCCGACGAGTTTGTGGCCGTGGTCCTGCGCGGGGCCAACGCGGTCGCCGGCCCGAGTGGGGTGGGGTCCAGGAGGGTCGGGTCGCTGGCCGACGAGTACCTGGGCGGCGAGTGGTGCTGCGAGACGGACATGAAGCGAGTCACGTGCCGAGCCTGCTCCAGAGTACGCTCGGAGCGGAGAGACGGTGGTGACTGAGATGCAAATTAGGAGGCCGACCATGAGAGTAGAGAAGACCGTGACGATGCGCGACCTGGCTACCGCCATGCGCGCGACCGGGGTCCCGGAAGCGATAGCTGGCGCGATCAAGGACCGACTGGGGGCGCCCAGGGTCCTGCGGGTGCCGAGGGAGGTCGTCGCCAAGGTGGGAGTCGAGTGCGCCTCTGAGGGGCGCGCTGTCGTCACATACAACGCGAGCAAGAAGCACTGGCGGGTCTACGCCGTCGAGGGCTACAAGAACAAGATCGCCTGCATGAAGCGCATACACAACAGGGCCCCAAGTCGTCATGAGACCCCTACTCGTCGGCGAGTTGAACCTGCGCGGCGGCGACCCGAGGCTGGCGCTCTACCCGCTGCCGCCGTGCGGGGCCGGAGGTAGGTTGGCCAGGATCCTAGGCATGAACCGGGGCGAGTACCTGCGCAGCTTCGATCGGATAAACCTGTGCTCCGGGGAGTGGGACGACCGAGCTGCGAGGATCCGAGCCGTGCGCGTGATGGCTCGCAGCAGCCCCAGGGTCCTGGTGCTGCTGGGCGGGAGGGTCCAGCGTGCGTTCGAGTCGCGCGGGAGACCATTCAGCGTAGACCTGGTGGAAGGCGTGCGCTGGGCTGCCGACATTCGCGGTCGTCGTGCTGCCTCACCCCAGCGGCCGGTACAGGGCGTGGAACGACGTCTGCTGTTCTGGTTCGGCGCGTGTAGAATCGCGGCTGAACTCACTCGGCGCGCGACAGCGCGCCTTAATTTTTCTGGGGCAGCTCGACTGGTCGAGCGCCCGGCTGTTAACCGGGAGGCTGCGGGTTCGAGTCCCGCCCCCAGAGCTAGTCTGACCAAGGAGGTAGGGAGATGAAGATTAGGAGCGAGCTGGAGATTTACAAAGAAAACGGCAAGGAGACCCCGATAGGTTACGACGAGGTGCTGGGCATCGAGAACGGCGACGACTGCGACCACGTCGTCGTGACCCTTCGCGGCCGATCGATCACGGTGCTAGGCCGCGAGCTGGTCCGAGCCGCCGAGAGCGCCATGAAGAGCTGACCATGCGCAAGATATCCCAGCAGGACCGCGCGGACGTCCTGACGTGGTGCGAGACCCTCGACCAGGGGGCGCTAGAACAAGCCAACCACCTAGCGCAGCTCCCGTTTCTGGTCGGGCACATCGCGCTCATGCCTGACGCACACGTCGGCTACGGGATGCCGATCGGCGGAGTGGTCGGGCTCAGTGGCGTCGTGATCCCTAACGCCGTTGGTGTCGACATCGGGTGTGGGATGCGCTCAGTGGAGACCTCACTCCGACCGGAGAAGCTGCCGCTCGAGAAGCTCAAGGTGGTTGGGGCGTGAGCGCCAAGGAGCCCTCGCACCCGCTGGTCGCGGTAGGCCTGTGCCTGGCCGCGCTCTCGCCGCTGGTGTGGAACTCCAGCCTGCACGCGGCGCTGACGCTTCCCAAGCTGGCGGCCGCGGTTGCGGGCCTGGCTACCTGCGCCGTCGGCCTGGCCGCGACCGGCGGGAGGGGTATCTCCGCTGCGGTTGACGCCCCGCTCCTGGCCTGCGTCGCCGTCCTGGCCGCGTCGGCGCAGGCGTCCCTCGACCCCTGGTACAGCTGGGTCGGCAGCTATAACTCCTACGCGTGCGGGGCGTGGCCAATGGCAGTGGCCGCCGCGCTGCTGGCCTGCTCCTGCCGGGGACTCGACTCGCCAGGGAGGAGGTCTGCGGTGACCTGGACGGTGGTCGTCGTCGCGTCGCTGGTCGGGCTGTGCGCCGCCTCCCAGTCGCTGGGCTGGGACCCACTGCCAGCCGGGGTCAGCTCCGTGTGGGAGGGGAGGGCCTACTCCACGGTCGGAAGCCCGTCGTCGCTGGGTACCCTGGAGGCCGCGGTGGCGCCCCTGGCGCTGCGCCTGGCCGTGACCTCTGGCGGGTCGCGCCTGATCGGCGCGGCGGCACTCGCCGCGGTGCTGGGCGGGGTCCTGGCGTCCGGGTCCAGGGGCGCCATGCTGGCGGCCGCCGCCGGTTGCGCGGCGTACCTCATCCTGGCCGCGAAGCTGCGCGGGCTGGCGGCCACCAGGGGCAGGATCCTGGCGGCGGTCGCGGCGGTCGCGCTGGTCGCCGCCGCCGCCGGGTATCAGCTGTCCAGGCGGAGCTTGACCTCCAGGAGCGACGCCCAGAGGGTCGAACTGGCGCGGGCGGCGGTCACGACGTGGCTCGATCACCCGTGGCTGGGATCGGGACCGGCGACCTTCGAGCTCGGGTTCAGGAGGCACAGGAGCGCCGGGTATCAGGAGATCTCAGGCCCGGCCCAGTACGAGGAAAATTCCCACTGCGACCTGACCCAGGCGCTGGCGACGACCGGGCTGCTCGGGCTGGCCGCGTACCTGTGGCTCCTGGCCACGTTGGCCGTCTCCGCGGCTGGTGCTCTCCGAGATCCCGGCTCCCGCGACGAGGCGGCGTCGGTGGCTGCCGGGCTGCTGGCTCTCCTGGTGGCTGCTAAGTTCAGCCCGGTGCCGATCGAGGTTACGGTGACCGCCGCGGTAATCGCCGGGATCCTGGTCAGGCCTGTCGGGTTCGAGGGATCTAAGCTGGCGACTCCGATCATGATCCTGGCGGCGGCGTCAGTCTTCCTGGCCAGCTCCCTGATCTCAGCCGACTCCCGCTTCAAGAAGTCGCGAGAAGCGAGGTCGACCGGGGACTCGGAGGCGGCCGCGACCAGGTTAGGCGAGGCGATCGCCGGTAATCCATGGGAGGTAACCTACTCGGTTGCCATGGTGAACGCGCTGGGGGAGGCCGCGGAGGTGACCCCGCCGGGACCGTGGCGGACGCGACTCAGAGCCCACGCGGCGCAGGTGGCCCGGAACGCCGTCATCCGACACCCGAACCTCAGCACGGCGCACTACGCCCTGGGGCACGCCCTGACGGAGGCGGCGAGGGACGGCACAGGCGATATCTCAGACGGAGAGAGGGAGCTTGACGCGGCCCTGACCTTAGATCCCCACCACGCCCCACTGGTGGCGGCAAGGAAGAGGGCGGCGCTGGTCAGAAAAGTCTTATCCGCATCTCGCGATGGGAGGAGAACATGAAAATACGAATTAAGCACCGTTGTAATCCGTCTGTCTTGTTCGAGTGCGAAGCTGACAGCATGAAGCTGGCGGTCAAGTTGGCGATGGAAGCAAAGGCGAACCTGTCCGGGGCGACCCTGTCCGGGGCGGACCTGTCCGGGGCGAACCTGTCCGGGGCGAACCTGTCCGGGGCGAACCTGTCCGGGGCGGACCTGTCCGGGGCGAACCTGTCCGGGGCGAATTTGGACTTCTCCTGCTGGCCCC
>Ga0247841_10005447_pt1 | contig 20606 bp, 18 predicted proteins | sample LaCruzMarch2015__2_FD_192410 | JGI IMG/M metagenome (GOLD analysis project Ga0247841, IMG submission 192410) | Freshwater microbial communities from meromictic Lake La Cruz, Castile-La Mancha, Spain - LaCruzMarch2015_18m | ecosystem: Environmental > Aquatic > Freshwater > Lake | place: Spain... | reverse complement strand
CCCGGTGGTGCAACCGTGGTATCTGCTCTGGGCCATCATCCCGCTGGCCGCCTGGGCCACTCGGCCGCGATTCCGCATCGCCACCATCGCGGTCACCCTGATCGTCGGCATCTTCGGTCCCACCGCCAACGGCGACCGCTTCGCCCTGTTCCAGATTCTGGATGCGACGGTCGCCAGTGCGGTGATCGTGGCGCTGCTGATCGGCCTGACATTGCACCGACTGCCGTGGCGCTCGGTGCCCGGAACCGGCGAGCGCTACAGCGGTGAAGACCTCGACCCCGCCGCCCTCGACGCACCCGCAAGGCGACCACCGGCGGCACGGCACTCCCCCGACGCATACGCTGAGTCCCCGTGAGGTCCGGCACGAGCACCCCGGTACGAATACGCGGGGTGTCGAAGCGTTTCGGGTCCACCCTTGCGGTGTGCGATTTGGACCTTGAGGTCAATCGCGCCGAAGTGCTGGCGCTGCTGGGACCCAATGGCGCCGGCAAGACCACCACGGTGGAGATGTGCGAGGGCTTTCTGCGCCCGGACGCCGGAACCATCGAGGTGCTCGGACTGGATCCGTGCTCCGACAACGCGCAAGTGCGCGGCCGGATCGGTGTGATGTTGCAAGGCGGCGGCGGTTACCCCTCCGCCCGAGCCGGCGAGATGCTGAACCTGGTCGCCGCCTACTCCGCGCGCCCGCTGGATCCCGCCTGGCTGCTCGACACCCTGGGCCTCACCGACGCCGCCCGCACCACCTATCGGAGACTCTCCGGAGGACAACAACAGCGTCTGGCACTGGCTTGCGCGATCGTCGGCCGACCCGAGTTGGTGTTCCTCGACGAGCCGACGGCAGGCATGGATGCGCACGCCCGGCTGGTGGTGTGGGAACTCATCGACGCGCTGCGTCGCGACGGGGTGACGGTGGTGCTCACCACACATCAACTCAAGGAAGCCGAGGAGTTGTCCGACCGGATCGTCATCATCGACCGCGGGTCCGCAGTCGTGTCGGGCACGCCCGCTCAACTGATGAACAGCGGCGCCGAGGATCAGTTGCGATTCACCGCGCCGCGGCGGCTCGATATGTCGCTGCTGATCGCGGCCCTGCCGGAGGGATACCGGGCAGCCGAGCACACTCCCGGTGAGTACCTCGTCGAGGGCAAGATCAGTCCGCAGGTACTCGCGACCGTGACCGCATGGTGCGCGCGTCTCGACATCCTCGCCACCGACCTGCGCGTCGAGCAGCGCAGCCTTGAGGACGTGTTTCTCGAGGTGACGGGAAAGGAGTTGCGATCATGAGCACACTGTTCCCCGCCGGAACCTTCAGCCCCGACGCCCGGGCGAACAGTGTGCCGCGGATGCTGGCCGCCCAGTACGGCCTTGAGTTGAAGTTGCTGCTGCGCAACGGCGAACAACTCCTGTTGACGATGTTCATCCCGATCACTTTGCTGATCGGCCTCACCCTGTTGCCGCTGGGTTCCTTCGGGGCGAACCGCGTCGCGGTGTTCATGCCGGCGATCATGGCGCTGGCCATCATTTCCACGGCGTTCACCGGTCAGGCGATCGCCGTGGCGTTCGATCGCCGCTACGGCGCACTCAAACGTCTCGGCGCCACCGCGCTTCCGGTATGGGCCATCATCGCCGGCAAGGCGATGGCGGTAGTGAGTGTCGTGTTCCTGCAGGCGATCGTGTTGGGTGGTATCGGGCTGGCACTGGGTTGGCGGCCACCGGCGGCCGGCCTGCTGCTCGGCGCTGGGATCATCGCGCTGGGCACCGCGACCTTCACGGCGATGGGCCTTCTGCTCGGGGGCACCCTCAAGGCTGAGATCGTGCTGGCGATAGCCAATCTGCTGTGGTTCGTCTTCGCCGGACTGGGTGCACTCACCCTTCAGTCCGGCACGATCCCGGCCGCGCTGTCCTGGGTGGCCAGGCTGACACCGTCGGGAGCATTGACCGAGGCACTCTCGTGGGCCGTCAGCCCCTCGGGTGCGCCCGCCATTGACGGTGTTGGTGTCGCCGTTCTGGCCCTGTGGGGCGCGGTGGCGGCGGTGGCCGCACTGCGCTGGTTTCGGTTCACCTGATGTACCGGCTCTTCCTGCGACTGGTGGACCTGCTGCCGCTGCCAAGTCTCCGCACCCAGCGGCTGATCGCCGGAGCCGTGGTCTTCACCCAGGCCGGCATTTCGGTTACCGGCGCGGTGGTTCGGGTGACCGCCTCCGGCCTGGGTTGCCCGACCTGGCCGCAGTGCTTTCCCGGAAGCTTCACCCCGGTGCCGCATGCCGAGGTGCCACTGGTGCACCAGGCCGTCGAGTTCGGCAACCGGCTGCTCACTTTTTTGGTGGTGATCACCGCCGCCGCGGCGGTCCTGGCCGTCACCCGCGCACGGCGGCGGCGCGAGGTGCGGTTCTATGCCTGGCTGATGCCGGCCTCAACCGTCGTGCAGGCGGTGATCGGCGGCATCACGGTCTTGACCGGCCTGCTGTGGTGGACCGTGGCAATCCACCTGCTGGTGTCGATGGCAATGGTCTGGCTGGCCACACTGCTCTATGTGAAGATTGGTGAACCCGACGACGGGATCGCTGTCGATAACGTCCCGAAACCATTGCGCCAGTTAACTTTTCTGACCGCGCTGGTCCTGACCGCAACGCTGATCACCGGCACTCTGGTCACCGGAGCCGGTCCGCACGCCGGCGATAAGAGCCTGCAGCGACCAGTTCCTCGGCTTCAGATTGAAATTGTCACGTTGGTTCACGCGCATGCCAACCTGCTGGTGGGCTACCTGAGTCTGCTGATCGGACTCGGTGCCGGATTGCTGGCGGTCGGCGCGTCCCGGCGCGTGCGGCGCCGACTCGTGATCGTTCTCGCCGTGGTCGCCGCTCAGGGCTTGATCGGGGTGGTGCAGTACCACACCGGCGTGCCGGCCATCCTGGTTGCACTGCACGTGGCCGGTGCGGCCGGCTGCACCGTTGCCACCGCGGCACTTTGGGCATCAATGCGACAGCGGTCCGCGGCGCGAGAGCGGTCCCAGGCCCAGGCGCTCGCACGCTGACTCCACCGCCAGGCCGAATCGGCGCTGCTGCGACGTGCGGGTGCGCTCGTCGAGATGGCGCCAACCCAGATCGGGTGCGATGAGGTCGAGTCCGCGGACGTCGTGAGCGGCGGCGCGGCCGATCAGGTCGACGCGGGCGTAGAGCAGGTCGGTGCCGGGGATGCCCAGTCGCGCGCATGCGGCATCAAGTACGCGGTAGCCCAGATCCCACACGTCGAAGTCGAGATCGACCTGGCTCAGTCCGTCGGCGGTCGACGTTCCGGCAGCGGAACCACCCGCAGGTGACTCGGCGAAGGCGTGCGACTGTTCGCCGGCCAGGAAAACCAGCGCGGTTCTGTTCCCGGGACGTGGGTCTCGGTTTCCGGGACGCGTGTCTGCCCGAGGGCACACCGGTACCCCGGCGGCGGCAAGATCACGCAGGTAATCCTGGCCACTGTTCCACGCCACCACCGCGGGGGCGTTGAGCAGGTTGGGGACCCTGGTGGTCCAGGCCAGGAATTCCTCGCGGCGCTCGGCGAGGTCGGACACGGCGCGCAGGATCACCAGGTCGGCCTTCTCGGTCTGCGGGTCATCCCAGGGCGCAAACCTTGCGAACAACCCGCGCCGGCGGAGGGCGCCGACGAGATCGGCGTCATCGAAATCGCCGTCAACCGATCGTCGACACGACGCCACAACGATACGGGGATGGAAGACATCCGGCCGTGACAGCTTCATTGCGACCTCACAACAGCGATGATAGTGACATGCATGCTGTCGAAGTCGCCGAGACGGGCGGTCCTGAAGTCCTGCGCTACGTCGAGAGACCTGTGCCCTCCCCCGGCCCCGGCGAAGTGCTGATCAAGTCCGATGCCATCGGGGTCAATTACATCGACACCTATTTCCGTTCCGGGATCTACCCGCGGGCATTGCCCTATGTGGTGGGCACCGAGGTGTGCGGCACCGTAGCGGCGCTCGGCGACGACGTGCCGGCGATCAGTGTCGGCGACCGCGTAGTCACCGCTAACGCCGTGGGCGCGTATGCCGAATACTGCATCGCACCAGCTGATTTCGTCGCCTACGTGCCAGAATCCGTACAGTCCGACGTTGTCGCTTCAGCTCTACTGAAGGGCATGACGGCGCACTACCTGATCAAGTCGGTCTACCAGGTACAGCCGCGCGATCTCATTTTGGTGCACGCCGGTGCCGGCGGGGTCGGCCTGATCCTCACCCAGTGGGCGACCACCCTGGGGGCCAGGGTCATCACCACCGCGTCGACTCCGGAGAAGGCCGAGACATCCCGGCAGGCCGGCGCCGTGGAGGTGCTCGACTACCCCGACGACCCGAACGAGTTCGGCGCCCGGGTGCGTGAGCTGACCAACTCCCACGGTGTGGCCGCGGTGTACGACGGGGTGGGTGCCTCGACCTTCGATGCCAGCCTGGCGAGCCTTGCGGTGCGCGGCACCCTGGCCCTATTCGGTGCGGCCAGTGGACCGGTGCCACCAGTCGACCCGCAGCGGCTCAGCGCCGCCGGATCAGTCTCGTTGACTCGGCCAAGCCTGGTGCATTTCGTCCGCACACCGGACGAATTTGCTTGGCGCGCGGGCGAAGTACTGGATGCGATAGCCGAAGGATCGATCTCCATCACCGTTGGCGGGCGCTACCCACTGGCCGAGTCCGACCGTGCCCACAGCGACCTCGAGGCCCGCAGAACCACGGGATCCGTCGTGCTGCTGCCCTGAAGTAGCTCAGCCGAACAGCGTTGGTAACGCCAGCACTGAATCAGCGGCCAGCGCGCAGAACACCGCCGACAAGTAATTATTGGACTGCAGGAACAGCTTCAGCGGCTTGACTGCCTCACCGCGGCGCACCCCGGCGTGCAGACGGTGCGCCAGGGTCAGGAACCATGCGCCGGCCAGTACCGCCACCGATGCGTACAACCACCCCGCGGCCGGAACGAGAGCCAGGGTGGCGGCCACCGTCAGCCAGGTGTAAACCACGATCTGGGTGGTCACCTGGCGTTCGGTGGCGACCACGGGCAGCATCGGAACCCCGGCGGCCGCGTAGTCCTCCTTGTAGCGCATGGCCAGCGCCCAGGTGTGCGGCGGGGTCCAGAAGAAGATGATGGCGAACATCACCAGCGCCTGCCATCCGACGGTGCCGGTGGCCGCCGACCAGCCGATCATCACCGGCATGCAGCCCGCGGCTCCACCCCAGACGACGTTCTGCGATGTGCGGCGCTTGAGCAGCAGCGTGTAGACCAACACGTAAAAGGCGATGGTCGCCGCCGCCAGATGGGCCGACAACAGGTTGGTGGTCCACCACAACCAGAAGAACGAGGCCACCGACAGCGCTAGCCCGAAGATCAGCGCGTGGCTGCGCGGCACCGTCGCCAGGGCCAGTGGCCGACCCGCGGTGCGCTTCATGACCTTGTCGATGTCGGCGTCGGCGACACAGTTCAGGGCGTTGGCCCCGCCGGCGGCCAGCATGCCCCCGAAGAGGGTGTTGAAAATCAGAACCAGATCCACCGAACCCCGGTTGGCGAGCAGCATCGCCGGGATCGTGGTCACCAACAACAGCTCGATGACCCGGGGTTTTGTCAGCGCGATGTAGCCGAAAAGCGTGGGGCGAACTCGACCCGACCGCGCGACGCCCGCCGGGCTGGCGCGGTGGCCTTCGCGAATGTTCACGCAATCAACTCCTCACGGACGGGTTGCTGTCAACCGCCCCGGATCTACTACCGACGATGGTAGACCGCCAGCCTGCCGATTCGGTACTGCCGGGTGCAATTCCGGGATTAGGGTGTGCTGGAGACCGGGTTGCCAGCTCAACGACTTCCCCAGGAGTGACTCCGTGACAACGCTCGACGAGATTTCCGCGCTCACCAAACCCCACCACCCCGGCGACTGGAGCGCCCTCGACTCACGCGCCGTCGACACCGCGCGGGTGCTGGCGGCCGATGCCGTTCAGAAGGTCGGCAACGGCCACCCCGGCACCGCGATGAGCTTGGCACCGCTGGCCTACACCCTGTTCCAGCGAGTGATGCAGCACGATCCCGGCGACACCGGGTGGCTGGGTCGCGACCGTTTCGTCCTGTCCTGCGGCCACAGCAGCCTCACCCTCTACATTCAGCTGTACCTGGGCGGATTCGGCCTGGAACTCTCCGACATCGAGGCGCTGCGTACCTGGAACTCCAAGACCCCCGGGCATCCGGAGTTCGGACACACCAGGGGTGTGGAGATCACCACCGGCCCGCTCGGCCAGGGGCTCGCCTCGGCGGTCGGCATGGCAATGGCCGCTCGCTTCGAGCGCGGCCTGTTCGATCCCGACGCCGCGCCCGGTGCCAGCCCCTTCGATCACTACATCTATGTGATCGCCTCCGACGGCGATATGGAGGAGGGCGTCACCAGCGAGGCGTGCTCGCTGGCCGGGACTCAGCAACTGGGAAACCTGATCGTCTTCTGGGACGACAACGAGATCTCCATCGAACACGACACCAATATCGCGTTCACCGAAGACACTCCGGCGCGCTATGAGGCGTACGGCTGGCATGTCCAGGTCGTTGAGGGCGGCGAGAACGTCGTCGGCATCGAGAAAGCGGTCGAAGCGGCGAAGAAGGTCACCGATAAGCCCTCGTTCATCGCGGTGCGCACCATCATCGGCTACCCGGCCCCGACCAAGATGAACACCGGCGGGGTTCACGGCTCGGCCCTCGGCGCCGAGGAGGTTGCAGCCACCAAGCGGATTCTCGGCTTCGACCCGGATCGCAACTTCGAGGTCGCCGACGACGTCATCGCCCACACCCGAGCGTTGGCCGATCGCGGTCGGGCGGCCCACGAGAGCTGGCAGAGCGGATTCGACGCCTGGGCCACCCGCGAACCGGAGCGCAAGAAGCTCCTCGACCGCCTGCTGGCCCGGGAGTTGCCGGCCGGCTGGGACGCCGATCTGACGCACTGGGAGCCGGGATCCAAAGCGGTCGCCACCCGAGCCGCGTTCGGTCAGGTGCTCAACGACGTGGCACCTAAGTTGCCGGAACTGTGGGGCGGCTCGGCGGATCTCGCCGGCAGCAACAACACCACCATCAACAACGTGAAGTCGTTCGGTCCGCCGTCGATATCAACGGAGGACTACACCGCCGACTGGTACGGCCGGGTATTGCACTTCGGCATCCGCGAACACGCGATGGGTTCGATCCTGTCCGGCATCGTGCTGCACGGCCCTACCCGCGCCTTCGGCGGCACCTTCATGCAGTTCTCCGACTACATGCGTCCGGCAGTGCGGCTGGCCGCGTTGATGGACATCGATCCGATCTACATCTGGACCCACGACTCGATCGGACTCGGCGAGGACGGTCCGACGCATCAACCCGTCGAGCACCTGGCAGCCCTGCGAGCCATCCCGAATCTGTCGGTGGTTCGTCCGGGTGACCCGAACGAGACCGCCTTCGCCTGGCGCGCGATCATCGCGCGCGACACGGGCAGCGGGCCCGTCGGATTCATCCTCACTCGTCAGGGAGTGCCCGTACTGGAGGGCACCAGCAGCGACGGCGTGGCCCGCGGCGGCTACGTCCTCGGTGGCGGTGACGCCACCGACGCCGATGTCATCATCATTGCGACCGGGTCGGAACTGCAGCTCGCCGTCGAGTCCCGGAAGTTGCTGGCCGAGAGGAACATCCGGGCCGCAGTGGTGTCGATGCCCTGCGTTGAATGGTTTGAGGCCCAACCGCAGAAGTACCGTGACAGTGTGCTGCCACCCACGACGTCGGCGAGGGTGGCGGTGGAAGCCGGGATCGCACAGAGCTGGTACAAATTCGTCGCCGGCGGTGAGATCGTGTCGCTGGAGCACTACGGCGCCTCGGCCGACGATAAGACCCTGTTCCGCGAATTCGGATTCACACCCGAGGCGGTCGCCGCCGCCGCGGAACGCGCAATCAACAGCTAACCCACAACTCGCAGCCGATCCACAACACCGAGGGAGATTTCACATGACACAGAACCGAAACCTGGCGGAGCTGTCCGAGGCGGGCGTTTCCGTCTGGCTCGACGACCTGTCCCGCGACCGACTGCGGTCGGGAAACCTTGCCGAACTCATCAACACCAAGAGCGTGGTGGGCGTCACCACCAACCCCTCGATCTTTCAGGCTGCGCTGTCCACGGGCACCGCATACGCCGCACAGGTCAGCGAACTGGCTTCCCGCGGTGCCGATGTCGACGCCACCATCCGAACCGCGACCACCGACGACGTGCGGGAGGCCTGCGATGTGCTGCGGCCGCAGTACCGGACCTCCAACGGGGTCGACGGTCGGGTCTCCATCGAGGTCGATCCGCGGTTGGCCCACGACACCGACAAGACGATCCTGCAGGCGATCGAACTGTGGAAGATCGTTGACCGGCCCAACACGCTGATCAAGATTCCCGCGACACTGGCCGGTCTGCCGGCCATCACCGCCGTTCTGGCCGAGGGCATTTCGGTGAACGTGACACTGATCTTCTCCGTCGAGCGACACCGCGCGGTCATGGACGCCTACCTGTCCGGCCTGGAAGCCGCACAGCAGGCCGGCCACGACCTGAACACCATCCATTCCGTTGCGTCGTTCTTCGTCTCCCGGGTCGACACCGAAATCGACAAGAGACTGGAGGCGATCGGCACCGACGAGGCGCTCGCACTGCGCGGGCTGGCCGGCGTGGCCAATGCCCGGCTCGCCTACGCCGCCTACGAAGAGGTGTTCTGCTCGGGTGGGCGCTGGACGGCGCTTGCCGAGGCCGGCGGCTGGGTTCAACGCCCGCTGTGGGCGTCCACCGGGGTTAAGAACCCGGACTACTCCGACACGCTCTATGTCACCGAACTGGTCGGTCCGAACACGGTCAACACCATGCCGGAGAAAACCCTCGACGCCGTTGCAGACCATGGCGTGGTCACCGGTGACACACTTTCCGGAACCGGTCCGCAGTCGCAGGTGGTGTTCGACGACCTTGAGGCGGTCGGCATCGACCTGAGCGATGTGTTCCGCCATCTTGAGGACGACGGCGTCGACAAGTTCGAGAAGTCCTGGCAGGAACTGCTCGACGCGACCCAGGGCCAGTTGGACGCCGCGACACGATGACGTCCACGACCACACCGATCCCGGTGACCGGTCCGGCCGGTTGGCGTAACCCGTTGCGGGACAAGCGCGACAAGCGGATGCCACGGATCGCCGGTCCGTGCAGTGTCGTCATCTTCGGTGTCACCGGCGACCTGGCCCGGAAAAAGCTGATGCCGGCGATCTATGACCTTGCCAACCGCGGTCTTCTTCCGCCGTCGTTCTCACTTGTGGGATTCGCCCGCCGGGACTGGGCAGACCAGGACTTCGGCAAGATTGTCTACGACGCGGTCAAACAACACGCCCGCACACCGTTTCGCCAGGAGGTGTGGGATCGACTGGCGGAGGGATTCCGTTTCGTACAGGGCAGTTTCGACGACGACGCTTCGTTCGTTGCACTGGCTGACACCCTGTCGAAACTCGATTCCCAGCGTGGCACCGGAGGCAATCACGCCTTCTATCTGTCGGTCCCGCCCAAGGCCTTCCCGGTGGTCTGCGAGCAACTCAAGAAGTCGGGACTGGCCGACCCGAAGGAAGGCCGCTGGAGCCGGGTGGTGATCGAAAAGCCGTTCGGCAGCGACCTGCACAGTGCGATCGAACTGAACCAGGTGGTCAACAGCGTGTTCCCGGAGGAGTCGGTCTTCCGGATCGACCACTACCTGGGCAAGGAGACGGTGCAGAACATCCTCGCCCTGCGCTTCGCCAATGAGCTTTACGAACCCATCTGGAACAGCCACTACGTCGACAGCGTGCAGATCACCATGGCCGAGGACATCGGCCTGGGCGGCCGGGCCGGCTACTACGACGGCATCGGGGCCGCTCGCGACGTGATCCAGAATCACCTGCTGCAACTGCTGGCCCTGACGGCGATGGAAGAGCCGGTCAGTTTCGGACCCGAGGAGGTCAAAGCCGAGAAGATCAAAGTGCTTGCCGCCACCCGACTGGCCGAACCGCTGGACCTGACCACCGCGCGAGGGCAGTATGCCGCCGGCTGGCAGGGCGGCGAGAAGGTGGTCGGCCTGCTCGACGAAGAGGGCTTCTCCTCGACGTCCACCACGGAGACGTTCGCAGCGATCGCCCTGGAGGTCGACACCCGGCGCTGGGCGGGCGTGCCGTTCTACCTGCGCACCGGAAAACGCCTGGGCCGTCGGGTCACCGAGATCGCGCTGATGTTCAAGCGTGCTCCACATCTGCCGTTCGACGCCACCATGACCGAGGAACTCGGTCAGAACGCATTGGTATTCCGCGTGCAACCCGATGAGGGCATCACCTTGCGCTTCGGTTCGAAGGTTCCGGGCAGCGCCATGGAGGTGCGCGACGTCAACATGGACTTCTCCTACGGTTCGGCTTTCGCCGAGGACTCACCGGAAGCTTACGAACGCCTGATCCTCGACGTGCTGCTCGGAGAGCCCTCGCTGTTCCCGGTCGCCACCGAGGTCGAATTGTCCTGGAAAATCCTGGATCCGGCGCTGGAGTACTGGGCCGCACACGGCACACCCGATCCCTACGAATCCGGCACCTGGGGACCGGATTCTGCGGTCGAGATGCTTGCGCGGTCCGGTCGGACCTGGCGGCGGCCATGACCAACCGGTACCCGACGAGTGCTCGCGCAAGGAGGAACCACCTGTGATCGTCGACCTGCCGGATACCACGACCAACGACGTCAACAAGCGAATCACCTCGCTGCGCGAGGAGGGCGGCGCGATCACCCTCGGTCGGGTGCTGACCCTGGTGGTGGCGCCCGACACCGAGGACCTCGTGGAGGAGTCCATCGACGCCGCCACCTCGGCCAGTCGGGAGCATCCCTGCCGGATCATCGTGGTGGTGCCCACCGATCGGCTGGCCTCCGAACCACGCCTGGACGGCCAACTCCGCGTCGGCGGTGACGCCGGCGCCGGTGAAGTGGTGGTGCTGCGCACCTCCGGTCCGCTGGCATCGCACGCCAGCAGTGTGGTGTTGCCCTTCCTGCTGCCGGATACCCCGGTGGTGGCGTGGTGGCCGGGAACCTGCCCGGAGGTGCCGTCACAGGATCCGTTGGGCCGCTTGGCTGTTCGCCGTATCACCGACGCGACTGGCGCACCGAATCCGTTGGAGTCATTGCGCAGCCGGCTGCGGGGCTACGCACAGGGTGACACCGACCTGGCATGGAGCCGGATCACCTACTGGCGGGCACTGCTCGCTTCGGCACTGGACCAGCCGCCGTACGAGGAGGTCAGCTCCGCGCTGGTGTCCGGCCGGGAAGAAGAGCCGGCTCTCGACATCTTGGCCGGCTGGCTGGCGAGCCGCATCGGGGGAACCGTCAGACGCGAGATCGGTGACCTCAAAGTGGAGCTGATCCGACCCAGCGAGACCATCACGTTGAGCCGCCCGCAGGACGGATCCACAGCCACCCTGACCCGCACCGGTCGTCCCGCGGCGCAGCTACCGCTGCAGCGCCGCGAGACCCGCGAATGTCTTGCCGAGGATCTGCGCCGACTCGACGCCGACGAGGTCTACCACGGGGCGCTGGCCGGCATCGAGAAGGTTCAGTACCCGACGGGCGGGAACGCTTGACGGTGGGTATGCGCGTCGACACCTATCCCGATACCGACGCACTGGTGGCAGCCACCGGCGACCGGTTGGCGGCGGCGATCGCCAGGGCGATCGCAGAACGTGGACGCGCGCTGATCGTCCTAACCGGCGGCGGCACCGGTATCGGACTTCTCACCCGATTGCGCGCACACGACCTCGACTGGGCACGAGTCCACCTGTTCTGGGGCGATGACCGCTACGTGCCCCGCGACGACGGCGAGCGCAACGAGAAGCAGGCCCGCGAGGCTCTGCTCGACCACGTGGACATCCCGGCTGGCAACATCCACCCGATGCCGGCCGACGACGGCGAATTCGGCGGCGATCTCGACGCGGCCGCGGCGGCCTACTCCGACACCCTGGCCGCACTCGCCGACGCCGGGGAGCCGACGCCGGTCTTCGATGTGCACCTGCTCGGCATGGGCGGCGAAGGTCACGTCAACTCGCTGTTCCCGGACACTCCGGCGGTGCGGGAGACCCACCGGATGGTCGTCGGCGTCCCGGATTCGCCCAAACCGCCGCCCCGCCGGATCACGCTGACACTGCCCGCCGTGCGCCGGTCCCGGGATGTCTGGCTGGTGGTGTCGGGGGCCGCCAAAGCCGACGCAGTGGCCGGCGCGGTGGCCGGAGCCGACCCGGTGGACCTGCCCGCCGCTGGAGCGATCGGCCTTCAAAACACGCTGTGGCTGCTTGACGCCGCCGCGGCGCGCGGGCTGAACAGCCCGAATCTCTGAAATAGTCCTCTATCCGTCGGCGGGGTAAACTCTGGAACTGCACCGGATGTTCACCGCAGCGCAGAGTCCTTCGCTCAACGCCACCGGCCTCCATCACGTGCTGACGAAGCCTTCGAGATGAATCGAGAGAATCTGTGAGCGACCTGCAGCAGTCCTACAAGGATGTCCAAGCCCACTACGACCTGTCCGATGACTTTTTCAGCCTGTTCCTGGACCCGACGCTGACCTACACCTGCGCCTACTTTGCCGAGGACAGCTACACACTCGAGCAGGCCCAGATGGCGAAGATCGACCTGGTGCTGGGCAAGTTGGATCTGAAGCCCGGCATGACGGTTCTCGACATCGGCTGCGGCTGGGGGTCAGCGCTGGCCCGGGCGGCGGAAAAGTACGACGTCAACGTGATCGGACTGACCATCAGCAAGAACCAGTACGAGCATGTGAAAGAACTCTTCGCGGGATTGCCGGGTGATCGCACCAAAGAGGTCCGGTTCCAGGCCTGGCAGGAATTCGAGGGCAAGGTCGATCGCGTCTTCATGATCGGCTCGTTCGAGCACTTCGGGTTTGAGACCTACCCTGAGTTCTTCCGGAAGATGTACGCCGCACTGCCCGAGGACGGACGCATCCTGCTGCACACGATCGTCGCGCACGACATCGACTTCTACCGCGATAACGGAATCGCCCTGACCATCAGCGATTTGAAGTTCATTCTGTTCATGGCCAAGACGATTTTCCCCGGCTGCCGACTGCCCTCGCCGGAGATCATCAAAGCGCGCACCTCGGAGGCCGGATTCAAAATCGAGCGCATCCAAGAACTGGGTCAGCACTACGCCCGCACACTGGACATCTGGCACGCCAACCTGGTCGCTCACCGCGACGAGGCCATCCGGGTCTCCGGGCAGCTCGCCTACGACGACTACGACAAGTACATGATCGGGTGCGCCGACGGGTTCCGCAAAGGGATCGTCAACCTGATGCAGTTCACCATCGTCAAATAGCCGACTCAGCCCGAGCGAACTGCGGGTTCAGCGCTTCTTGGCGTTGAGGATGTTGTCGACCGGTGTGGTGTCGCCCTTGGCGCGTTTGGCGGCACGCTTCTCTTTGAGGGACTTGCCGGGTTTCTTCGACATCGCTTGACGCGGGGACTTATCAGACACCATTGACACCTTTGGCTTGTGGGGCCTGCCTGGTCCCTTGCCTCGGACTGTACGCCGATCCGGAGATGTCAGCCGCTGTTGCGCAACGCGGAGGCCAATCCGCTCATCGTCAACAGGATCCCCCGTTGAACCAGTTCGCTGTCATCGCCTGCCCGGTAGCGCCGCAGTAACTCCACCTGAAGATGGTTGAGTGGCTCAAGGTAGGGAAACCGGTTGAATACCGAACGAGCCAACGCCGGGTTGTCGGCAAGCAGATCTTCGTTGCCGGTGATCAGCTTGTGGATGCCGATGGTGCGAGCGTGCTCGGCCGCAATCATCCCGAACACCCGATCCCGCACATCGGCGTCCGCTACCAGGTCGGCGTATCGGGCTGCCAGACCCAGGTCGGACTTGGCCAGCACCTGCGCCATATTGGACAGCACCGTTCGGAAGAATGGCCAACGGCGGTAGAGGTCACGCAGCACCTGCACCCGCTGCTGAGCTTCCTCGGCGCCGTCGGCGATCCAGTCGGTCACCGCCGTGCCGGTGCCGTACCAGCCGGGCAGCATCACCCGAGACTGGCTCCAGGCCAGCACCCACGGGATCGCCCGCAGATCAGAGATCGCCGTCGTCGCCTTTCGCTGTGCCGGCCGGCTGCCGATGTTGAGCGCACCGATCTCGCTGACCGGCGTCGATTGCTCGAAATACTCGACGAATCCCGCTGTGTGGTGGACCAATTCGGAATAGCACCGCTGCGCGCGGGCCGCGATCTCGTCGAGCACCCGGTAGGCCGACTCCGCACCGTCGCCAAGACCCTCGACGTCAAGCAGTGTCGACTCCAGGGTCGCCGCGACAAGGCTCTCCAGGTTGCGATGGGCGATACGCGGTTCGGCGTACTTGGCGGCGATCACCTCGCCCTGCTCGGTGAGCCGCAGGGAACCGTTCACTGCACCGGGCGGCTGAGCCAGAATTGCGTCGTAACTCGGGCCGCCGCCACGACCCACCGTTCCACCGCGACCATGGAACAACCGCAGCCGGATCGCAGACGTCCTTGCCAACTGCACCAGGTTCAGTTCGGCCCGGTACAACGCCCAGTTCGCCGCGAAATAGCCACCGTCCTTGTTGGAGTCGGAGTACCCCAGCATCACCTCTTGGACGTGACCTCGAGCGTCGATCATCGCCCGATAGAGCGGGACGTCGAGGGCGGACTTTACGATGGCGGCGCCGCGCTGGAGATCGTCGATGGTCTCAAACAGCGGCACGATTGCCATTGGTACGTAGGGATTCTCGCCCGAAAGATCAAGCAGGCCCGCTTCTTTGAGTAGCAGCGCGGCCTCAAGCAGATCCGACACCGACTGGCACATCGAGATGATGTACGCCGGTACCGCTTCAGCACCCAGGGACCGCACAGCACGGGCGGCCGCGCAGAGAATATCGAGTTCCTTGCGCGCCACCGCCGACAGATCCGCGCCTTCACCCACCAGTGGGCGCCGGGTGGAAAGCTCCGAGACCAGAACCTCGATCCGCTGCGGCTCAGATAACGAGGGGTAATCCGGATGGACACCGGCCCACGCCAGAAGTTCGGTCACCACCTGCTCGTGGGTCTCGGAGTTTTGCCGCATGTCCAGCCCGCACAGGTGGAATCCGAAAACCTCAAGTCCGTCGCGTAGCCGGGCCAGCCGATCATCAGCCAGCAATCTGCCGCCGTGCGCGCGCAACGAGGCGTCGATGACGGTGAGGTCGGCCGCCATCTCGTCGGCATTGAGATAGGGACGCAGACTCAGGTCCAGGGTGTGCTCGGGGGCGCTCGTGAGGATCTCGGCGGCGGTGGCGGTCAGCCTGGCACGGACCACCCGCAGCGCGCAACGGTAAGGCTCGTCGACACGGTCGGCCTCGGCACACCCAGCGGCCAGCGCGGCCAGGTCAGGGTCGATCGTCACCAACCGGGCCGACATTGACAGCTCCTGCTCCAACAGTGCCAGCTCGCCGAAATAGTGGCCCAGGGCAGTGGCGGCGGCCCGGCCGGTGGCCATCTCAACGACGTCGGCGGTCACGTTCGGGTTGCCGTCACGATCGCCGCCGATCCAGGATCCGGGCCGCAGGATCGGCTGAGGTAGCAGATCGGCATCGGGCCAACGGTCGCGCAGAGCATCGCGGACCGCGGCATTGACCTTCGGGATCACTTCGAAAAACGACGCCGGGTAATACCGCAGTCCGGATTCAATCTCATCGGCAATCTTCAAGCGCGACAACCGGATCAGGGCAGTCTGCCAGAGCGTGAGGATGTGCCGGCGAAGTTCGGTGTCGATGAGCCGACCGTCCTCGGTCTCATCGTATCCGTGCAACCGCAGCCGCATCAGGCTGGTGATGCGGTTCTGGGTGTCGAACACGGTGCGGCGGCGGGTCTCGGTCGGGTGCGCGGTGATGACCGGCGATACCAGCGCGTCGCGCAACGCGACCGCCACCGTCTGGGCGTCCAGACTCGCGGCGTCGAGCTTGGCGTAGGTCGCGGCGAGCGTGCTGTCAATGGGCGGTTCACCCGCGGCCACGTGCACAGCGCGGCGGCGCTCGCGGTGGATGTCCTCGGCAACATTGGCCAGCAGGGCAAAATGACTGAAGGCCCGGATCACCGGGATGGCGCGGTGAATGTCGATATTCGAGAAGATCTTCGCCATCTCGGCACGGTCGATCTCGGAGCGCCGCACCCGGAAGGACTCCACCCGGGCTCGCTCGACGAGGTCGAACACCTGCTCGCCACTCTGCTCTCGCACCGTCTCACCCAGAATGGCACCGAGCATCCGGATGTCGGCCCGCATCGGTTCGGTGTCTTCCCGGCCAACCTGGGTGCGATGCACGGCACCGATCGGTTCCAGGGCCGCCTCTGATGCCGGGGACTCCCGGGGCGACGATCCGGCCATTCGTCAGTGATCGCTGCGCGCCGCCGGGGCGGTCAGCGGTACTTGATCTGAAGCGCCATGCCGACGATGGTGACCAGCCAGATTCCGGTGACGAACAGGGTGAGCCGGTCGAGGTTCTTCTCGACCACCGTCGATCCGGAGAGGCTGGACTGCACGCCACCGCCGAACAGCGTCGACAGGCCGCCGCCCTTGGCGCGGTGCAACAGCACCAGCAACACGATCAGGAGGCTGGTGATCACAAGGATGATCTCGAGGGCCACAACCATGAGTACAGGATACCCGGTCAACCAGGGCTGCTCGGGCACGGGTGGCGCCGCCCCCTGGGGGCGAGAATTCTTCCTGCCGTCAGGGCAGGGGCCCACCAGCGGCGATCGCGCTCAGCGTGGCGAATTGCTCACCCTCCAGTGCGGCGCCACCCACCAATGCGCCGTCAACGTCGGGTTGGGCGACGATCTCGCCGACATTCTTGGCGTTCACCGAGCCGCCATAGAGCACGCGAACACCGGCGGCGATCTGTGGCGAGGCGAGGGCGGCCAACTCGGTCCGGATGGCGGCGCAGACCTCCTGTGCGTCCCCGGCGCTGGCCACCCGGCCGGTTCCGATCGCCCAGACCGGCTCGTAGGCGATCACAACGGTCGTCAACTGCTCGTCGGTGAGGCCGGCCAACGATCCGCGAAGTTGATTGATGTTGTGCTCGACGTGGTTTCCGGCCTCTCGAACATCGAGGTGTTCGCCGATACACACGATCGGGGTCAGCCCATGTCGGAACGCAGCGGCGGCTTTCGCCGCGACCAGGCCGTCGTCTTCGTGGTGATAGGTACGCCGCTCAGAGTGTCCAACAACGACGAAGGTGCAGCCCAGCTTGGCTAGGAATGCGCCGCTGATTTCGCCGGTATAGGCGCCAGAGTCGTACTGCGAGACGTCCTGCGCGCCATAGGTCAGCCGCAACTTGTCACCATCGACCAGGGTCTGCACGCTTCGCAGATCGGTGAACGGCGGGATGACGGTGACGTCGACCTTGTCGAAGTATTTGTCGGGCAGCGCGAAAGCGATTTTCTGCACCAGGGCGATCGCCTCGAAGTGGTTGAGGTTCATCTTCCAGTTGCCGGCGATGAGCGGTTTACGAGACACGGTTCTCCTAGTCGAGTATTTCGATGCCGGGCAGCACCTTGCCCTCGAGGTACTCCAGCGACGCCCCGCCTCCGGTGGATATGTGTGAGAAACCTTCCTCGGGTAGGCCGAGCAGGCGCACCGCGGCTGCCGAGTCACCGCCGCCCACGACACTGAAGGCACCCTTGGCAGTTGCCCCGATGATCGCCTCCGCCACGCCGGTGGTGCCGGCCGCGAACGCCGGGAACTCGAAGACCCCCATCGGTCCGTTCCAGAAGATTGTCCGGGCATTGGACAGCAGGGTGGTGAATCTTTTCACCGATCCGGGACCGATATCGAGACCCATCTTCTGGGCCGGGATCTGCTCGGCGGCAACCGTTTCGGGTGTCGAGTCGGCGGCGAACTCACTTGCGACGACGAAGTCGGTGGGCAGGTGGATGACGTCACCGTATTCCTCGAGCAGCCGCCGACAGGTGCCGATCATCTCTTCCTGCAGCAAGGACGTGCCGACCGGTACCCCTTGGGCGGCGAGGAACGTGAAACACATACCGCCGCCGATGATCAGGCTGTCGGCCCGAGCCGCCAGGTTCTCGATGACGGCGAGCTTGTCGGAGACCTTTGAACCACCGAGAACCACGGCGTACGGCCGCCCACCGGCCGTGCTCAGTTGCTCGAGCACCTTCACCTCGGCGGCCACCAGCGTGCCGGCGTAGTGCGGCAACAGCGTCGCGACGTCGTAGACCGAGGCTTGCTTGCGGTGCACTACGCCGAAACCGTCGGAGACAAAAGCGCCGTCAGCACCGACCAGCTCAACAAGGGCCTTGGCCAGCTCCTTTCGCTGCACTTCGTCCTTGCTGGCCTCGCGCGGATCGAATCGGATGTTCTCCAACAGCAGGATGTCCCCGTCAGTCAGGCCCTCGGCACGCGCCAGCGCATCGGTACCCACGACATCGCCGGCCAGTTGGACGTGTCGGCCCAACTTGGCGGCCAGCTCGGCGGCGACCGGCTTCAGCGAGTACCGCGGATCCGGTTCACCTTCCGGACGGCCCAGATGCGCGGTCACGATCACCTTGGCGCCGGCGTCGGAGAGCGCCTTGAGGGTCGCCACCGATGCATCGATGCGACCGGTATCGGTGATGGCACCGGTGGCGTCGAGCGGGACGTTGAGATCGCAGCGCACCAAGATGCCGCGGCCCGCCACACCCTCGGCGAGCAGTTCGGGGAGACCCTTGACAGTCACGGCTAGAGGGACTTGCCCACCAGGCCGACGAGGTCGACGAGCCGGTTGGAGTAGCCCCACTCGTTGTCGTACCAGGACACCACCTTGGCCTGGTTGTCGATAACTTTGGTCAGTCCTGAATCGAAGATCGAGCTGTGCGGGTCGGTGACGATGTCGCTGGAGACGATAGGGGCGTCGTAGTACTTCAGGATGCCTTTCATCGGCCCGTCGGCAGCAGCTTTGAGCGCGGCGTTGATCTCGGCGACGGACGCGCCTTTCTTCAACTCGACGGTCAGATCGGTAACCGACCCGGTTGGGATCGGCACCCGCAGCGCATAGCCGTCCAACTTGCCCTTCAATTCGGGCAGCACCAGGCCGATGGCCTTGGCGGCGCCGGTGGAGGTCGGAACGATGTTCAGCGCGGCGGCCCGAGCCCGGCGCAGGTCCTTGTGCGGCGCGTCCTGGAGGTTCTGATCCTGGGTATAGGCGTGGATGGTGGTCATCAGGCCGCGGACGATTCCGAACTCGTCGTTAACCACCTTCGCGAGCGGTCCAAGACAGTTGGTGGTGCAGGAGGCGTTCGAGATGACGTTCTGGCTGCCGTCGTACTTATCGTCGTTGACGCCGAGCACGATGGTGATGTCCTCATCCTTTGCCGGAGCGGAGATGATCACCTTCCTGGCGCCGGACTCCAGATGGCCGCGCGCCCGGGCATCGGTGAAGATACCGGTGGATTCGATGACGACATCGACGCCGAGATCACCCCACGGAATCGCGGCCGGCCCCTCCTTGACCTCCAGGGCCTTCACCCGCCGGGTGCCGATGACCAGGGTGTCGCCGTCAAGCACGACATCCTCGGGTAGCCGACCCAGGATGGAGTCGAATTTCAGCAGATGCGCCAGCGTGGCGTTGTCGGTGAGGTCGTTGACGGCGACGATCTCGATGTCGGCGGCCTTGCCTTCAGACTGCTGGGTCGCCAGGGCCCGGTAGAAGTTGCGTCCGATGCGGCCGAAACCGTTCACGCCAACCCGGATCGTCACGTCATGTCTCCTCTAGTCGCTGCTAGCTTTCCCGGCGAACCGCGCAATCGAGCGGTTCGCTGAGTCAGCCTAGTAGCGCGATGACCCCGGCGGGCCAGGAACCCTGTCCCCGGTTCCGGTACCTGAGCGCGTGGGGTGCTCGGGACCCGACCGCGTACCGTATGAGCATGGGTTTGCCGCTGAATTTTGACCGTGACGTCGACCGGCTGCGGGAGCGGCTTGGCCGGGGTCTGTTCACGATGGTCGCAGGGCCCGAGGGCCCCCGTAACCGAACCCGGATCCACGAGGCTCCCGGCTCGCGCTGGTTCGCCGAAGACCGACCGATCCGCCGCGTGCATGGTGATGCCTCGATGTTCGTCGGCGGCCTGCGAGCGCTGCTGCTCCAATCGTTGCATCCGCTGGCGATGGCCGGCGTCGCACAACATTCCGACTACCGTGGCGACCCCTGGGGGCGCCTCCAGCGCACCAGCACCTTCCTTGCCGTCACCACCTTCGGCACCGCCACCGACGCGCGGCGAGCGGTCGACAAGGTTCGCGGCATCCACCGACGCGTGCACGGCACAGCACCCGATGGCCGTGCTTACCGGGCCGACGACCCCCACCTGCTGCAGTGGGTCCACATCGCAGAGGTGGACAGCTTCCTGCTGGCCTATCAGCTTTACGGGGCCGCTCCGCTCGATCAGGACGGCCGCGACGCCTACGTCGCCGACACCGCCCGAGTTGCCGCCGCACTCGGGGTCCTCGACCCGCCGCGCACCGAGGCCGAACTGCGGGCGCGGATCGCCGACTACCGCA
>Ga0247841_10005446_pt1 | contig 20607 bp, 12 predicted proteins | sample LaCruzMarch2015__2_FD_192410 | JGI IMG/M metagenome (GOLD analysis project Ga0247841, IMG submission 192410) | Freshwater microbial communities from meromictic Lake La Cruz, Castile-La Mancha, Spain - LaCruzMarch2015_18m | ecosystem: Environmental > Aquatic > Freshwater > Lake | place: Spain... | reverse complement strand
CTTAAGCATAGAACTATGTTAAGCAGTTGATTGTATTTAAGGATATTGGCGTAACGGGTGGGGTACGATTCATCCCCGGCCTAAAGACCGGGGCGTTCTCTACCCCTACACCCCACGCCTGTAAAATTATAGCGGGGAGTAGATTTGAACTACTGATCTACGGGTTATGAGCCCGTCGGGATATCCTGACTACCCTACCCCGCTGCATTTGGGATATACTCAATGACTTTATTCTAGCTTATAAAGCTTGCGTACAAAAAGGCGCAGTTCTGGTGAGATGAAGAAGGAGCGTTATGCATTTTTCCATCAAAATAAGTCCATTCCATGCTAAAAATCACTTTTTTAACGCCTTGATCTTGCCGAGCGCGCTGATCTTCTCGCCGCGCCGTTAGCTGGAGCTGGAGCCGGCTTTTGGATGCGGGATTTTTCCGGGTATTTGGGCCTTGTCGGTTACTTAATGTATCTGAAAGTGCTAGTGCAGCCTTATGTTGCTGCTGGGCGCAGATGAAGCCGGCAAAGGCCCCGTCATCGGCTCCATGTTTGTGGCCGGACTGGTGATCGAGGAGGAGAGGCTCTTCGACCTGGCGGGCTTTGGGGTCAAGGACTCCAAGCTCCTCCTGCCGGCGAAAAGAGAGATCCTGGCCAGAAAGATCACCGGGATTGCCACCGACCAATATATCCTGGAGGTGAAGCCCCAGGTCATCGATGAGCTGCGGCTTGTCATGACCATGAATGAGATCATGGTGAGAAGCTTCTCAACGGTTGTGGCAAAGCTGCACGCCGACCGGGCCATTCTCGATGCCGCCGATGTGAATGCGCAAAGGTTCGCAGATCGAGTAAAGGCCGCGAGCAAGACCACCATGATCCTTGTGGCCGAGCACAAGGCCGACCAGCGCCATCAGGTCGTCTCCGCTGCCTCCATCCTGGCCAAAGTGCGGCGGGATGCATCCATGCGGGAGCTGGAGGAGGCCATGCACTGCAAGATTGGCAGCGGCTATCCCCACGATCAGGATACCTTAAATTTTTTGAACGAATGGGTAAAGGAAAACCGGGATCTTCCTCCCTGCGCCAGGCATAGCTGGGCAACGGCGCAGCGCATAAAAGCTAGTTTTATATAGGCTGCCTGAAACTAAGAGGCGCAAAGAAGAGGGATCACATGGATATAGAGGATACTTTGCTTATGATTCCAGGGCCGGTCAAGGTCGCACCTCGCGTTTTGCGCGCCCTTTCCAAGCCCATGATCAGTCACCGAAGCGGTGACTTCAGCGTGATTTACAGCGACTGCTGCGGGCTGCTCAAGCAGTTCTTCGAGACCAAGAATGAGATAGTAATAATGACCGGCAGCGGCACGGTGGGCATGGACGGCGCAGTTGCCGGCCTCATCGGCCATGATGATAAGATCGTAACCATATCCAACGGCAAGTTCGGCGAGCGGTTCACCGAGATTGGCGAGAGATATGGCAAAGCCATTCCCGTGAAGTTCGAATGGGGCACTCCCTTTGATCTGGACAAGGTTGAGGCCGCGCTGGAGCAGGGTGCCAAGGCCGTGGCCATGGTTCACAACGAGACCTCTGTGGGCCTGACCAATCCTGCCAAGGAGGTGGGCAAGCTCGCCAAAAAACATGACGCAATCTTTATCGTAGACGGCATATCCTCCATCGGCGGCAACGAGTTTCTCACCGACGAGTGGGGCATAGACATTGCCATCACCGGCTCGCAGAAGGCTCTGGCCGTGCCGCCCGGCCTGGCCGTGGTTTCCACCTCTCCCAAGGCGGAAGAGCGTTTCTTGCCCAAGAGCGCCAGCTACTACTCCGACCTTAAGGCGCACCTGAAGAGCGTGCGAAAGAGCCAGCCTCAGACGCCCTTTACCCCGGCAGTGTCGCTGTTCTTCGCCATGCAAGAAGCACTGCACATGGCAGTCGAGGAGGGCTTTGCCGTTCGTCGGGCCAGAACTGCCCGGCAGGCAGAGTCGGTACGTTGTGCAGCCCGAGCACTGGGCATCGAGCTCTATCCCCAGGTGAATGATCACACCCATTACTCCAATACAGTGACCGCCATGAAGATGCCCGACGGCCTCACGGACGACAAGCTGCGCGGCGGCATGAAAAAGCAGGGCGTAATCGTATCCGGCGGACAGGACCTCATCAAGGGCAAGATCTTTCGGATCGGAACCATGGGCATCTGCTCCAGCGGCGACATCCTGCGAACCATCCAGACTTTGGAGTTGATCCTGGCCAAGGAAGGCCGGCTCGCGGAGCGGGGCGCGGGAGTCGAGGCAGCGAGCAAAGTGCTTGATAGTTGATTAGCCGGTGAATTGCCGCTATTTTTTCATTTTTAGTTTTTTCTCCGAACCTCGGTGCGCTGTTCGAAGTGGAGGTTGCCTTAAATACAGTTGCTTAACTAACTGTCTGCTATCAGGGATGCTGTCCAAATTCCAAAACAGGGTCCATGTTCAAACCCGGTTCCGGTGCGCTCAGGTTCCAGGCGGGCGGCTCCCAGCCGCCATATCTGAATGTCTTGGCTGCGACACCTGTACGCGTGACCTCGATGTAGGCTGACGCATCCATTGTATCGTAGCCTGTGCCGTTAATGGCCGTGGCATCGATATGAACTGTGCTGGTGTAGCCTCCATCTCGCAAAGCCCTTGTCGTGTAGTCTATGGTTTCAATCCGACCAGACTTGATCTCCGGCAAGGCCCATACGATTAGGTTGGCATCGTATGTATTGGGCCCAACTGAGGCACCGAGCAGCGTCATGCCGCCCGGCAGCTGATCGGTTACAGTCACAGCTACGCTATCCTGCGCTTTGTTATTTACTATGATGCGGTAGTGGACGACGGTAGGATCGGCCTCATCCAGCCAGGCCTTCTTTGAGAGCAGAACCTCTGGCTGACAGCAGGTCAGCCAGCCGAACTCCAGGGAAGAGTAGTTTCCGGCACACACAGATTTATCACCTGAAATTCCGCATGCTACAACACGATTGACTATATTGTTTCCTTCTGCGGCTTCGGTTACGTTTAGCGTGAGGCCGATGGTTATCGTGTCGCCTATGCCCAGGTGAACCAGAGTCCAGTTGGCTTCGCTAGCATTGAGACTGGCGGGCCTGATGGTCGATTTTATGTATTGCGTGCCTGTCGGTAAGAGGTCCCTTACGTAGATGGGGGCCAGGGCACGATTTCCGTCATTGATTATCTTTATGGTGTACTCGGCCAGCGTGGCGTTCACTTTGTTGTACCACTCATTCCTGATTTGGCCTTCCTTGATAACCGTCAGGTGGGGCATGTCGTACTTCGAGGTGCCTGTCAGGAGGACATGCCTATTGATGTCATAGCTGCCCGCATAGCGCTCCTCCTTGTCCACCTCGCTCGTGCCATTTGTGCCGTGCGATAGGACTCTGTAATCGGCCATGCCGCTGAAGCTGACCTCTGTCTTCATCTCGTTCAGGCCCGATGCGACTGTCTCTTTCTGAAGATTGTCGAGATACGAGTACTTCTCGCTGATCAATGTTCCCGGGGATGTGCCATTGGCCAGGCAGCTCGAAGCAGCCAGCTGTCGGGATGGACCAGTGTCTGTAACGAGGTTCGCACCACTCAGGCCGCCGCTCTTGGACCACATGCCTTCACTCCACTTCATGTCTTGATCGGCAATGAAGCTCGGAGAGTAGCTGTAGTTGGCGGGCGCATGGACCAGGCTGATATTCTTTGCCATGTAGCTGGTCGGGGTATCGATCAGCTCTTCGCGCTGATAGGAGCCTGTGCCTGACTCATAAGTCTTCTGGCTATCTCTGATCTTCTTGTCCACGGCTACGTAACCGAATCCAGAAGTTGATTTATTGGAGACTACGCTGCTGCCGTACTCATCCACCTTCTCATAGATCTTGAAGCTGCCCGCGTAGTCCTCGCGGGATTCGAAGATCGTCTTGACCTTGGGATGGGAATCGGGGGCCTCCTTTTTGAGTACGCCGATATGGCCCTGGCCAACGAATTCCACCTCGGTGGTCATGGTCGAGCCATTCTTGTCAAGCTCCAGAGATCTCTCTTTATTAATCTTGGTGGCAGAGGTGTACTCCTCAGTCATTGAGGCTCCAGTCACTGTATTTCTGGCCTTGGACTTCTCAGTCCAGAGGGTGTTGTAGTTTATGGAACGACCCTGAGGCAGGGAGAAGCTAGAAGGACGATAGGAAGCCCGAAGGCTCGTATCCGAGATTATGGATTTGTTCTCGCTTCGGACTTTTGAAAGTTCCTCGCTGGCATAAACACCACTGCCAAACTCTCGCCTCTTAAGCTCGGTTCCTGGTTCTTCGATTACAGTGGTGTTGGCACAGTCGGATACAGTTCCAACTCCATCTGCAGTAGCGTAGGCGCAATTCTCTATGAAGCTTGGATTCACGGTCGTGTCGTAATTGCTATACACATTTACGAAGCCCTCGCCTTTTACGCCCTGGCTCATGTCATAATGGAAATCAGTGATCGGAACCCTAACCGTCAAAGCAATGTCGAAATGATCCATAACCCCACCTTTTGGGTCGAGTGTGCCAACGTGCCAGGTTAGGCCTGTTGTGGGACCTGGTGACGTGAATATCAAATCGATGCCTTTGGGCAGGACGTCTACCACAGTGACATTGTAAAGAGGCAAGAAACCTATATTGCAAACCTCTATGGTATAGCTGATTTCTTCGCCCCTATGGACGGAAGTGTTGAGGGCGGTCTTCTTTATCGTCAGCGGCGGCCCTATGGGCGGCAGTGGACCCGTGGATTGAGTGTTCACGAAGGTTATTGTCTCCCCATCATTTATTCCCAGATGGACGAGCTTACCGATGAGGTTTTCATTTTCACCGTTCACATTTTCGCTTATCGTATCGTTGCCTATAACGGAGTTCAACGTCCAGCCGGATTGGGGTTGCTCGACAATTTTATAATCGCCGGGCTCAAGGTTACGAAAAACGATGCTGTCTGATTGCCCTGTCCCGTCATCGACCAGAGTGAATGGACCCAGAGCATCGCTGCTAAAAGCGAACTGCTGGGTACTATAGTCCTCATCAACGGGAATGGCGTCCTTGATGACAGTGATTGATGCACCTCCTGGCTGTTGACCAGTGGACTTAGCGTTCACGAAGGTTATTGTCTCCTCATCATTTATTCCCAGATGGACGAGCTTACCGATGAGGGTTCCATTTTCATCGTTCACATCTTTGCTTATCGTATCGCTGCCGTTGATGAAGTTCAGCGTCCAGCCGGATTGGGGTTGCTCGACGATTTTATAATCGCCAGGCTTGAGGTTATCAAAGGTGATACTATTCGATTGTCCTGTCCCGTTATCGACCAGAGGGAACGGACCCAGAGTATCGCTGCTAAAGGTGAACACCTGGTTACTATACTCTTCTTCTGGGGCACCAATAGGAATGGCATCCTTGATGATCGTGATTGATCCGCAACCTTTGACCAGCGTGTTGGCAGTTGCCGCATTATTGCTGGTATCTGGATCGTTCTCCATTAGGTCAAAGGATACGATCTGAACCTGATTTGTGATAGCACCCATGTAGGTTGGACTGCAGGTGGCCACCAGATCCAAGGTCGCTGTAGCGCCAGCCGCTAGACTGGGGATAGTCCAATTCATTTTATCTTTATCAAAGGTTCCCGCGCCAGGCGTGGCAAGCTCGAATACTGTATTTACATCGAGGATATCTTTAACCACGATATTAATAGCTTCGAAGTTCTGGTTATTGTTCCTCAAGGTGATTCTGTAGTTAGTAGGCTCTCCGCAGCAGGCAGTCTCATCGGCAGTCACGGCTACAGCAAGGTCGATTTGTCTCTTGGTGTTGGTGTAGGTTATTACTGGTGATTCGCCAGCACCCAAAGTTATCTGAGCAAACCTATCTCCGGACAGGATTCCGGCATGGTAGGTTATGCCATCAGTGCTACCTTTAGCCATCGAGGTCCCAAGGTTAGTTACTGCTAAACTAGTTAAATCCCACCCAATGGTATCGGGCTCAGATATGATGTAATCCTGACCTGGAGTCAAATTCGCGAACGTACGGCTAGGGGGATGGTCCGGGTCATTGCTGCCATCATCACGTAAGGTGAAGCTGCCTATGTCTCTGTTGCCCACGAACTCGAAGTCTTGAGGGTCATTAGGTACTGCTTCCTTGACAACGGTGATTCCGGCCAGAGGCAACACATCGATAGGGAATTGATCCATATCTTTGCATGATTCTAGCCAGTTGCTGGCCACTACTACAGAAATGATAACTTTTTGAGCCTTGGCGGGTGCAGTCCAAACAAATGTACCTTTTGTGTAGTCCGGCGAAGATCCTACAGGATTGCCTGGCTCATCCACCGCAGTCCAGAGATAGAGATAGCCCGAATAGCTGGGGGTGTTGAATGTATAGGTCTGGCCAGCGTAGTAATCGTCGGCGTTTACCGTTGAACAAAGGCAGATGAGGCATAATACGTAAGACAATATCCAGACCAGTACCCTTGAGGTGTAGAAGTTGGCAAAACGGCCTCTAATATCGAGCTCGGAGTTTTTATGTCCGTTTACCGATCTCATGTTTATGATTTGCATATATTGATTCCCTCTTTGAAACCTCTTAGTACGTGATCTGAATTGTGACCGCAGGCTTTTGGTAGACGGTAATCGTTACGTCTTTGCTAACTGTTCCAGAACATGGTGGTATTGCCGTGGCCGCGAAGTTCAATATGGTTTCTGTAGATACTTTTGATGGATCATACGCTGGATAGAAAGTCGCTTTCTTCGGGTCGATTCCTACAACTAAATTACCTGTACCTGTCTTTATTGTCCATAATACAGAAGCATAGTTAGTAGCTGTACCCTGCAAAGAGATGGTTTCTGTGCTGCAGATCGGCTCATAAGAACCTGCTGCGGCGGTTGGTTTATCTTGGACGGGAATATCAACTGAGTTCGTGCATGAGCAGCTCATTGGTGCTGGACCGGTAACTGCAACCGTGAGACGGACGATTCCCGTAAAATGAGCATTGGACTTCCAGGTGAGTGTCCGGGTATCTGCACCTGAAACTGCTTGACCATCACCCGAGACCGTCCAGGTATAGGTAGCTCCGGTGAACTCAGGGACTGATGCCTGGAGGCCGTCTGTGCTCTCACAGACTGCCGTCGGAGCAGTTATGGCACAGCTCGGGCTTACAATCGGGTCAACCTCGACACGGGCTTTATTATTCTCTGTGCTGCTCTCCGGCTGGTCTCCCTGGATGCTTACTTCGTTGACTATTTTCGTGCCTGCGAAAAGGCCCGGCTTAACATTGACTGCATAGCTTACGCTATGGGGGTAGTCGCGTGCTTGAAGAACCCCAATAGACCAGGTAATCTTATCTCCATCATCTGTGCCCCCCCCAGTAATAGTTCCAGGCTTTACTGTCACCTTATCCTGGTCGTAGTCATCGACTATTACAACGTTCGTATTTCGATTGGTGCCCCGGTTCCCGTATTCGATGGAGTAACTTATTTCGTTGCAAATGGGCAAAGAATTCTTCTTTATGTAAAGATCGGATAGGCACTTAGGTCCATCGACTTGGTAGTAGCAGACCTTGGTACCTGATTTAACTGCGGCCTGTCCTGTGCCCTGTGGCCAGTAGCCATTCAAGGTGATATAATAGTCCCTTGAACCGCCCGTTGCTATACCGGGAGACTCGAATTTGATTCCACTTATGCTCGTTGTCGGGTCAGGATCTACAAATACTCCATTTACGTAAGGCGATCCTGAGACAGAACCTGACATCAGTATATCACTTGAACTTATACAAGGGTCCAGCTTTAGCACAAAATGGCTTATTTCTGGGTCAGACGATGCCGAAACATGATACGTGAACGTTGTCCTGTCTGAGGAAGAGTCATAGCTGCTTCCTGCAAGAGCTACATCATAGTTGCTGCAGAGCGCGACTACCCATCGCTTCGTCGCCGTATTAGATAAGGGATATTGCCCCGCCATGATCAGATCCTGTTTGCCTTCGCTCACCCAACGAAGTCCAATTGGAGTTATGCTGGCAACTGTCGCAGTAATAGTATCCGTTCCTTCCGTTGTTCCGGTGTAAGAAAATGTTGCATTGCCGATCGTGTCTGTATTGTTGGACCCTGTCGCGAAGTTTGCGCCTGTGACGCTGAAGCTGACCAACTTCATTGCGACAGCAACACCGTCCTGAGTAAGTTTGGCAATTATTGTATGCTGATCGCCCAAGGAGTTGATGGCTGACTGCGGGTCGAGAGAAAGAGCGTATGTTGGAATACTCAGATGGCTATCTGCATCAGCAATAATCGCTCTTGCTGCATCAAATATATTCAATGGTGATCCGCCGGAACTGATATCAATACCGTCAGAGTAATGCCAGATCGCCAATTGTACTGCTGCAGAAATATCATTTGGTGTGGAAAGATCAGACGGCTTGTTCCCAATAACGGGATAATAATTGTTTAATATATAGATTACCTGGGGGATATTAACATTGTTTCCAGGAGAATATATAACCCCACCCCCGGTATGCACAAGCAGATTTGTACAATACATCTTATACCCACCGGCGATGATTTCCCCCGCCAGCACGTTAGATGAAGGAAGGCTGGGATGGTAAACATTCACCAGATGCCAATCGCTTATAGTGATCGTGGAGCCCAGCGCACCCATTGGTTGCATTACTAAAAGGAGCAGAGAGGCTAAGATCAGAGCCTTGAGCACACGGGCGAAGCTTTGCATTTTTAATTCAGAACCACCGAAATAGTTAGCACTTACTTTGCTTATACCAGACATGAGCCCCTCCCAGTAACATGAAGCATAATCGTGGATTTATCATTAAGGAAATAAATTGCGCCGCATCCGGTGATGCGACGCCCCACTGAGTTTTCCTGCTCAGTAGTCGGATGTTATTGCGGCCACAGGGTCCCAATACAAGCAGATTGTCTTCTCACAGGGAGTGCCTACGATATTTCCCGCCTTATCCGTTATCCAGAACTTCACCACGGTGCATACCTTTGTATTGGTCGCAGTCGGTTGATCTAGCCGGCTCCAATCTAGTGTGTAGTCCGAAGTAGAGGTCTCATTAAGCGATACGCCAGTATACGGAGGAATTGCATGGGCGAGAGTTACATAATGATATGTGTATCCGGTGCCTTTGTGACCCGTGTAAACAAATACAGGCGGGCAACCTGTTATGGGATAATCTGTTGTTGGGACTGTCTTGCAGAAGTTGCCATCACATAAGGGGCATTCAGGAGCTATAACGTGAATACACACGGTTTTTAAATCAACACACGTTAAGCCAGGAGCATCCTTGTTGTTAGTCACCAAAACAGATACATGATAATCACCGGGGTTATCTGGCGCATTGATAGCCAGATCGAATGTATCGACAGTAACGGGCAGAGTGACGCCGGTGCTCGCAGTCCACAGGTAATCATATGAACCTACGGGTGTATCCGGCGTGGCATGAAGTGAGATTGCCTGACCGGGAAGAACATCTATGTTGAAATCACAAGTAGCAGCTACGTCTCCATATGCGATCGGTGAGATGCAAGAAACAAATAGCATACTAACCACAGCTAACCTTGCTGCAACACGTTTTATTTCTTTTTCCATATAATTTTTCCCTCCCAACTATTGTTGGTTAGTGATTCAGAAATGGGTCGATGTTTTTAGAACTGGTCTGATTCACTACCCATTGTTGAATCCAACATCTCATGTTCGTATATACATAGACACTTGTGTTTAGTGATTAATGGACACTTGTTAATAGTGATTAATGATCCGAATCATAAAGTCGCATAATTTGATATAGACTTATGTGGGATTAATCCTAGATATGCTAATAGATTTGATCAACTATTGGAAAAAGATAACTATTCTTATCAGAAATGGAGGGTATGTTATGAAATGGTCAATATATTATTTAAGTATCGTTGCGTGCCTATTATGTGTAATGCTGGCAGGGGCTTCACAATCAGAAGCTAAAACCTCGGTAGTGAATTTGATGATAATAGCAGACATGCCATTATCAGCCACTGAAGATCAAGAAGCGATTGCTGAATCATATCTTTTTGACATGTATAACGTGATCAATGAAAGAAATCTAACCGCAACCATCTTCTCCACGCAAGATCTCATCGATTCACATGCCAGGCTTCGCCTTACCGACATAGGTATCTCAAGTGATTTTGAACTGGCCATGTCCGGAAATAACTCGGATGAGAAATTGAGCAGTGAATCTCTTGAAAGACAGAAAGAAATATTGGAGACCTCCAAGAAGTATGTCGAGGGCTGTCGCATCTGCGGCAGGAACGAAATAATCGCGAAGGGCTTCATGCCTCTGTCTTTTGATCAAAACGAGAACACTTATAAGGTTCTCGATGAGTTGGGAATTGAATACGACGCTGGTTTCCAGGCGGGAATCTTATTTGCCCCAGGTCATGAGGAAGATGTATGGACCTATAAAGTCGCGAATCACAACTTCTATGCCGTGCCTGTGAGCACCTACGAACTATCCGGCAAGAAGGTGCCACTTGTGGACAGCTACGCCAAAGACGAGGGTATCAGTTCATCCCAGTGGTATGATCTAATGAAGGCCAAATTCGATGATGCCCAGGGCAAGAAAGAGCCCGTGGTGATAAGTCTGAGCACCTCTATCTCAGGAACGGGAGATTATTTGGAAGCTCTAAAGCAGTTCCTGGACTATGCTATGTCTAAAGATGCCAGATTCTTAACCACCATTGACCTGGTCAACATGTCGCGCCAGGAAGATTTTGAAGAAACAGCTACGTCAATAGCCAAGGCAAAAAGCGAGACTGGTATCTCCTCTAATGCAACCATTACAGAGGAGGGATCATCTGGATGCGCCTCTTGCGATTCTAAGAAAAAGGCAAGTATGAATGCTACCGCCCAAAACGAGACAATATCAATTATCATGAATGTCGGCGAGAACAAATCTGAGTAGAGAAGAAGAGAACTGCTCGCCCGATATCCCCGCGGCTCGCTCGTGACCGCATGCGTGCGCGCACTTTCGAACGGGCATGGGTCTGCACTGCTCACATGGAGCCGCCCATGCTGGCATCGGGCTTCATCGCTTTACTCGGATCCCTTTCGCCTCAAGATAGTCCTTCACCTGGCCCACAGTGTACTCGCCTCTGTGGAACATGCCCGCCGCCAGAGCCGCATCCGCCTTGGCCACTGTGAAAGCCTCCAGGATGTGCTGAGGAGTAGAGGCTCCGCCACTGGCAATTACCGGTATGCTCACTGCATCGCAGATGGCCTTGGTGAGGGGAAGGTCGAATCCGATATTGGTCCCATCCCGGTCCATGCTCGTCGGCAAAAGCTCTCCTGCGCCGTAGTTCTCCATCTTGCGGCACCAGTCAATGGCATCTATCCCGACAGGCTTTCGCCCGCCGTAGATGACCAGCTCAAACCAGGCTTTTGAGCCGTCCTCCATATCGTAGACATCGACGCCGGGAACGATCTGCGGGTTGCGCCGGGCATCGACAGCTAAAGTAATGCAGCTTGATCCAAACGCAGCAGCGGCTTCCTTTACGAAATCGGGATTCTTGACGGCAGCGGTGTTGATGCCCACCTTATCGGCTCCTGCATCCAGTATCTGCTTTATTCCCTCAAGGCTTGCGATGCCCCCGCCCACGGCAAAGGGTATGTCCACCGCATCTGCAACCTTGCGGGCCACATCCACCATGGTCTTTCTGCCTTCATGAGATGCGGTGATGTCCAAAAAGACCAGCTCATCCGCACCCTGCTCTTGATAACGCTCTGCAAACTCTACCGGATCGCCCTGCCGCTTCAGGTCTACGAACTTGACGCCTTTGACCACAGAGGGCAGGCCATCCACGACCTTGACATCCAGACAGGGAACTATCTTGGCATAATCCTTCATGGCCAGGGAAAGGAGATCATGGAGTAAAAGTGTTGCCCTTGGCCGACGTGATAGTGATATCCTCTAATGCCCCTCTTGATAGTCTTTGTGAGCTTTGTGCGCTTCGTGGTTAATATTATAATAATAGGAGACCGGAAATGTCCGGCCTCAGGCCAACCTTTCCCTGATTTTAAGCCGCCTTCGTTCCCGCAAACCTCTTGTAGATGTCCGCCTCGGAGGCAGTGGGCTTGACCGTCTTCAAGGCCTCTTCAAAGTGCTTGTTTTCCAGTTTGTACTCGCAGACCTGCGCCTCAACCTTCGCCTTTCCACCCAGAACGCACTCCCTGATGGCCAGCATCACCGCCTCGCCTACCAGTGCTCCAAGGTCGGCTCCGGAGAACCTCTCCGTCCTCTTAGCCAGATCCACAATCTTGACATCATCGGCCAGGGGCTTTTTGGCGGTGTGGATCTTCAGGATCTCCAGACGGGCCTGCTCGTCCGGCAGACCGATCTCGATGAGCCGGTCAAAGCGCCCTGGGCGCAGCAGCGCCGAGTCGATAATGTCCGGCCGGTTGGTAGCCGCAATTACCATGACGCTGTTGAGCGATTCCAGGCCGTCCAGCTCGGTTAAGATCTGCGATATGACCCTCTCGGTGACGTGCGAATCGCTGGTCGATCCGCCCCGCGCCGGGGCAATGGAGTCGATCTCATCCAGGAAGATCACGGAGGGCGCCGCCTGGCGGGCTTTCCTGAAGGTCTCACGCACCGCCTTCTCGGACTCGCCCACCCACTTGCTGAGAAATTCCGGGCCCTTGATGCTGATGAAGTTGGCCTGGCTCTCTGTTGCTACCGCCTTGGCCAGCATGGTCTTGCCGGTGCCGGGCGGGCCGTAGAGCAGTATGCCCTTGGGGGCCCTGGCATCCATGTGAGTGAAGAGCTTGGCATAGGTGAGGGGCCACTCCACCGACTCGACCAATTGCTGCTTGACATCGGACAGACCGCCGATATCATCCCAGTGCACATTGGGCGACTCCACCATGACCTCACGCATGGCGGACGGCTCCATCTCGCGCAAGGCCTCCAGGAAGTCGTCGTTGTTGACCTCGATCTTATTCAGGATCTCGGCTGGTATGGATTCAACCTCCAGGTCGATTTCCGGCAAAACTCGCCGGATGGCGCGCATGCCTGCCTCACGTGCCAGGGCCGCCAGATCAGCGCCCACGAAGCCGTGCGTCACATCGGCCAGCTTCTCCTGGTTCACATCTTTAGAAAGAGGCATGTTGCGGGTATGGATCTGCAAGACCTCCAGACGGGATTGACGATTAGGAACGCCGATTTCAATCTCCCGGTCGAATCTGCCGGGCCGACGCAGCGCCGGGTCCAGGGAATCGGGCCTGTTGGTCGCACCGATGACCACCACTTTGCCGCGCGTCTCCATGCCGTCCATGAGGGCCAGCAGTTGAGCCACCACGCGCCGCTCCACCTCGCCCGTCACCTCTTCTCTCTTGGGAGCGATGGAGTCGATCTCATCGATGAGGATAATGGAAGGCGCCTGCTCCTCCGCCGTCTTGAAGAGGCTTCGCAGCTTCTCCTCGGACTCGCCGTAGTACTTGGACATGATCTCCGGGCCGCTCAGAGTCTCGAAGTGAGCATTGGTCTCGGAGGCCAGAGCCTTGGCGAGCAGAGTCTTGCCGGTGCCGGGCGGGCCATAGAGCAAGACCCCTTTGGGCGCTTCCACGCCCAGCCGCTCGAAGAGCTCCGGGTGCTTCATGGGCAGCTCAATCATCTCCCGCACCTTCTTGATCTCAGCGGACAGGCCGCCGATATCCTCGTAGCTGATGTGGGGCCCTTTTTTCTCTTCCTTGGCGGGCTTCTCCGACATCTCGATCCTGGTCTTGTCACCGATCACTGCCGCTTCTCGGGATGGAGAGACGCGCGTGGCCATGAGCTCGATCTTTCTGCCCATGACAGGGATCTCAATGATGTCTCCTCTGGTGATGACCCGTCCTTCCATGTATCTTTGCAGATAGGCCTCAGCGCCGGTAATGCGTAGGGGCACGGTGGGAGCAAAGGTCACTGATTCAGCCGCGGCCGCCTGGGTTATCTTCACAGGCACCTTGTCATCTATGCTTGCCCCCGCGTTTCGGCGGGTGTTGCCGTCCAGGCGCACGATGCCTGTACCCATGTCCTCGGGATAGCCGGGCCAGAGCAGTGCCGCAGTCTTCTTCTTTCCATGAATGCTGACCACGTCGCCAGCCTGCCAGCCCATCTCGCCAAATACTGCCGGATCTATGCGAGCGATGCCTCGTCCTACATCGGTGGGACGCGCTTCTATGACTTTGAGTGTGATTTCTCCTGCCATCAAAATCCTCCAAGGTATATGTACATGTAAAGCTTAAGTAATTTTTTAGTCTGTTCTTCGGAGATGGATTTAATGCCTCTTGCGATTGCCAATTGAGTGTTGCCTACATAATGATACTAACCCGTGGTTAGTGATATGTCAATATTTAAACCTTTCGAATGAAGGTGGGAGCGGCTGCAAAAAAATTTGTGCAGCGAGCTGCTGCACAATTGTCTCATCGGAGTATGCCTGCGAAAAATCTCTCCTGCACTTCTCAAATCATGTCTAACCTTACCGCTTCCACTTGACGCTCTCGCCCTTGACCTTTATTATCCCGTTCTTCTCCAGCGATCTGGCCAGCTCCATAGCCGCGCTGCTGCCGTCTATCTCCAGCAGATCTCCGTTGTTATTCTCCATCCTAAATTCGCATCTCTCCCGGAAAGCCTTCATGTCCATCTTGCCTGATGACAGCTCTTCCAGCTTGGAGATGAGCTTTCCCAATAAGACAAGGCGCGTGTATTCCCTTTTGTATTCGTCTCCAAACTCATCATCCAGCTCCTTTGCAAGGATCGCAGAGAACATATCAACGAAAATCTGAGCCCTCGGCTCAAGGGTGAAGACCGTGGTCGTCTTGGCCAGCTCCCTCTTTTCCTCCTCATCCCCCTCATCCTCCTCGTCATCAAAGATGCGCAGGATGGGATCATCCAGTTTGCTGCCCACCTCTTTTCCGATCTCGATATCATTTCGGTCCAGGACGGTATCGACAAAGGACTCTGCATTGGACACATCAATCAGATCCGCCATCAAGCCGGCAGAGCTCTCCCTTCTGGCCTCCCGCTCTTCCTCAGACGGATCGCCTTCTTCGATCTCACAGTACTGCTTTCTCTTCTCATTCACCTGCGGATCAATCTCCAGATGAAGCCTCTCCCGGAAGTCTTCAGGGCCGGCACCTGCCGCCAGAACTTTTCGCAGGGCAATTATGTATCGCTCATACCTTGCATAGTCCTTTTCCAGCAGTTCTCCTTTCATCACACTCATCCGGCCCTCCCGGTAATGGAAGAGCTCCAGGTAGCTGATGGTGAAAGTTCTGATATCCACCTTCATTCCCACGTGTTTGAGGCGGTCGGCGATGTCCCTCGCCTCATCCTCGTCGTATTCTCCAAGCAAGAACATGAGTTGGGTGTACGTCTCACATGCTTAAGAAGGTTTTTTCCAGCGGCTTTGTCGCAGATTCATGCCATATCTCATATCAGCTCCTCGATATGCTTCATATCCGCGACATCGGTCAGGTCGCTGATCGATTCGTGCCTTACGTTGATGCCGCATTCCTGGGCGGCTGCTACCAGATTTGTGCCGCCTACCAATGCAATTCCCACGTGGTCCCTCTCCACGGATACGCCCAGCACATTCATATTCGGCTCGCCCAGCTCCAGGACGCCGGTAAACTCCGCCGCGCTCAGTTGGTCGAGCACCTCTTCGATTCTATCCCTGGCCAGCATGGGAGCCTCCTGGAGGTTGCCCAGAATGCGCCCGTTTCCTGTCCGCATCATTCCCATGATATCCGTCAGCTCCTGAGAGGTGAGAACGTCTATGGGATCAATGGTTGTGGCCCAGTACATGAGCATGTCAGTGAACCTGGTCGGCTCGCGCTCTACCACTTCTATCAAGCCCCCTCCTTTGGGATGTATAGGTATGCCGTACTTGAGCAAAACGCCGCTGATGGTCAGGCTGCATGCGGTCTTAATCTTTATCAGTCTTTTCTCTTCTCCCAGCATGATCAAGGGGGAGACGGAAAGGCCGCTTTGGATGGTATCGTAAAAGACAGCCAGCGTCTCATCTAGGCGTTCCTTTTCCACCAAAGATGTGTTGGTAATGATTTTTCCATTCATCTCTACCGGATCAAAGCTAACCTGATGCATGAGGTTCTCAATCCTGGATAAGGTGAAGACCAGGGGATCAGAGGATTTCACGATAAGTAATGTGCAAGGTATCTTATATCACTTCTTCCGTACTATTATCAATGTTGCGCCAAAGGTTCGTGCTGGATACTACAGCCCTCACGGACTCTTTAGCCTGGGAGAGCGAGGGTGCCGCCAGCATCTGCGAGGGAATGAATGCCATCTTGGATCGCGTGGCTGAAGGAAGGCTTCACCTGGGGATTAGCTGCTATATTCCATATCCTTCCGTCTACAATGAGATCAAGGATTTCGCCAGGCATAATAATTGTGATGCTCGGGTCCTCGGTAAGGTCGATACCTGGCTCGTTAAAAAGTCACCGGACAGGTACAAAGTCAAGGTGCCTTCCAAGATCTTTTATGAATATGTAGACTACATGAGAAGCCGTATAAACAAAGGCATGAACATCTCCGAAGAGGCCGTGTGGGAATCCGTCTCCAGATGCATCGCACTCTCCGAGAGCGGTACCGGTCTCGCGGACATGAAAGATGAGATCGAGCGGGAGATTGTGGGCAGCATAATTCGCAAATTTCGAGAGAAATATAGAGCAGCACTGCGCTACGGCATCCTGGACAGCGCCCCGGACATCGACGTCTTGTTATTGGCAAAAGAGCTGGATGCGGCCGTTGTCTCGCAAGATCTGGGCATACAGCGCTGGGCAGAGCAACTCGGCCTTCGCTTCATGGAATCCAGATCATTTCCTATTATGATTAAGGAGTACATGAATGCATTGCCGGAACTGTACAGAGTGGAGAAAGAAGAAGATCGAATGATCTAAATATTTTAGTCATTTACCATTGACCCTTTCGCTTCTTTCTAATGCCAGCTTTAGTTCTTCAATGCGTATCGGTTTGCTAAGATAATCGTTCATGCCGGCCTTTAGAAACTCCTCCCTATCTCCATCCAGAGCGTAAGCTGTCATGGCGATTATGTAGGGCTGTTTTTCCATCTTCTTTAGCTCGCGGATGCAGCGCGTGGCATCCAGTCCGTCCATATCCGGCATTTGTATGTCCATGAGAATGACATCATAGGCCTTTCTTTCCAGAGACGACAGAACACCAAGGCCGTTATCGGCAACATCAGCTTTATAATTGAGGCGCTTTAGCATGCTAAGAGCCACTTTCTGATTTACCGGATTATCTTCGGCCAGGAGAATGACAAGATCACTCCTCCTTTCCGGCCGGCTGGAAGGAAGCCGGCCTTTTGCAGCTTTTGCCTCTGTGCTCTGCGGCAAGAGCAAGTTGATCAGCAGACGCTTGAGCTGGCGAGGCTTGATGGGCTTGTTAAGCCAGCCGCTCACAGAAGGATCTCGTTCTACTTTGCTTCCCATGTGGCTTATCATCACAATAAATGGATTGCTTTCCATGGCCTTGATCTGTCTCGACAAGAGCCGGCTGTCCATATCAGGCAAGAAGGCATCTATGATCACAAAATCATTTTTCTCTCTCCCGAGAATCTCTGCCGCCTCCTTTCCTCCAGTTATCGACGCCACATTCATTTTCCAGGACATTACTGCCTTTAAAAGCATATTTCGCACAGATTCGTTGCCTTCTACTATCAGCACGCTCTTTCCTGCCAGAACTAAATCATCGGGCAATGTCGCCCTATTTTGCGGGGAAACGTCGCAAGAAATACTGAAGTAAAAGGTGCTGCCTTTTCCAGGCGTGCTTTGCAAATAGATCTCTCCGCCCATCATCTCCACAAGTCTGCGGCTTATAGCCAGCCCAAGGCCGGTTCCGCCGTAATACCTGGTGGTCGAAGAGTCAACCTGAGTAAATGACTGAAATAGTTTGCCCAGGTTTTCCGAAGATATGCCGATCCCTGTATCTTTAACGGCAAAATGAAGCAAGACTTTGCCTTCCTTCCTGGGAGAAGAGTTCACCGACAGCACGACCTCTCCCTTTTCTGTAAACTTCACTGCATTTCCCAGGAGATTTATCAGTATCTGACGCAGCCGAATCTCATCACCTATGAGAATTGCAGGCACATCATTCTCCTGGAAATAAGTCAGCTCCAGGCCTTTCTCTGCAGCCTTGGCAGCCACCAGATCCATAGAGACCTCAATGCAACCGGCCAGATCAAAGGGCAGGGTCTCCAGCTTGAGTTTATCTCCGTCTATCTTGGAATAATCCAAAATGTCGTTGATGATGGCGAGCAGGGTATTGCCGCTGCTACGAATGGTCTCCAGGTAATCACGCTGCTCGAGATTTAGATCCATCTGCAAGAGAAGGTCGCTCATGCCGATGACGGCATTCATGGGCGTGCGAATCTCATGGCTCATATTGGCCAGGAAATTCGACTTGGCCTTTGTAGCCGACTCCGCCCGATCTTTGGCGCTCTTCAGGTCTTCTTCGGCCATTTTTCGATCTGTAATATCCCTTATGGACGCGATGGCACCATAGATCGTCCCCTCTGAGTCGTAGAGAACTGCCGCGCCTCCCAGTAAATATGCTGGCGTCCCCTGCATATCGGGGATGAAAGAGTATCCTACCAAAGTGCCGTCTTCTTGCCATTTGACGCTCTCGTATTTCTTTTCCAAACCGAGATCGGGTTTCAGGACAAGATCGATCAGTATCGGCCTTCTCTCTTTGTAGAAGGGCAGAGCATACTCATAGTTGCCTTTTCCCAGAATATTGGCCGCCGTGATGCCTGTCATCTTCTCTATTGCCCTGTTCCAGGCAATTACCACGCCATCTCTGTTTATGACGAAGGTGGCATCAGGCAAGAAGTTGATGATATCCCCCAGCCTGCGTTCGGAGTTCCGAAGAGCATCCTCAGCCATCTGGCGCTCCAGGATTTGGCTATGCAGATCTTTGTTGGTCGCCTCGAGCTGGGAAGTGCGCTCTACAACTCTTCTCTCCAGCTCTTCATTGAGGCGTATGACTTCCTGCTGCGCAAGCTCGCGCTCCACGATATCTTGCTGTGCCTCACGATAGAGCCGAGAATTTTCATTCAGGGCCAGAACCTGACGTACTATGGTCAATCCAATTATCAAAGCTACAGCCCAGGACAGCGATTCGAAGGATAAACCAATGGTATGATCATGGCTCCAGATGAGCAACGCAAATGCACCTGCAGCACAGAAATAGGGCAGATAAAGCGGCCAGGTTAACTGCCCATAGCGAGGATTTTTATTCTCGACTTCGAAAAATGCGCCCCTTTGAATAGCATCGACCTGAGACAAGCCTGCAAGACCGATCAGGACATATGCGATAGGCCAGCCTATATCCAATAGCCCTCCGGCAACATATGTACTCTCCAAAGACTGGCGAAAGAAGAAGGCATCAGTTATTATCAGAGTGATTATTGCGCCGACAAGAAATAATAATGGAGTCTGTCCTTTCTCGTAAATCCTTTTGAAAAGCAACTCCAGGACCGCAAAGAGCAAAATCAAATCCGCTACAGGATATACAATAGAAAGAACGAGAGTGAAAGTATCGATGTCTCCGGATTCCTGAATGGTGGGGGCGATGATGAGACTCCAGAAGACAAGAATCGCTGAAATCATCACTATTCCCGTATCTAGCATCATCTTGATCCGCTCGCTAGAGGTGAATTTTATGCTGGGCAGGAAGAAGATTCCGAGCAGAAATAGCGGGTAGTTTGATATATAGAAATAGTCCGCCAGAGAGGGAAAGGGACTTTCTTGGAGGACGATTTCCGTATAAGCCCAAATGGCATCCGCAATAGTGAAGTCGAGCCTGGCTATTGCCAAAAACAGCCAGGCTAAGTAGACCTTCTTTCCATGAAAATAGGAGTAAATGGAAGCATAAAACAGAGCCAAAGTAACGAGGCCGTCAATGAAAAATGAGCCAATATCAGTAAAAATCGTATTTGCCTCTTGATTATTGCTTAATGCCATCATCGTCAGGTAAAAAGAAATAACAATCAAGGCTCCAGCAGCCAGAGCATAACGAAAAGGCAGGACCCATCTAGTTGCAGCCGATCCGACTCCTCCAGCTACCATGAAGGTGCTGGTGGAGAGTGTATCGGCGGCTGTCTTTCTTGCTTCACCTGAAGATTGCATGATTCTTCATCCATACAGCTATTCGACATCGATCCTGTCATTTTGGGCAATCCAATTGGATCTGCGATTCCTTAGAGAGATTCCGTCTGCGCATCTGAGTAGTCGCCTGGGCTCCAAGCTATTTACCTAATGAAAGTCCCGATACATCTTCAAGGCTTTATCTTATTCCTAAGATCGCAAAGGGTCTTTGATTATCGACTTTCTAGACCACTATATGTTCTAACTTCTTATATAACAATATATCCATCTTGAGCCAGATCCTGATTTCAAAAATTTTCAAAATAGGAACATGCTCAATAGGGCTATCAATTTACCAGAACGATAATTATAAATAGATATTGTTTATATATTGTTCATTGTGGGAGAAATTATACAAAATGATCTGATCAGCCTTGATGTGGATAAGATCAA
>Ga0247841_10005445_pt1 | contig 20608 bp, 22 predicted proteins | sample LaCruzMarch2015__2_FD_192410 | JGI IMG/M metagenome (GOLD analysis project Ga0247841, IMG submission 192410) | Freshwater microbial communities from meromictic Lake La Cruz, Castile-La Mancha, Spain - LaCruzMarch2015_18m | ecosystem: Environmental > Aquatic > Freshwater > Lake | place: Spain... | reverse complement strand
TGAATCCAGAACATCTAGAACTAAGATATAGGAGCAACTATGAAAGTCCACTCAATTAGATATAAGAACAATAAGAAAAAACTGTTAAAAATAGAAGGATTCGTAGATTTATATAATGAAATTGTAGATACTTACAATAATGTTCATAATATGTACGAATTAACCAAGAAGAAAGAATATCTTGTCACAATTATTGAATATGATGCATTGATTAAATCTTTAGATGGATATTATTACCTAACTTTAAATTATCCAGATTATTTCAAGGATTCTTAAATGGTTTATTCATCTTCGCTTACGCTACGATGTGCTTCGAATCAATCTAAACGGCAGATTGATTCAAATCATGTAACAGTATTAATTTCGATTTTAATTTTATGAGGGGTTGATTCTATGAAGTATCTTTAACTATATACTTATAGTATCTTATAAGGGGACATGGGAAGTCCCTTTATTATACAAATAAATGTACGATTTTAACTTAACAAACTAGTAAGAAAGAAGTAAGAAAATGTGAATTATATGAATAATATATGACAAAACTAGTAAGAAATAGGTAAGAAAATAGTAAATATTAAAAAGCAGGTATTATATAGGAGGATAATTAATTATGAATAAAGAAGATGATGGACGAGCCAGAAGGCAATCTAAATTTCGTGGCAAGAAACGTCCTAAATCAGTTTGGATAACAAACAAGGAGAAAAAGCAGAATGAAGTCATGGTGGAATCCAACGAAAGTAAAACAAGCTCTTAATTCATATCGCGAAATTAAAGAAATATTATATAATTATGGTATTCCAAGTAGTTTCAATATAGATTATCAGAAATTAGTCTATAATACTAATGATATGATAGAAATAGTATTAGATTTAGAATATGCAATATCTAAGTTAGATGAATATGATGCTATTATTGCTAAAGATAGATGGTATAGTAAGAATACACAATTCGATATAGCTACTAATAGAAACAAAAGTCAGCAAGTTATATCGGAAATTATTAAACGAGCGGAAAATAATATCATATGTATATTGTGTGATAATAATGAATAGTGTTAATGAATATGATAATATAATTAAAAAATATTATTCTACAATTTTGGGAGAGGCTAAGAAAGCATGGAATATCTGTCCAAGATTCTGTGAGATTGATGATATAGTCCAAGTTATATGTATTAGAATATGGGAAAAATATGAACATATTAATAAAATAGAAGATATTGGATTAGGTATGGATAATTGCACCAGAGCTTATATCAGAACATTAGCTCACAATGCAGCATTTAATCATATCAGAAGAGCAAGCAAATATATCCATGAGCCATTATGTGAAAATGATGAATAACAATCCTTATAGTATAAGAAAGAAATATAAATGCAATTGGTGCGGAAAAGAATGGAACAAAGAAGACATAGGTGTGGATAAAGTATGTCCATCTTGTAATTCTCATGTTGGAGATGAAAAATATAATGAACTTAACAGAAGAAGAAAAAAAAGAAATAATTCCTAAACTATATAATGTTAGTGCTAAGAAGTTAGGTATTATGCAAAGAATATTGGAATGTAATGTTGATCGTGGATTATCAATATCTAAGATAGCAGAAGAAGTTGGCGTTAGTCGTCCTACAGTAAATAATTATATGAAAACGCCAGAATATAAAATTTTGGTTGATGAATATATTAAAGAAATTACCAGTAATGGTATTATAGCTAAAGCTTGGAAAACACTTGAAAAGGCAATGGACTCAGGAAAGCCACACGCTGTTAAAGCTGCTCAAGAAATCTTAGATAGATTAGTTTCAGTTAATCCTGAAAATGTTAATCAGGTCATAATCCAGGTGCCAACTGTCGTTAATAACTCGGAGTAAATATATGAAAACTATTTGTAATAATTCTGCGGGTCATTTTGACCCGCAGAATGGAATTAAAACAAACAATGTCTACTAAAACTATAACAATTGGTCCTAAATACAATCCATTACCATCTCAGCGTTTATTTCACGATAATGGGATGTGTCCTATTACTCCAGAATTGAAAGCTTCTAATAAAAGATTTAGAGCTTATGTTGGTGGAATAGGAAGTGGAAAGTCTTTAGCTAATGTAATGGAAAGTCTTAGGTGGGCAGCAACTTATCCAGGCTGTAGAGGAATTATAGTATCACCTACTCTTGTTCAGCTCAAAAAATCAATTCTTATAGAGTTCCAAGAACAATGTAGATTATCTGATGGATTTCTATTAAATTATAATAAGACAGATATGGTAGCAGAATTTGTTAATGGTTCTATGTTGTTCTTTGGACAAGCTGGTGATCCAGACTCTTTAAGAGGTCCTAATTTATCTTATTTTGGATTAGATGAAGGCGGACAAACTAATGGTGAAGCATTTCAGATATTACAAGGAAGAATTAGAGATCCTAGATTTCCTACTGGTGGATGGGTAACAACAACTCCAAGAGGTAAGAATTGGCTATATAGAACATTCCAATTAAAACAGGATATTAATGAAATTAATTTAGTTGATGATTATAATTATCAATTATTTAAGTGTTCTACAGAACATAATATCTATTTAAGTCCAGATTATGTAACATCATTAAGAAGTGCTTATACTGGTGCTTTTGCAAGACAGGAATTAGATGGCGAATTTGTTAGTTTTGAAGGCGTTATATGGCAAGGATTAAGTTCTAAAGTAGGAACGCCAGATTTGCAGGTAAAAAGAACTGTGGCTGGTGTTGACTGGGGATGGACTGATCCTGGTGTTATAGTAATTGTACAGCAAACTGTTGATGGAAGATTATGGATTGTGCATGAAGAATATGAAACGATGCGGGCAATTGATAATACTTCAGATTCTTGGATTAGTATTGCTAAGAAATTACAAGATAAATATAGAATAGAAGCATTTTATTGCGATCCTTCTGAACCATCTAATATAGATGCTTTTAGAAGAGCTAATTTAAATGCTGTTAAAGGTGATAATAGTATTATTCCAGGAATTACATCTGTAGCTGCTGCACAGACTAATGGAATGATGATATCACCTGATTGTCCTAAATTAAGAGCAGAAATTGATGCTTATTGTTGGGCACAGGACAGATTAGGAAAAGTAAAGATGGATAAACCAGCAGAAGGTAATGATCATGGGCCAGATGCTCTTAGATATGCAGTAACATCATTTCAAACAGCAACAACAGCCAGAGCATCATTATTTACTACGAGGAGATAAAATATGAGTTCAAGAAATAGAAAAAATATTCATAATAAGAAAAACATTGAAACATTTGTGGATAATTCTAAACCAAAGGTATCTAATTTGTCAAGCAGCAGAACTGCTCCTCAAGATTGGATGCAATATGAAACAGGTCCTTATAAAAGATTACCAACTATTCAAGAAGCTATTATTGATGGATATTTAATGTCTTCTTATGATCCTACAGTTGGTTCTTGTATTACTATTATTCGCCAATTTATTTTATCTAAGTTAGGAAACTATAACCACGAAGATGAAAATATTAATGCATTTATTGATGAAGCTTTAGAACAAGTTAATGGTGGAATGAGAGGCGTAACATCTTCTTTATTGTCCTGCTTGTGGGCTGGTTTTGCTGTCGCTGAAAAAGTATGGAATACTAAAGATGGAACTTGGACAGTAGATGCTATTAATCTAATTAATCCATTAACATTCTTCGACAGATTTGATAATTCAATTGGTATTAAATATAATCCTGAATCTGGAAAAGTAACTGAATTTGTACAAAAAAGATGGAAAATGAATGAAATAGAAATTGTTCATAAAGCTGAAGATGTTATTTATTGGCCTTTCCAGAAAGAATTAACTGAAGATATATTTGGTAGAAGATTAACAGATAAAGCAAGACAATCCTGGTATATGAAATCTAAATTAGAATTATATTGGAGTATTTTCTTAGAAAGATTTGCTCATCCAACACCAATTTTTAGTGTGCCTAAAGGAACACAAATGGATGAAAATGGTAGAATTATTACCAATAGTGATTATTATGGACAATTTATTGGATTATTAGCTCCTGGCAATGGATTAGCAATAGAATCTGGTCCAGATGAAACATTCGATTTTAAATTGCTAGAATCCAATAATAATGGCGAAGGATATGAAAACTCAATTAAATATCATAATAAAGAACTATTTAAGAGTATGTTAATTCCTGAAGATTTAATTACAAGTACAGATTCTGGTAGTAGAGCTAAAGTAGAGACTTCTTTAGATATTTTCTTACTTCTTATAGAATCTATTAGAGAAGAATTAGGCGTTATATTAATAGACCAATTAATAAAACCAATGATAGAATATAATTTCGGACCACAGGACAATTATGGCGAATGGAAATTTGAACCTGTTAGAGATGATGATTTGGAAGGTCTTGCAAATGTTCTTAATCTTCTTAATCTTTCTACAGCAGTTCATTACACAGTAGAAGATGAAGCTTCTATTAGAGATAGATTTAGTGGTGTTGGTTTAGTTGATATGGATAGTATTAATCAAGAAGAATTAGATAAAGCTAAAGAAAATACATCAGTTCCTCCAATAGGATATAATAATGGACAGAGCGATTAATGAAATGAATAGTGCTATTAGTGATATTAGTGCTGATTTTCAAGATAAAGTAATTAGTTCTATTAATTCAGGACAGAATATGTTGCCAGCAGCACAATCTGCTGCTTCTAATTTAGTGTATGCTAAAGTTATAGCTTCACATACTACTAAAGGTTGGAAATTATCATGGATTGAAACTGGAAAAGAAATAAAAGAAATTATTATTAAAAGTCCAGAATTAGAAAATTTAATACCTAAATCTGTAGCTAAGACATATTATAGAGTTCCAGATGGATGGAATAAAGAAGCTTGGAATTGGATATTTAACCAACAGACTAAAATTAATAGTGAAATACCTAATTATTATATAGATAAATATATTCAGAAAAGAAGTTCAATGGTAGCACAATCTGTAGATAAAGAAATGATTAATGCAATAACTACTATAAACATAGAAGCTAATAAAAAAGGATTATCAGTTAAGAATACTATTAAATTATTAAAGGAAGAATTTCCTAATAAAAGTAAAGCAAGATTAGAAACCATAGCACGAACAGAATGTGCTAATTTATGGGAAACTGGAAGAATATCAAGATATAGAAGTGATCCTATTATAGATGGCGTTAGATTTGATGCTATTAATGATAGTAGAATATCACAAACTTGTCAATGGCATAATAATAAATGCTATAGATTAGATGGGCAAGTTCCAACTCCACCATTACATCATCAATGTAGAAGTACATTAACTCCAATTATAATAGGTGATGATGTTATATATGAAGAAGGACAGCCACCAGATAATGCCAAACCACAGAAAGGATTTGGTAATATTCCAGAGGATTTACTACCTAAGAATGTTAATATGAGTATTTTAGGAGGATTATAATGACAGATTTCGAAATTTATTTGAGTGATGTTAAAGATAATGTTACGATGATAAAACAAGGTAAATCATATCTATTCAAAAATATGCCAGTATTAAAAACTGGCAGATGGAATGGAAGGAAATTTACAGAAAGTGATTTACAAGCAATGGCTGATAATTTTAGTGAAATTAAGAATAGTTGGGAACCTCCAATGCGTCCTTATCATGGTTACGATCACCAAGGAAATCCTATTACTGAAATTGATGCAAGAAACACTATAGGTTGGCATAAGAATCTTCAGTATAATAAAGATAATAAGACTTTATATGCTGATATTGAAGTACAAAATGAAAATGATGCTAATTTAATAGAAAATGGTACTTTAAGATATGTGTCTGCTGAAGTGGCAAGAAAAGGTTGGCAGAATTCAGCAACTGATAAAACTTATGACACACCAGTTTATGTTGGTGGTGCATTTGTAGCAGATCCAGCAGTAAAAGGAATGAATTGGGGTGTTGTAGTTAATAGTATGGATTATTGTACTGAAATTGAGTCCTATATGGATACTACAGAAGCAGAAGGAATGATAGAAAGTGAATTACCTCCTGAAAGTTATTTGATAGTTGGTGATAGGAATGTAGTTAGTTCTTGGCATTTAGCATATCGTGATGCTGATACTTCTAGCGAAAAAACTAATGAATGGGGCAACAAAGAAAGATATACAAAAGCTGGTCCTATCAACTGTAGAAGAGTAAGAGCAATAGCTGGTGTTTTAATGGGTGGAATGGGAAGTAAAATCACAGCATCTGATTTAGACGCAGAAGCTAAGAAGAAATTAAAGGCTGCTGCAATAGCATGTAATATTAATAGTCCTGTTATTGAAGGATTAGACAATGATACAGATTGGTTTAAGAGGTTTTTAGATATGTTATCAAGTGAAGAACTAACAGATAAAGAAGTCGCTCAGGCGATAGCTAAATCGGAGGTAAAAGATATGGAAGAAAATATTGAACAAGAAACCGAGGAAATTGTCGCTGAAGAAGTAGAGGTTCAAGAAGATATTCAGGAAGAAGTTGTAGAAGTTATTGAAGAAGTCATTGAAGAAGTTGTTGAAGACAAACCAGAAACAATGAGTTCTGATATTAAATCACAAATAGAACAATTACAAAAGACAATTGAAGATCAGGCAGAAGCTATTAAAGCTAAAGATTTAGCTATTGAAATACATGCTGCCGAAGTGCGAAAAGCCAAAGCTTCCGATGTAGTAGATCGTTGGATCTCTAGCGGAAAGATTCCTCCAGTGAGTAGAGTAAAAGCATTTGCCCTCTATGAAGTGTTATCTAAATTAGAAGGTAAAGTAGAAATTCTATCCGAAAGTGGAGAAGAAGTAACAAGTGAAGTCGTTGTAGCAGATCTTTTAGATGAAGTTATATCTGGAAAAGAAGCTGAGGTAAAGTTAGAACCAGAAGTTAGATTATTTGAAGGAAATTATATAGCTCCAGATAGTATATCTAAAGAAGAAGCAGATGCAAAAGCTACAGAAATGATTTCTAAGTTAAAATAGTTAAAAAAATACGGAGGTAAATATCATGGCTGCAAGAAACAGCAAAGCAGTAAAAAGTTCAATTGGAGGCGTTTTCGAGAGTGTTGAAGAGTATCGCAATATTATCGTTTCAGGGTCCTCTTTCGATCCGCTAGATGTAACCGCCACTGGGCGATTCGTTATTCCTGCGGGGACACCAATGGCTCCTATAGTGAGCACAGGCAAGTATATGCCAATTCGCAGATCACGAGCAACATCCGCAGTAAGTAATGATACTACTGTTACTGTTGATTGTGTAAAACCATTCTTAGGGCAAGAAGGTGCTGGCGTTCTATTTTATGCAAGTAATGCTGCAACAGCAACTCTAAGAACAATCTCAACTGTTACTCAGGCAACAAACGTTATCGTTCTAACTGCCGCCGCAACTGTTGTTGATGATGATTACTTTGAAGTAGCTCTTAATGGTGCTCATGGTAATGTTGAAACAGCTACTCCTACGCAGATTCCTGATGCGGTTATTCTTGCTGAAGCAATCGAAGTAGTTTTCGCTGATGGAACAACTTTTGATGTTCCTGCTGTTGGCGTAATCAAGGGTGCAATTGCTCGTGAAAACGTTAACGGTCCTGGCGTTGGTGCTCTTGGTGCAACGTTTGATGTGATTCTTAAGAATCAACTTCCAAATATTAGCTTCCTTCCTGTATCCGCAGGGACTGCGTAATCTTTGAAGAATATAATAAGGTAAAAATATAGGAGGAAATAAATTATGGCAATTCCAGCCGAATTAAGAGTAGAAACAATTATGGCAGCATTCGAGAAGTTCGCTTCCGAGCCACAAAGCAAACTTGCCAAATATTTCTCACCGATGGGTGCAGAAAATGGTGGTAACTTTGTTAAATATGATGTATTAGAATATAACCGAGCTATGCTCGACATGGTAGCTTATGATGCTAAAGCTCCTCTAACTGATTATCCTGTAAGAACAGTTGTCAGTTTTGAAGCTCCTACCTACAAACAGAGAATAGACATTCTTCCTTCTCTTTTGAAAGGTGTTCGTGATGTTGGTTCGTTGTCCAATTCACAGCAAGCAACAATTGCTCGTGCAGTTCGACAATGTGCATTGAACCTTGAACGTAGACAAAACTGGCTAAGAGCACAATGGCTAACTGGTGGAGCTTGCTTAAGTTCTGCTGGCGTAGCTCCTATTGAGCCTACTGGAATAGTTTATCTTGATACCAGATTTGGTAAAACCAGCACTCCTCAGGCGATTAGTCTTGGGTTTACTGCTTCACATATTGATGCTGGAGCAACTGCTTCTTGGGCAACTGCTGGCACAGATATTAAAGCTGATATTGATGCTGCAAGAGTCGCAATTATGGCTGATGGTGGCGTAGATGCTCGAAGAATTATTCTTAATAGTAAGGCAATGGGTTATATCTATAATAATACTGGTTCTGGCGAAAAGTCTGAAATCTACAAGGCTATGTATGACAAATCTGGCGAATTCACCAATCTTTGGGGCTATGAGTTTGATGTTATTGATGAGGTTCTTCCTTTCGATGCAACTTCTATGGCAACTGATACTGGTGCTACTGGTTATATTAAAGCTATTCCTGATGAAGTTGTTATTATCACGACTGCTGACAATATGGCTGCTGGACGTTATATGATTGAATGTGAGCCAAGTGATGTTAATGCTCCAAGTAATGCTCGTGGTGCGTTCGCATGGCAAGATGGCGATTGGGAACATCCACACGTTCCACAATTTGGCGTAGAATGGACTGGTGCTCCAGCGATTGTTAATGTTGATAGCCAATACATCTATACTAAGGTCACAGATACCTCGTAACGAATGTTAATACACTTTCCTGCAATTATCTTATATAATTAATACAGCCTAATAAGGAGGTTAATAATATGGGAAAAATTGCAGGAAAGTATGGAGATTTTTGGAGTAAGGTTGAAAAACAGGAAGATGGATGTTGGTTATGGAAAGGTTCATGTAATAAAGATGGATATGGGATGGTAAAAATTAATAAGAAAGGTAAAAAAGCACATAGAATATCATATGAACAATTCTATGGAACTATACCAGAAAAATTATATGTTTGCCATCATTGTGATATTCCTAATTGTGTTAATCCAGATCATTTATTTCTAGGAACGCAGTTTGACAATATGAAAAATATGCGTGATAAAAAAAGAGATAATTATGTATTCGGAGAAAAACATTCATCTAAACTAACTAACAATCAGGTATTAGAAATAGTAGAACTATTAAAAGAAGGAAAATCTGAATGTTATATAGCCAATATTTATAAAGTATGTCAAGCAACAATAGGACATATTAGAGTTGGTAGAACTTGGACAAAGATAACTGGAATAATTAAAACTGGATGATGAGGATGAAGTGATAGTGGGAGGGGATTTTTAATTCCCTCCCACTTTTGTTAAGAGAATATCATTTTCTGGGAGGAAAATTAAAATGATTAATAATTTAGCAGTAATAGCAATGGCTTGTAATGAAGATAATATAATAGAAAGATTGGTTAATTCACTTAAAAATATTACAAATGAAATCCATATTTCTATTGATAAGAAAACAACTGATAATACATACAACGTAGCTAAAGAACTTGGTGCTAATTTATATGAGCACGAATTTCTAAATAATTCTTGGGCAGATACAAGAAATTATGTTATGGAGCAAGTAGAAGCTAATTCAGATAAAGAGTGGTTTCTATGGTTAGATGCAGATGAATGGTTTTTATCTGGTAAAGATGCATTAGAACCAGCCTTTAAATTAGCAGAAGAAAATGATTGTGGTGGTATATCAGTTATGCTTACTGATTTTCCAATTAATCCAGATGTTACTCCAGGAAGCTGGCTTAATGTTAAGATTATGAAAAGAGGTATTAGATATGAACGAAGACGCCACGAAGTAGTTCCTGCCAATGTTTCAAGAGTTAATGCTTCACAAATAGTAATAGGACATAAGAAATCTCAGAAACCAGAAGTAGTAGAAGCTAATGAAAAATTGAAGAAAGATTTAGATGCATTAGTAGCAGATTATAATGAATTTCAAGATAAACGATCTTGTTATTATTTAGCAGATGCCTTACAATCTAATAAAGAATATGGTTCTGCTATTACTTGGTGCGAAAAGTCATTAGATTTACCTAATACACAAGCTGGAATGGAATCAATGATTTTAGATAAATGGGCTATATGTCTAAGATTATTAGGTAAGAATAAAGAAGCAAGAGAAGTATCTATGAAGAAACTTCTATTAGGAAGTGAAGAATTTGGTGAAGCTTGTTTCGATATTGGTGGAGATAGTCTTAATTTAGGTGATATGGATAATGCTGAATTTTACCTAAAAATGGCTATATCTGCTGGAAGTGTTCCTATAGTTAAACAAGCTGGTATTAGCAATCCTGAAAAATGTGGTGCGTTAGCCTATTATGCTTTAGCTCTATTATATTTTAATAATGGCGATATGTTAAAAGCAGCAGCTTGGTTAGGAAAGGCTATAGAAGTTGGTGGAGAAAGGGAAAAATTTAATAATTTATGGAAAATGATTATTAATTATTCAAAGGAGGAAGAAAATGCAGTGGTGTCAGGAAATTAACATAAGAATGAACCTTCAGGATTTCGAAAATTGGATGAAAAGATGCAATGGAACTCTTGATAATTATATTACTTCAGCAACTGGAATTGCTTCATCTTATTTAGGTAAATATAGACAATTCTTTACTGCGTGGGATGGTGGAAATGCTCCAGAAGAATTGAAATATGCAGTAGCTATTATCGCTATTCATAATATAACTGGTAGTAATGCAACATTAGCTCCACAGGATATAGACGAAAGCTATTGGGAAAGAGAATATGATAGAATTATTAAATGGCTAAGATCAATAGCAGATGGAACTGCTGAATTATATGTGCAATGGCCTGGTGTAGCAGTTAATGACCAAGGTGAAATAAGAAGTAATATGCATATCGAAAGATATCCTACTTTTTAGGAGTATATAATGTTTATTATAGATATTGATGATACTCAAGAAAGAAATTTTGTTAATAATTTAATTAATAAAATAATTAATTCTCGCATATTAATGTCTTCTATTAGTGCTGTATTAAAACAGGCTGTATCTGATAGATTTAGGGACGAATCTGATGGCACGTCTAAATGGGTTCCATTAAGTTATGAAACAATTAGGTCAAGAAGAGATGTAGTATCACATAGAAAGAATATGAATAATGCTAAGACTGAAAAAGGCAAAGAATCTAATCAAGGTAAAATGATTAGTTCTATGGGATCTGTTAAGATGTTACAAGATACTGGAACGTTAAGAAGGTCAGTAGATGAGTGGTATAATAATAATGAGGCAGGAATTGGAACAAACGTTGAATATGCAGAATATCAGCAATTAGGAACCAAATATATACCATCTCGTCCATTTATATCATTAAATGCTAGAGAAGAAGATAAAATAGCCAATTTAGCTATTAAATATCTTGAACGATCTTATTAATGGTGTTATAGATAAGTAGAGGAATGATTATGACTGGATTAGAATTAGATTCTAGAATAAATACATTAGTTTCTATATTTCAAGAAGATGAGCTATTATCTGAAGGATTAAGTGATGATGTTAATGTGTTAAAGGGGCCTTTCCAGGTTACTGGTGGTCCTACTGGTAATTTTGTAGTATATGTTTCTCGTGCTGGTTTATCTAATTTAGAATATGGAATTAAGAACGATCCAGTTAGAGTTACAGCTAAAGTAGCTATTGGAGTCCAGACAACTATTCCAAGTGATAGAGAAGAAATGGAAGCAATAGTTAATAGATTTGCGATGAATGTTATTAGGACTCTTATTAATAATTCACAAGTTGTTGGTGATGAAGGTTGGTATAGTGGTGTAGTTACTGGTTCAGATTCTGTTAGATTAAGAGGTAGTAATGGAATATGTGAATTAGAAGTGATAGAATTTGAAATAACATTTGAAGTTGGAGGAATTTAATATGGAGCAGATTATACCAGATAAAAATAGAGGAAAGAAAACTATTAAAGAAGAAAAAATAGTTAAAAAAGTTTTAAAACAAATCAAAAATATGGAACCTGTCGTGATAGATGGGAAAACAAAACAGGAGGAATAAATTATGGCATATGTTGGACTAGATACCGTTGTAGGTATTAAAGTTACGGCAGGGGCAACAGAGGTAGCTCCTGGAAGAGTTGAAAACGCAGAATTTACGTTAGATCAATCTCTTACTCATTTAACTGGGGCAGGTGGACAAGATTCTGTTGTCTATTCAATGATGGAGCCTAAAGGTTCTTTATCAATGTGGGTCACCAAGGAATTAATGATTGATTTCGCATTAAAAACAGTTATTAATGGATTACCGCCAGTTATCGCACAAATTGATGGTGGCGTATTAGGTAGTAAAGTTGTAATGGAAGAAAATTGTTATGTTGATAGCCTTACTCTTTCATTAGAAAAAGGTGGAGCATTAAAAGCTGATATGAGTTGGTTAGCATTGTCTTATACGACTTCAGCAATGACTACAGCACCTACCGCAGAAGCTAAGAATTTAATGCTTTTATGGCATAGTTCTTGTATTACATTAGATGGTAATGCTTATGAAGCACAAAGTATTTCAGTTAAGTTGGAAAATGGACTTAAAATGGATACTGATTTAGATTGTAAGACTGCTGGCGAACAAAGACTTCCTACTGTTATTCTTCCTGGAAATATGAAAGTAACATTAGACGTTGAATTTGCTGCTGCTCCTACTGTTATATTTTCTGCTGATGTTCCAGCGATTGCAACTGTTGGATTATCTGTTAAGAATACAGAATCGTCTGTTAAGACCTTCACGCTAACTGCTGGAAATCTACATCCACTAACCATGCCTGTTCCTGTGGCTGCTGGTGAAGATTCTATTAGTTACAAAATGTCTTTAGAAGCTGATTATAATGACTTAACCTCATTAACTTGGGGATTAAGCTAATAAAAAAACTAATGATGGGGTGGTTCTGCGGGTCATTTTGACCCGCAGAATTACTCCATCACTCTGGGAGGAGAATTAGATGCAAAACAAATACCACAATCACAATCGTAATGATGTGATTTCTTTAGTTCCAGAAAAAGCTAAATCAATTTTAGATATTGGATGTGCTTCAGGTACTCTTGGCTATAATTTAAAACAGTCAAGAGATTGTGTCGTGTCTGGTATAGATAACAATGCTATATATTATAAAGAAGCTAAAAGTAATTTAGATAATTTCGATATTTTAGATGTTGAAACTGATAAAATAGATTATATGTATGACTGCATAATATTAGCAGATGTATTAGAACATTTAAATAATCCTGAAGAATTACTAAATAAGATACATATGAATATTAAGAAAGATGGAAGTATAGTAATATCAGTGCCAAATAATAGACATTGGACAGTAGTAGATGGATTATTAAATGGTGATTTTACATATTCTGATACTGGATTATTAGATGAGACTCATAAGCATTTATTTACTAGAAGAGAATTGCAAAAAATGTTGTGGCGGGCAGGATGGAAAATAGAAGAAATGAAAGCTATAATCTTGCCAGGCGAAAAGGTTCCTGAATATGGCAATGAAGTGCATCAGAATAGGCTACATATTGGCTGTAACGATAGGGCAGAGTTAATAGAGTATTACACCTATCAGTATGTTTGTAGAGCCGTTAGAGCCAATCGTAGAGACAAGAAATTATCAGTGGTTATGCCTTGTTGGAATCAATTAGAATATACGCAAAAAGCCATTAATTCATTGAAAAAAGCATTAATACATATAGATAATGAAATTATAGTTATAGATAATGGAAGCATAGATGGCACTAAAGAGTGGTGCGAAGCCAATGGTGTTATTGTATATAGAAATGAGGAGAACTTAGGATGGATTAAGGCAGTTAATCAAGGATTAGATAAAGCAACTGGAGATTTAATTTTATTATCTAATAATGATGTTATATTTCCTGAAGGTTTTGCTGATAGAATGATTGATGTTCTTATAGGTGTTGAAAAGGCTGGAATAGTTGGTCCATTATGTAATAATATTAGTGGTTATCAGAAAATACCAGTTGGATATACAAATAATAAAGATATGATGGGTTGGGCATGGGATGAACAGATTAAAAGATATGAACAAATTGTAGAAACTGAAAGATTAATTGGTTTCTGTATGATGATTACTAAAGAATTTGTAGAAGATGTTGGTGGAATGGATGAAAGGTTTGGATTAGGAATGTGTGACGATGATGATTGGTGTATTAGAAGTAATATGAAAGGATATAAGAATTTAATAATTGGTGGTTCTTTCGTTCATCACGCTGGTAGTATAACAATGAATACATTAGAAAATCCTAATGCATTATTAGAAAAGAATTTAAAACTTTTACAAGAAAAATATGGTGATACTTCACCGTCCTGGGAGGACAAAAATGAAACTAAATAGTTTAAATGTGACAAAAGTGAAAGTAGAAGATTTAACATTTGATGTTAAATTGAGTTGGGGAAAGTATAGACAAATTGCTAAGGAACAATCTAAGATTGATGAAGGCGATTCAGAAGCACAGATTGACTTCATGGAAAAAGTAATTAAAGATTGTGTTATCGCAGTTAGTGGATTAGAAGATGATAATGGCGAAGTTAAATGGAGTGTAGAATTATTGGATGAATTATCGCCTTCTATTATTAAAGAACTTACAGAAGGGATATTCAGTGCAGTGAATCCACAAAACCCTTTAGCAGAGACATCAGAGGCATAGCCAGAGAATTAATAAAAGGCGGAATAACAAGTGCTGATGATGTTCCAGAAGAATTTGTTATTCTTGGATTGTTAAGAACATTACAAGGATATACAAGGGAAACATTATTAAATGAAGATCCTAAATTCTTAGAAACTTGTCTAATTTATCTCGACGAAGAGGCTAAAGAAAATCGCTGGAATGCTTCACAAGCTAGTCGGAGGTAATTAAATGGCAAATAAGAATATGTTGATTTCTATGACAGTAAGGCTTGACGATAAAGCATCGCGAGGCCTTATTGCCATGTCTGCTGCCGCTAAGAAATTAAAATCAGAGATGGCTGGAACATTCAATATCAAAAGTAGCACAGATAAAGGAAAGAAAGAAATAGATTCTTTGACAAGTTCTTTGCTTGCTGGTGCTGCTGGTGGAGAATTGTTGGCTACAAGTATGGCTAAACATGGGAATAGTGTTTCTAAAGTTTCTAATGTTTATAATAATTTAGGAAAATCTATTAGACAGTTACCTCAACCAAAAACAGATAATTGGGATATATTTTTTGAAGGTATTAGACAAGGATTGGCAGGTATAACAAGAACATCGAGAGGAATAGGTGGTGTTATATCTGGCTGGCGAAGTTTAAGTCGCGGAAACAGAGATTTAAGAACTGGTATAATATCACGAGCAGCACTAAATATAAATCCTGGTAGAGCAATTATAATTGTGGGAGAAAATGGCAGAATGTCACCAGCTAGAGGACAGGGTATTCTTGGCAATATTCGTGCAAGAACTGTTATAGCAGGAGCAAGAGCACAGGATGGAGTTAATGCTGCTGGAGGGCCTAATGGAATATTAAGAAGAGGAATGACTGATATTGGTGGCGGACTAAGAGATATGGCTGTAGGTATTGGTAATACTATAGCAGGTACTTTTAGAGCTGGTGGTGCTATAGCATCTGCAATAGCTGGATTAATACAAGTTATAGGGCCTACTGTTGCTGCCCTCGGGAATTTAATTACATCTATTCTTTCTACTGCTTTTAAAGTAGTTACAGCAGTAGTCCGAACATTTGCTAACGTTGTTGGATTTGTTTTTAATGGCATAATTAAAGGTGCTCAATTAGCTGGACGAGCTATAAGAGCAATTGGTATAACCACACTTATTGTAGGTGGAGGACTTTTAGTTAGTCTTGGATTAGTAGCCAAATCAACATTAGATGCAGCAGTAGAATTTGAAGGCTTAGGAGCCAAAATGGAAACTGCATTTAGAGGCAATATTCCAGCAGCTAAAGAAATGACTAAATGGGCAACAGAATTTGCAGCACAAACACCATTTGAGGTTCCAGAAGTTGTGGACGCAGCAGTTAGATTAAAAATGCAAGATTTAGATCCTAAGGCATTAGTAGGACCTATTGGAAATATGTCTTCTGCTATGGGCAAGTCATTAGAACAAGGTGTAGAAGCTTATTTAGATGCTACTAGAGGCGAATTTGAAAGACTTAAAGAATTTGGTATTACCAATCTTAATTTAATTCAGAATGGTGCTAATGCAGCTAAAGGTGGCGGTATTTCTTCACAAAAACCAGGTGATGCAGAAGCAATTAAAGGCTCATTAGATAAAATCATAGCAACCAGATTTGGTGGAGCTATGAAAAAGCAATCTGATATTGCTATTGGAAGTATTTCTAACTTTAAAGATGCTATTGGTGAAATTAGAAGATATATTGGTAATTTATTACTTCCTACATTTAAAGAATGGATTGTATATGGTAGAAAAATTATTGATTGGTTGAAACAGACTGGTGTATTTGATATGCTTGCTAATGCAGTTTTAAGAGTTGGTAATGCATTTATGCAATTTGCTGCTCAAGCATTAGTAGTTTTAGTTCAAGTAGCACAAAGCCAATCATTCCAGAATTTAATATCTTCAGTATTAGGATTAGGAAGTGCTTTTGCACAATTAATAAGTGAAATAACTGGTGGTGCAAGTCCAGCACAAATAATAACTGCTATAATAGATAAAATGGTTGTAGGTATATCTTGGTTAGTAGCATTATTAAATCCACAGAATGTAGCTACTATATCTTCGTGGTTTATAGGATTATGGACTTCAGTATCAACTTTCTTAGGAGCAGCATTTGGTTATATTGCTAATAATGCTCCTATATTTGGTGAATGGATACAATATATAGCTAAGTATATATTATTCTTATATCAATCATTTATGAATAGCGTTCCTAAAATTGGTGAAATTGTTTTAAATATGGCTGATATTCTTATTCCATCATTATTAAGTATTGCTGGTGTTTTAAATTCAGTTGGTGGAGCATTTAAAATTATATTCGATATTATAAAAATTGGTGTTCTTGCTTCTATGGTAGTAATGATGGAATGGCAAGTGATTTGTATGACAGCAATTTTAGCAGTAATTGATGGGCTAAATACAGTATCTAAAGCATTTGGATTACCTTTAATTCCAACTGAATTTTTAAATAATACAAATGATTGGTTTAAATCAGTTAGAGACGAATCTTGGAAAGGTATGGGTGAAGCTATAGCAGATGTGCCTGCAACTGTCACATCAACAGTGGATAGACAGGTTGCATTAGATAATGCAAGTTCTAAATATACTCAATTTAGTGCTGGTGCAAGACAATGGGTTGGTAATTTACCTGTTGGTGGCTATAATCCTATGGCTCCAACTATGCCTACTGGACAATTAACACCTTGGGGAACTCCTGCTAACATTCCTATGGTTCCTTCTATGAGTCCATTAATGCCAGCAACTAATTATCATTCTGGATATAATGTTTCTTCTACTGGAAGTCCTGTTGTTGGTGGAATGATGCCAGTTACAAATACACAGGAACCTAATATTCAATTCTATGCCAATATTGACATCAGAAATGGAAATCCTGCTGAAGTTAAACAAGCTATGGATGAATGGGCTAAGAACAATTTTCCAAGATATTATCGTCAGATGCAAGGGAGATAAACAATGACAGTATGGGGAGTTCGTGGTGAACAAGTTTTAGGAGATACTGCTTATAGTGGAACATTATTGGCTAATGTTGACTGGGAAAGAGGAATAGATGGTTTCCAATATGTTTCTGCATCATCGTTAGGTGCATCTACATCAATATCTTTAATAAGTTCAGGCACATATATTCCATATTTAAATCCTCCTCAAATTATGCAAGGTACTGGTGAATTTACACAGGAAGTAATAGACACAGTTCAAGCATGGGTTAATTCTATAACAGATGGAACTATGCAATTCATCTGGTATTGGCGAGTTTATGAAGTAAAATCAAGTGCTGGAACTATGATGGATTTAGTTACAGACAGAGTTTTATATTGTAATGGTTGGTATACTAAACAACCAGCAACATTACCTGCTACATTTGGATTTAAAGGCATTACTTATATTCAAGAAGATTTTAGTATTGGTTCAAGTGGTATATATCGCAGATGTTTAGTCACAAATGAATATGTTCCAGAAGATACTGAATTAAGACATCCAACACAGCGAAAAGGTGAAGATAGATGGTATGCTGATGAAAATACAGAAGTTTATGCTTCTATAGGAACAACATCTGTAACAAAAAACTATGGTGCTGGAACTGAAACTGATGTTACTTCAGCATTAGTATTTAGTTTATCTCAATCATTAACCAGTGCTAAAGATATTAATACTACCTATTGCGGAGTTAAATCAACATTTGTCCAAGATGGTGTAGAACATACTTTAGATTTTTCTAAATTAACGTTCCAAATAGATAATCATACAGTTGGTTCTAATGGACATAATGGTGCTGTAATGCATTATCATGGTGATGAAACATATCCAGATCCATTAACTTATGATACTGCTGCTACTTCTAGTAGTATTATATCTTGGAAAATGATACAAGATTCTAATGGATATTGGGCCTTGCAAAGAGGCACATTAGGTTCTGGTGCTAAAGCTTTTTCACAAACAATTACTAATGTAAATCATATAAAATTCGATTTAAAACTTTATAAAGCATTAAATGGTCTTAATACTCATGTTGATTATGGCGATTATGATGATAGTAAAGGACAGCCATTCGATGTCGGATTATTTAAAAGAGACGACCAAACTGATGCTGATGTTTCATTAGCACCTGGAATACATGAATATGATGAATTCTGGATTTATACTACTCCAGTTCCATATGCAATTTCACGTTCTTTCGCAAGTCTTGGTTCTGGAATACAAGTTAAATTACGATGGGATTGGTGTGAAGTAAATGACGAAGATGTAGTATTTACACATCAGGATCGAAAAGATTATCCACGCGATGAAATTGATGATTATGGAAATCCAATTCACTATGATGGTAAAGACTTAATTCTACCTATAGCCTTTCATGGACTTAAAGCTGATATGAAAGATTATCCTGGTGTTAAAGACTGGATAACTGTTGTAAGAACTGAATTAAATCTTGATAAACCTGATGGCGAACATCGTCCTTCGTCTTGGACTGCGACTAATGGTGCTGAAATTGATTGCAACACTATGGTATTAACAGTACCTGCTGCTGGTGGAATATTAGGAAGAATATTAGCTAATAATAGAAGATACAATAGAATGTGGAGATTAGTTTCATATGCTTATCCATTACCATTAAAAGAAGATAGTTCTGCTGGTGAATATTCTGCTGATTGGTTATTAATGACTAAAGCTAATTTACCTATTACTACTACATTAGATGATCCTAAATGGTGGGATCCAGCGGCAGTTCCTCATAGTGGCGAATTACCAGGAATAGAATATGAAGATGTTTCTGACTGGAGTTCATTTAGTTGTGTAAATTTGCAAACAACTGGTGCTACTCAAGATATTGCTGTTACATTAGTAATAAAATATAGAGAAATAACTGGTTCTTGCATCAGATATACTTCCGCTGAAGAAAAATGGGGGCCTGATTCTTCATGGGAAATAACAATTGGTGAACAGCAAGAATATGAAGTACCTTCAACATTGAAGTATGAAACTGGACAATTAAAGTTTGATTTATGTTCAAATTCTGGCGTAACTATGCCAGATTTGTGGATGGTAGATGAAATTGGATTTTACTTTGGTTCATCATCATCTGAACAACATATTACAATAACATCTTGGGCTACAGTTCCTTATGCTGCTGAGTCTATTATTGAATATTGGGATAGAATTGCAATGAAATGGTCAAATGACTTTTTTGGTGCAAGAACATATCTTGATGGAATGCCTAATTATCGTCCACATTATTTCTATACTGTAGATACTGAGCGTGTAGAAGTTGGATTTAAGCATACAAATGAATTATTTCACGATCCAGATAGTCAAGCTACTGGTGAATTACATTCTATGAAAACTTTAGATGCTTGGGTTGGCGAATGGTTATTAGCAGAACATATATTGCGACCAACTTGGAACCAAAATACAGTTGATGCTGAATTGAAAGATATTAATGACACATCTTTAATACAACCATTATGGGGTGATTATGTAGAAGGAACTGATTGGACTGGATGGTATCATTTAAAGGTAGGATTAGCAATATCATATGGTTATACTTATTGCGAATGTATTTTACAAGGTAATGAAAGAGGCGTATGTAAATTAGATGGAATACGTGAAATAGACCAGGCTTCACCTTGGATTAAATTATATGAATCACAGGATAATGGAATCATAAAGACTAAAATTGGTGAATCTGGCACAGATGGTGTTGGTGCATATTTATTATATGCAGGAAAAGAAAAGACACCAAGAACATATTATTTAAAAGGTAGTGGAAGTTATCAAAGTCTTGGTTCGTT